>JAEEGJ010031056.1_pt1 | contig 10381 bp, 5 predicted proteins | sample 8958761 | NCBI WGS metagenome assembly JAEEGJ01 (sample SAMN16246546, study PRJNA631951) | gut metagenome | biome: gut microbiome; feature: rumen; material: RS-attached | host: Bos | place: Iran: Karaj | collected 2018-10 | reverse complement strand
CTAACAACTGCGTTAACGTTGGGGAGGTGAAGAAATGATTGATTTCTCTGTAATTTTTGCCGGCTTCGGCGGTCAGGGAATCCTCTCCGCAGGCAAGATGGCAGCAGAAGCTGCTCTTTACGAAGGTAAGGAAGTATCCTGGTTCCCGTCATACGGACCTGAGATGCGTGGCGGTACAGCTAACTGCTCCGTAGTTTTCTCAGATGAGCCTATCGGATCTCCTGTAGTTAACGATGCAGACGTTGTAATCTGCTTGAACCAGCCTTCTATGGAGAAGTTCGAGAAGCAGTTAAAGCCCGGTGCTTTGATGATCCTCGATTCTTCCCTCATCAAGACAAGACCTGTAAGAACAGACATCAAGGTCATCGCTATGGAAGCTTCCGATATCGCTTCCGAGCTCGGCAAGATGATGTTCGCTCCTATCACAATGCTTGGCTGCATGGCTACAGCAACAGGCTGCTTTACAAGAGATTCCTTCGAGAAGTCCCTCTATGAGATCCTTCCCGAGAGAAAGCACAACCTGATTCCTATCAACATGGAAGCATTTGACAGGGGAGCAGCGTTCGCTAAGTAATAGCCCTGATCTAAAGAGTCTAAGTGTTATAATGTTCCTGCCTGAGAGATCGGGCAGGAATTTTTATTTGGGATATGGATATGAAAAAAGCTCTTAAGACTATCGGAATTATAATCCTTGCTCTCCTTGCATTATTGGTTATCGCTGTGGCAGGCATTTTTATCTGGCACCGGATAATGCTCGAAAAGGAGAAGCCACTGCTCGAACACCCTCTAGGACAGCTTATAGAGGTCGACGGTCACAACATGTGCGTTTATACGGAAGGCGAAGGGAAGCATACATTGCTGTTCCTGTCCGGATCCGGAACACCTGCGCCCATTATTGATTTCAAGCCTTTGTACTCGCTTCTGAATGACGATTACAGGATCGTTGTTATCGAGAAGTACGGGTATGGTTTCAGTGATGTGGTCGATACAGAGAGATCATTTACCACGATCTTAAGACAGGACAGGGAAGTTCTCGAAAGGGCCGGCATTGAAGGCCCGTTTATCCTTTGTCCTCATTCAATGTCTGGTCTGGAAGCTATCCTTTGGGCCCAGGATTATCCCGATGAGGTTGAAGCAATTGTCGGTCTCGATAATGTGCTCCCGAGAACATATGACAATTACGATGTTGAAGGCACTTTGAAACTCGAGGGCCTTTTTACCGCTGCAAGGGAACTGGGCCTTGCAAGACTCTACTATTCTGACAGCTTTCTGCCCGACAGCCTTTCCAAAGAAGAGAAGGATCTCTACCGCGCTATTGCGTCAAGGAATCTGGTAAATGTGGATGTCCTAAATGAGGGCAAGGCGATTTTCGATGCTGTCAGATTAATAGACAGCAAACCCAAGCCTGATGTTTCTATGATAATGTTTCTTTCCGATGGCAAAGAGACCAATGGCAGCGACTGGATCGGCAATCACTATGCTTATGCGGCTGACCTTTCAAATGCAAAGGTGATAGAACTTGGATGCGGTCACTATGTGCATTATTTTAAGGCTGATGAGATCGCATCTGAGATGAGATCTTTCATCCGGAATGAACTGGATTAAGTATCTCCAGCAATCGAAGATCTGTTCTTAACCTGCTTTTGCAACATTTCCTCTAAGTACTCTGTATTTATAGTATCAAGCTTATTAGGGAAAAACATATGAAGCATAGAAAGAGCATTATATTAATAGCTGTCCTGATGGCAGCAGTCAGCCTGATCGCGGGCTTCAGGCTGTTTGGAGATAAGTACGTTACAAAGTGCTATGCAAAGAACCATTCTGATTTTGGCAAAACTGACCTGGGCGGCATAGTTATGGAAGGCGAGTTTATAAGCTGTAATTCCGATAATCTTCTAAAGTTTGAAGGCTACTATAAAACGCTTGATACTATTACCCTTGTTTTCGGCGCATCATCACCCATAAACGGAAAGATGCTCAAAAGATATGCGGATACGGAATATAACAGGCTTTTGCAGGGCGTTATCTATGAGAGATCTCTTACGCATAAGTATGTGACGTACCAGTTCGAACCGTTCAGTTATGAAAAGGACGGTGAAGTGATACATGAGAACAGAGCTAAAATGCGTTCGTTCCGTTTCCCGGTAAGCGACGATGAGCCGCAGTCGTTCTATTATCTCGATATCAAAGGTTACAGAGGTAACAAGGGTATAAAGGATGAACTCAAAGAAGTAGATATGGTCGCAAGCAAATATACCCAGACACAAGAAATCGAACAGAGCTACTGGACCGATTATATGTATGATGAGATCCTACAGTACTACAATGCTGAGACAGGCAAGTGGACAGAAAAGGTGCTGGAAGACCAGATGACAAACAATATGCCGCTGGAAATGGAATAAAGCCTTTTTCCATAATATTTGATGCGAATAGAATAGCACTTCAGTGGCGCTCCGGAAATGACCTTCAGAAAGTGACCGCAAGAAAAACTGCAAGATGAACTGACAGAAAGAGGAAATTACAGTGCAAAGATGTTAAATTATAGTATGGAAGGGTTTACAAGGAGGGCTTAGCACATGTTTATTTTTTCTAAGAAAAACTGTTTAACGTTTCTTTTTGCCGTTCTTGTCACAGTATTACTTATGATATTAATACCGTTTAATGCTGTAAAGGTTTCTGCGGTTCAGGGAAATGGCATGTATGAGATCTATGTAATAGATAAAAAGACTAACAAGCCTATTGAAGGTGCGTTTGTTGAAATAGATAGTGATGACGATGCTTATCGCAATGATTTTCCTAACAACGGTAGAAAGAGAACTGATAGTAAGGGCGCTGTTGTATATAACTTAGAACAATATTTTGATAGTAGAAACTGGATTAATATCAGATTTAAGATAGCTGTAACTGCGCCGGGCACAGGATATGAAAATTATGAAGGGTACATTTGGCCAAATGCGTCATCTGATCAATGGCAAGGTGATTATACAATCCAATTAACCCCATCTGACTTTGCTGATTCGGATTATTTAGAGAAATATATTGATTGTATAGATATTGCGTATGATTCTAAACCTCATTATGCACATGAATTCCTGGATATTAAGGATAAAAATGCAGAGATAACATATGAGAATGGAAAAGAGCCCTCTTTTACTGAAGTCGGGAATTATAATATTGAATATTACATCAAGTCTAAAGGTTTTTTTGATTATGATAATAACTCGGAGGAATTATATGCTTCAATTCCGGTGAGGCTTGTTAAAAACACGAGAACAGACTTTGGTTTCCTTATACCTGAACCTGCAGATATTGCTGTGCCGGGCAATAAGAAGTTTTCGAATCCGGCTTCCAGTAATCTTGACCCTCAGCCCATAGTGTACTCTTCATCAAATCCTGAAATTGCTGTGGTTGATGAGAGTACCGGTGACGTTGATTTTAAGAAAGCAGGAACAGTAACTGTTACTGCCACTATGCCTGCAACCGCAAATTATGCAGAGAGTAAGGCTTCTTATACTATTTCCGGTAAATACTCCATGTCGGTCAGTTTTACTAATTCGACTATGAGTGGGAAATACGGAGCAGCGTTACCCAAAAATAGTTTGAACGTAAAGGGCACACCTGAACCGCCGGCCAGTGTTATAGTTTCTTATGAACTTGAAGGTGAAGATGCGGATGAGATAGCAAGCATTAACTCTACGACCGGTATTGTAACTGCTAAGAAGCCCGGAACAGTGACAGTAAAGGCTACTATAACTGCTAAGGATTATTTTTCGACAGAGGCGAAGTATACGCTGAACATCGGAAAGGGCGATCGTAAAGTCGTTTTGGGGACTAATTTGGAGTATGGGAAAACGTATCCGATCTTTGCTGAAGATAGCAATTACGGAGATTGGTCTTATGTTATTATGGAAGGCAAACAATATATAAGTGTAAATAAAGCTGCCGGAGAGGTAACCGTCATAGCTGCAGGCGGAAAATTCCGAATAGATATACAATCTCCTGAAAACGAGTATTATGTGGGTCTTAATGCTCCTTTAATGGGCTATGCCATAAAATGCCCTGATCAACCGGTTGAGTTTGCTAATGATAACGGATATCAGTTTACTGCGGATTCTAATATAACATCTTTTAATCTGGCCCTTAACGGAAAAGCTCACTATGGCGATTTTTCTGCTTCCTGGGATGGTAAGGGTACTGAAAAAGATGTTATAGACAGTGTGGTTTTCTCTAAGGATAACAATGACAATGAATTTGTCGTAGTTACTTTCAAACCCGGCGAAGCTCAAAAGGCGCAAGGACCGTTAAACATATATGCAACTTTTGACGGCGGCGGGAATTACGAAGCAAAAACAATACAGACGAAGATTACTCTGGGTTTGGATACTTCTATCTCGACCGAAGTGGTAATTGAATGTCCCACAGGAAAACTGGTTAATGGATACTATACTGCTCCTGTAAAGGTTCATCCGAAAACATCTGGTGTTAAGATCCAGGATCCGGATGGAAATATTGTTTCTGAATACTGGTTAAAGAAAGACGGCGTTTATGACGGCAGATCTTCCAATTTCTATAACACGGATAAAGATGGTAATCCTACAACAATTAACGAAGGAACTGTCAGCCGTATTTTGATCGATCAGACTGCACCGACTGATTTTTCTGTTGATATAACAAATCAGGATACTTCTAATCCGTTAAAGAAGTATTTTGACGGCGTCTATACATTTTATGCTGTTAAGGAATGGGATATAACCGTTACGGTTAAAGATTCTGCATCAGGATTTGACAGGATCGAGTACGATTGCGGTGATGGAGTAAGAAAGACGGTTACTAAATTTACAACCACTGAAAGCGTTTCCGGTTCTACTGCTCTGGTTACAGGCAAAATTACTGTTCCTGCCGGAAATAAAGGAAAACTTAAGGTGTGGGCATATGACCGTGCCGGAAACTGTATTTCGACTCATGATGATGCAGGTAACCTTGTACCCGGTTTTTTCAAGTATGAGGGACAGACCATCAACACTGATGTGTATGTTGTAGTTGACAACATGGGTCCTGAGGGCGAGAAGCATGCACCGGATATCGATATTCTTCTTCCCAATGCAAATGCTGCCGGATTCTTTACCGGTAATGTCTCAGTAAAACTGACAGCAGAAGATCCCGCATTCGTTGGTGATGAGCGTGTTCCTTACGGATATTACTCTGGTCTTAAAGAGATTAAATACACTATCTATACCACTGATACCAATGCGAAGAAGCAGGGCACTCTGCTTGATGTTTCTAAGGGAATCGGTATATCTGATGCATCATTCGATAAGGATAATGTTGCGTATAGCTGGACAGGAACAATCGTTATTGATGCTGATAAGTTCAACAGCAATAATGTAATCGTTCAGATCGAAGCTGTAGATAACGCAGGAAATACCAGGATCGCCCGCACAAATACCGGCGATATAAAGATCGATTCTGTTAAGCCCCGTATTAACGTAAACTACGACAACAATGAAGCAGCTAACGCTATTTATTTCAAGAATACGAGAATAGCAACTATTTCAATTGTTGACCGCAATTTCAGCGCTGATAAGGTAAATGTCTCGATCAAGGCTACAGATGATGGTGCTTCTATGGATGCGCCTGCTGTAAGCAAGTGGACATCGAATGGTGATACGCACACTGCAACCATTCATTTTAACAAAGACGGTAAGTATGTACTCCGAATCTCAGCTAAGGACAATGCAGGCAACGCCGCAGCTAATACTGTTGAACAGACATTCTATATCGATACTACGGCTCCTGAGCTTAGTATTACCGGTGTAAAAGACAATTCAGCTAACAACGGTGATCTTGCACCTCAGATCCTCTATTCTGATAAGAATTATTCTCCTGATCTGGTAACTATTACATTCTCAGGAGCCAACAGAGGAAAGCTGACTCCTGACGGAACCGGCGCGCCTGTACCTAACGGCAATAAGTTTGTATTTAATAACTTTGCCAAGACAAAGGATAACGACGATGTTTATACACTATATGTTAAGGTCGTTGACCTTGCCGGCAATGAATCAACAAAGAGAATTACATTCTCTGTTAACAGATTCGGTTCCACATACGACCTGAGTGATGATGCTAAGGCTATCAACGGTAAGTATATGAAGGATCCTGTTGATATAGTCATTTCTGAGGTTAACCCTAATGAGCTGACAGAGTCAAAGATTACGCTTTATAAGAACGATACTCCTGTAGTCCTTAAAAGCGGTGTTGATTATGACGTAAAGAAGACCGGAGGAAACGGTGCGTGGACTGAGTATACATACGTTATCCATTCAGATAATTTCAAGGATGATGGTGTTTATTCAGTCAGTGTTTACTCTGTAGATGAAGCCGGAAACGTATCAGAGAACACGCTTGATACAAAGGGCGCTGCTCTCCGGTTTAGCGTGGATAATTCTGTTCCTGATATTGCTTTTTCCAACCTTAAGGACAACGAGATTTATGCTACAGATAAATTAACTGCAAAGGTGCGTATCACTGATAACCTGTTGCTTGACAGCGTTGACGTATATCTTGACGATTACGACACCCCGTATAAGTCATGGACTAAAGAGGAGCTTGCTTCTGTAGTTTCCGGAACAGGTGAGTTTGAATTTGATATTAGCGGCGCATCTTCCGGTTCTCACAAGGTTAAGATCGTTGCGACAGACGCTGCAGGCAACAAGCATGAGGTTGAGGTCAGCGACTTCTACGTAACAACGAATCCATTTGTCAGAAATTACAAGAATACTCCGTTAGTTGTCGGTTCAATAATTGCATTACTTGCAATAATTTCGGGTGTGATCGTTGCTGTTGTAATGAAGAGCAGAAAATTCGGAAGAAAATAAAAATATTGATGAGCTTTAAGCTATGTTGATTAAGCCCTGCCATGTATGATGGCAGGGTTTATTCTTTAGGCAGCGAAAAAATCTAAAACATAATTTACAATGCGTTAACCATTCCATCGTTTGAAAGAATATAATAATTTTGTAAGTATGTGTTTTCGCGGGAATGGAAAATGAGAAAAATCGCTGTATTTACATCTCATGTTTATGAGCAGATGTCGGCCATGATGCAGAAGGGCCTCATTGATGCTACAAAGAAATACGGCGTTAAGCTTATCTTTTTCGCGAGCTTCGGTGATTCATACAGTGCCAGGAACTATGGCGAATTCTCGAGATACGATGAAGGCGACTGCGTATCCTTTGATATTCCCGACTTGGATGATTTTGACGGAGTTATCAAGATCAGCACCTATTTCAGCCAGATTATCAAGGACCATCTGAAAAAGCTGCTTTCTGAATACGATAAGCCGATTATCAATATCGGAGGCAAGGATGAGGACCAGTTTAATGTGCGCTGCGATGACATCGCCACTTTTTCGAAAGTCGTTGAGCACGTAGTCGAGTGCCATGGCTGTAAGGATATTTTCCATCTGGCAGGCGAAAAGACCAAGAACTTTACAACAGAGCGCCTTGATGCTTTTAAGACTGTTTTAGAATCCCACGGCATTCCTTTTGAGGAAGAGAAGAATTATTATGGAACGCTCTGGTTCGACTGCGGCGAGGATGCTCTGGACTATATTCTCAAAGTTTACGAAAACAGAGACAGGAAACTTCCTGAAGCTGTTGTCTGTGATAACGATTATTCGGCTGTAGGTCTTATCAATGCCTGCAAGGAAAGAGGCATAAGAGTTCCTGAAGACCTCATCATTACCGGATTTGACGGAGTAGTTGAATCTGTCAGCGGGTTCCCTACGATCACAACGGCAAGACAGCCGTTCTATGATATGGGTTATACGGCCATCACAACGATCCTCAAAATGACAGAAGGCGAGAAGTTTTCTGAGGACATAAAGATCGTTGGAGATATTCTCATTAACCAGTCATGCGGCTGTGTTGAAAAGACAGTTGATAAGATTGAAGATTTCAGGCTTGTCTATACAAAAAGGCTGGATAATGCTACGGGAATAGCTCAGTCCATGACCAATCTCATGATAAGCGTTTCCGAGAATCCTTCTTTTGAAGACTGCTTCAGGGCTATAAGAGACAATGCCAAGACCGATACGGGTTTTAAAGAAATGCTTCTCTGCCTTGCGCCCGGCTGGGATAAACAGAGGATCGTAGGTGCGGGCTTCTCCAAAGAAGACGAAGAGATGACCATAGTCACCGGTTACCGGAAAGATGAGAACGTTCCAGTTCAGACATTCAGAAAGAAAGACATCCTGCCTAAAGACATGCTCGAAGATCCTAATCCTTATTATGTCTTCGCGCTCCATCATCTGCAGTACTACATGGGATATCTTATTGTTTCTCCTGATATCGATTACCGTGAACAGAAAGCTGTCCAGTCCTGGTTCGTTAACCTTGGCGTGATCATGGAGACAAAGCGTATCCAGAGAGACCTGGAAAGCTCGGTATCAAGACTGAAATTCCTTTATAACAGGGATATGCTGACAGAGCTTTATAACCGGTGGGGATTGGAAGAGCATTTCCAGACTTTCTATAACGAATGCATTGCGTTAAGAAGCGGTCTTACCGTCATAGCCATTGATATGGACGGCCTTAAAAATATAAATGACAATTTCGGACATAACGAAGGTGACTACGGCCTAAAGACGATTGCTTATGGTCTCATGAGTGCTTCAAGCGGAGATGAGATATGCGCAAGAACCGGCGGTGATGAGTTCATTGTTCTGGCAAAGAACTATACAAAAGAAAAGGCTTTGGAGTTCATAGAAAGAGCCAGAACGGTGATCGCGCAGAAAGTGATGCTCGACGGTAAGGAGTTCAAAGTCGGATTCAGTTCCGGTATCCATGTCGAATATCCTGATGACTCGTCTGAGAGCGATGCGCATAAGGTATTTGAGCATTGTCTGAAAGCGGCAGATGAGTCTATGTACAGCGAGAAAAGGGGCCATAAGAGCGGCAGAAACGGGTAATATTTCTTATCTGTTCGAAAAATCTGCACTGTTATGTAAATTTGCACAAAAGCGACGGCAAAAATCATCGTTTTTTTGTATTTTCAGTTGGATAATTCTCTAATTTAGTTTATAATATCTGTTATTAAGGGCGTCAGTCCTTGGCTTTTGACGTGCATTTGTAATGCATCGCCGATAATACGACACAGGGAGGCAGAGCAACATCAATGGATGCCGCTTATTTATTTAACAACGGCGAGAATTTTATGAGCTATAAATTCCTCGGCGCTCATCCTTATGAGGACGAGAACGGGAAGGGCTTTATATTCCGCGTATGGGCTCCTCATGCAAGAATGGTCAGTGTTATGGGTGATTTCAATGATTGGGATCCCAATGACTGCCAGATGTTTATGCTTGGAAAGACCGGAATCTGGGAACAGAAAGTACCTGATGCCCAGCAATGGGACAGATACAAATACAGAGTTATCGGTGCGGATAACAGGATCTATGAGAAGGGTGATCCCTTCGCTAGACATTTCGAGACCAGACCTAATAATGCGTCTATCATCTACGATCCTGACGATTATATCTGGAACGATGACGAATTCTGCAAGAACCGCACGGATGCTTTGGCACCTAAGCCGATCAACATTTATGAGATTCATTTAGGTTCTTGGAGAAGACATCCTGACGGAAACTTCTTTACATACAGAGAACTCGCTATAGACCTTGCAGATTACTGCAAGAAGATGCACTACACACATGTGGAGCTCATGCCTATTTTAGAGCATCCTTTGGATGACTCCTGGGGTTATCAGGTAACAGGTTATTACGCAGTTACTTCCAGATTCGGAACCCCTGCAGATTTCAAGTTCATGGTAGATGTACTCCACCAGAACGGAATCTCCATTATCCTCGACTGGGTACCTGCACACTTCCCGAAGAATATGGAAGGCCTTGTCAGATTTGACGGCACACCCTGCTATGAATATGCGGATCCCAGGATCGGCGAGCACAGGGAGTGGGGCACCTATGTTTTCGATTATTCAAAGAACGAAGTTATCTCGTTCCTTATCTCCAATGCCGTATACTGGCTTGATGAATTCCATCTTGATGGTATCCGCGTAGATGCAGTATCTTCAATGCTCTACAGAGATTACGGAAGACAGCAGTATATCCCGAACAGGTTCGGCGGCAATGAGAATCTTGAGGCGATCGATTTCTTTAAAAAGCTTAATTCCACTATCAGAAAGAATTATCCTCATGCAATGATCATTGCAGAAGAATCCACTGCATGGCCCAAGGTATCCCATCCCGTTGAGTTCGGCGGCCTGGGCTTCACGCACAAGTGGAACATGGGATGGATGCACGATACTCTGGATTATTTCTCCACTGACTCATATGCACGTGCATGGCATCATGATGAATTCTGTT
>JAEEGJ010031055.1_pt1 | contig 10381 bp, 8 predicted proteins | sample 8958761 | NCBI WGS metagenome assembly JAEEGJ01 (sample SAMN16246546, study PRJNA631951) | gut metagenome | biome: gut microbiome; feature: rumen; material: RS-attached | host: Bos | place: Iran: Karaj | collected 2018-10 | reverse complement strand
GGCGAGACGATGTTCGACTCCTACCAGTTCTCCTCCCTCGGCCTCGGCGAGCTGTACAGCATCTCCGCGGCCAACGGCAGCGGCACCGGCGACCTGCTGGACGCCGTGGTGGCCGCGCTGCCCGAGGAGACGGAGCAGGAGGACCCGCACGCCGGGCTCCCCCGCATCGCCATCGTGGGCAAGCCGAACGTGGGCAAATCCTCGCTGACCAACGCCCTGCTGGGGCAGGAGCGCAACATCGTCACCCCCGTGGCGGGCACCACGCGCGACGCCATCGAGACCTACTACAACAAGTTCGGCCACGAGTTCATGCTCGTGGACACCGCCGGCATCCGCCGCAAGACCAAGGTCCACGAGGACCTGGAGTTCTACTCCGTGATGCGCTCCATCCGCGCCATCGAGCACGCCGACATCTGCATCCTGATGATCGACGCGACCACCGGCATGGAGGCCCAGGACATGAACATCTTCAACCTCATCGTCAAGAACCGCAAGGGCTGCGTGGTCGTGGTGAACAAGTGGGACCTCTTCATCAAGGATTCCAACACGCTGCGCGACTACAGCGAGTCGCTCAAGGAGCGCCTGGCCCCGTTCAACGACATCCCCGTGGTCTTCACTTCCGTCGTGAAGATGCAGCGCATCCAGGACGTGCTGGACGCCGCCACGCAGGTCTACGCCAACTACTCGCAGAAGATCCCGACGGCCCGCCTCAACGAGGCGCTGCTGCCCGTGATTGAAGAGACGCCGCCCCCGGCATGGAAGGGCAAGTACGTGAAGGTCAAGTACATCACGCAGCTCCCGACCAGCTTCCCGGCCTTCGCCTTCTTCTGCAACCTCCCACAATACATCAAGGATCCTTACAAGCGCTTCCTGGAGAACCAGCTCCGCAAGCACTTCAACCTTACCGGCTGTCCCGTACAGATTTACTGCCGGCAGAAATAACCGCAATACCACCATGCCCAGAGTCATCACCTTCGGCGAGATCATGCTCCGCCTTTCCACCCCCGGCTACCTCCGTTTCGGCCAGGCCCGCCAGTTCGACGCCACCTTCGGCGGCGGCGAGGCCAACGTGGCCGTCTCGCTGGCCAACTACGGCATCGACGCCGCATTCGTCACCCGTCTTCCCGACAACGACATCGCCAAGGCCTGCATCAAGGACCTCCGTTCCTACGGCGTAGACACTTCCAAGATCGTTTTCGGCGGCGACCGCGTCGGCATTTACTTCCTTGAGACCGGCGCCGTGGCGCGCCCCAGCAAGGTCGTCTACGACCGCGCCGGCTCCGCCATCGCCACCATCCAGCCGGGCATGATCGACTGGAAGAAAGTCTTCGAAGGCGCCGACTGGTTCCACTGGACGGGCATCACGCCCGCGCTCAGCCAGGGCGCGGCGGACGTCTGCCTGGAGGCCATCAAGGCCGCCAACGCGCTCGGTGTGAAGGTCAGCTGCGACCTCAACTACCGCAAGAATCTCTGGAAATACGGCAAGACCGCCGGTGAAGTGATGCCGGCGCTCGTCGAGGGCTGCGATATCATCCTCGGCAACGAGGAGGACGCCGACAAGGTCTTCGGCATCAAGCCCGAGGGCTTCGACGTGACCGCCACCGGCGGCGCGATCGACCAGGGCCGTTTCCGCAGCGTGGGCGAGCAGCTGATGAAGCGTTTCCCGCGCGCGAAGAAGGTCATCATCACCCTGCGCGGCTCCATCAACGCCAACCACAACACCTGGGGCGGCGTGCTCTGGGACGGCGCAAAGCTCTACGAGTCCCCGCGCTACGACATCACCCACATCGTGGACCGCGTGGGCGGCGGCGACTCCTTCATGGGCGGGCTCATCTACGGCCTGCTCAGCTATCCCGGCGACGACCAGAAGGCGCTGAACTTCGCCGTGGCCGCCTCCTGTCTCAAGCATACCATTTTCGGCGATTACAACCAGGTCACCGTGGCCGAGGTCGAGAACCTGATGAAGGGCGACGCCTCCGGCCGCGTAGCAAGATAACGTTATGGCAAAATACGACAAACTCCAGGTCCTCGCGACCATGCAGCAGACCGGCCTCGTGCCGGTGTTCTACCATGCCGACGCCGCCGTGGCGAAGCAGGTGCTCAAGGCCTGCTACGACGGAGGCGTGCGCGCCTTCGAATTCACCAACCGGGGCGACTTCGCGCAGGAAGTGTTCGCGGAGCTGGTCAAGTATGCCGCCGCCGAACTTCCCGGAATGATCCTGGGCATCGGCAGCGTGGTCGATCCCGGCACCGCCGCCCTCTACCTGCAGCTCGGCGCCAACTTCGTGGTCGGCCCCATCTACAATCCCGCCGTCGTGCCGGTTTGCAACCGGCGCCTCGTCCCCTACTGCCCGGGCTGCGGCAGCGCCAGCGAGGTCAGCGCGGCCCAGGAGGCCGGCTGCGACCTCTGCAAGGTCTTCCCGGGCGACGTCCTCGGCCCCGCCTTCGTCAAGGGCCTGCGGGCCCCCATGCCCTGGAGCCGCCTGATGGTCACCGGCGGCGTGAAGCCCGAACGGGCGAACCTCGAAGCCTGGTTCAAGGCCGGCGTGACCTGCGTCGGGATGGGTTCCAACCTCTTCCCCAAAGACGTCATTGCCGCGGGCGACTGGCCCCGCATCACCGCCCTCTGCCGGGACGCCCTGCAGATCATCCAAGAAGTACGATAACCACACACCATGTCTACCACCCAACAGAAACTGATGACCAACTGGCGCTGGTGGCTGTGTTCGCTGCTCTTCGTGGCGACCACGGTCAATTACCTGGACCGCCAGGTTCTGTCCCTGACTTACGAGGAATTCATCAAGCCGGAGTTCCACTGGACAGACGCCAACTACGGCACCATCACCTCCTTCTTCTCCATCTTCTACGCCATCTGCTGCCTGTTCGCTGGCAAGTTCATCGACTGGATGGGCACCAAGAAGGGTTATCTCATCGCCATCGGCGTCTGGTCGGCCGGCGCGTGCCTGCACGCCCTGTGCGGCTGGGGCACCGCTCTCCTGACCGGGCTGGGCGGGGCCGAGGCCCTCGCCGCCCTTGAAGTGGGCAGCAACGTCGCGCTCGCCGTGTCCACGACCTCCGTCTACCTGTTCCTGCTCTGCCGGGGCATCCTCGCCCTCGGCGAGTCCGGCAACTTCCCGGCCGCCATCAAGGTGACGGCCGAATATTTCCCGAAGAAGGACCGCGCCTTCGCGACCTCCATCTTCAACGCCGGCGCCTCCGTGGGCGCCCTGGCCGCTCCGCTCCTCATCCCGCCCCTCGCCGTGAAGTTCGGCTGGGAGTGGGCCTTCATCATCATCGGCGGCCTGGGCTTCATCTGGATGTTCTTCTGGGCCTTCATGTATGAGAAGCCCGAGAAGAGCGCGCGGGTGAACGAGGCCGAGCTGGCGTACATCCACCAGGATGAAGGAGATTCGCCGGTCAAGCCGGCGAATGACAAGAAAGACGAGCCGTCCATTCCTTTCATCCAGTGCCTGAAGTATCGCCAGACCTGGGCCTTCATCACCGGCAAGTTCTTCACCGACGGCGTGTGGTGGTTCTTCCTCTTCTGGGCGCCGTCCTATTTCAGCAACCAGTTCGGCGCGCCGGCCACGTCTCCGCTGGGCCAGGCGCTGATCTTCACCCTCTACGCCATCGTCACGGTGGTGTCCATCGTCGGCGGCTACCTGCCCAAGATCTTCGTCGAGAAGAAGGGCATGAATCCCTACGCGGGCCGCATGCTCGCCATGCTCATCTTCGCCTTCTTCCCCATCGCCGCGCTCTTCGCGCAGCCGCTGGGCATCAACCTGAACTCCGCCTGGTGGCCGGCCCTCCTGATCGGCCTCGCCGGGGCGGGCCACCAGGCCTGGAGCGCCAACCTCTACTCCACCATCGGCGACATGTTCCCGAAGAGCACCATCGCCTCCATCACCGGCATCGGCACGACCGCCGGCGGCATCGGATCGATGATCATCCAGAAAGTGGCGGGCAACCTCTTCACGCACGCGGAAGAGGCGGGTGCAGCATTCCAGTTCCTCGGCTTCGAGGGCAAGCCGGCCGGCTACTTCGTGATGTTCTGCTACTGCGGCGTCGCCTACCTGATCGCCTGGGTCATCATGAAGTCCCTCGTCCCGAAGTATAAACCCATAGAATTATAATGAAAATCAACCTGATCCAAACCGATATCGTCTGGGGCGACCCGCAGGCAAACTGCGCCCACCTCGACAAGCTGCTCGCGGGCGCCGAGCCCGCCGAACTCTACGTCCTCCCCGAGATGTTCTCCACCGGCTTCGCCACCCTGCCGAACGCCACGGTCGAGCACGAGCCCGCCGCGGGCCTCGCCTGGATGCAGCGCAAGGCGCAGGAGCTGCACGCCGCCATCGCCGGCAGTATCGCTTTGGAGGTGGGCGAGAAGTGCGTCAACCGCTTCTATTTCGTCCGCCCGGACGGCACGTACGAGCAGTACGACAAGCGCCACCTCTTCGGCTACGGCGGTGAGGGCGAGCGCTTCCAGGCCGGCCGGGAGCGCGTCATCGTCAAGTACCTGGGCGTCCGTTTCCTGCTGGCCGTCTGCTACGACCTGCGCTTCCCCGTGTGGCTGCGCAGCCGCGATGACTACGACGTAATGCTGCTCGTGGCCAGCTGGCCCGACGTGCGCCGCTTCGCGTGGGACACGCTCGCCCGCGCCCGCGCCATCGAGAACGCCTGCTACGTCGCGGCGGTCAACCGCGTGGGCACCGACCCCGCCTGCACCTACAACGGCGGCACCGCCTGGATCGGCCCGTACGGCGAGACGCTCGCAGAAGCCGCCGACGACAGAGAGTCTGTCGTCAGCGGCGAAATCGATCTCGCCCGCATCGCCACCTACCACACCAAATTCCCCGTCCTCTCCGACGCGGATTCCTTCGAACTGAAAATCTAGTCGATCAAGGCATTCTTCTCGACGGTCCAGCCTTCGCGCTGCGACAGGCCGCAGGCCTCGCCCTGGAACATTTTGGCGGCTTCAGCGTCGCCCTTGAGCTGCCACTTCAGCCAGGCGATGGCCGGGACGGTAAACTCGCCGCCGTGCGCCTCGCGGTAGGTGCCGCCGTGGCCGACGGGGTAGTTGGCCGCAAAGGCCGGGACCTTGCTGATGCGGTGGAAGTCATCCATGCCGTTCGCGTAAGCGATGTCAGTCTCGCCACCCAGAATATATATAATAGGGACCTGGATGTCCTGGAGCTTTTCCTTCTCAGGCATCGGCATGCCGGGCACGGCGCCGGCCGGGTTGGAGAACAGGCCGCTATTGCAGATCATGATGGTCTTGATGCGCGGGTCGGCGGAGTTTTCGAGGGTCTGCAGACCGCCGCAGGACATGCCGGCCGCCGCGATGGCGTTCACGTCAATGCGTCCGTAGTACGGGCTCTCCTTGTCGGCGTTCTGTGCGATGGCCCAATCGATGGACTCGATCTGCTGGGCGGAGGTGGACTGCGGACCGCGGTAGGGTTTTTCTTCCATCGGGATGTAGCCGGTAGCGATCACCAGGAAGCCCTGGGAAGCGATTTCATTGAGGAACTTGAAGTGCTCCCACGGGGAATTGGTGCAGGCGCCGTTGCCCCAGACGAGCACGGGCAGCAGGTTCTTCTTGCCGAAAGCGGAAAGGTCCTGCGGGGCGAAGATGGTGTGCGCCTCGAGCGTAGGATCCTCGAGCATCAGCACCTTGACGGGGCCGGTGCCGCCGTCTTCAACAACCAGGGACTGGGTGGCGTTCGGAGCCACGGGCTTCGGGGTACACGCGACCAGCGCGAGGGCGCCGGCCATCAGGAGGAAGAAGGTCTTTTTCATTTGTAAAGAGGTATTAGTTTGTACAAAAATAATCATTTTCATTATCTTTGGGAAAACTAGTAACCCTCAGCTGATGAAACATCTCCTCCTTTCCCTCGCCGCAGCGTGCCTATTGTGCGCCTCTGCGCACGCCCAGGGGACCTTCGTCCCTCCTTCTTCCGATAGCTGGCAGCGCACGTCCAGCACGCAGCGCCAGGCCGAATTCCCCAAAGTCAACGCCGACGGCGAATACTGGTTCCGCTTCCAGGCACCCGCGACGGCAAAGAATGTAAAACTTGAATTCGCTTTTGTGGAATTCCCGGCACAACAGGACGCCGAAGGCTGGTGGAATGTCATCGCCAAGGCGCCGAAAGTGGGCTATCAGCTGGTCCGCTGGATCGTGGACGGTGTCCGCATTCCGGATCCCGGGCTGGAGTTCACTTATTCAAACGGCTGGTTGAGCACCATCGAGATTCCTTCCCCACAGGACGCATACTACGAGATGCGGGATGTGCCGCACGGGGACGTGCGCGAGCACTGGTTCTTCTCAAAGATTGAAGGAAAATGGCGCCGCGCCTATGTTTATACGCCCGCCGAATACGATAGCCGGCCTGACAAATGCTATCCCGTCCTCTATCTCCAGCACGGAGCCGGCGAGAATGAGACGGAGTGGACGCATACCGGCTTCGCCGCCACGATCGCCGACAACCTCATCGCCGAGGGCAGAATCGAACCTCTGATCATCGTAATGAACAACGATTTCGTCTATCGTCCCGGCGACAACCGCGGCCGGCTGGCCCTGGCGGACAAGTGGAATGAGAATTTCGAGGAAATGTTCCTCACCGAGGCGCTGCCCGACATCGAGGCGCACTATCGCGTCATCCCCGACGCCGCGCACCGCGCCATGGCGGGTCTGTCGCTCGGCGGCATGCTGACCGGCACGGTCGGCGTGCGTCACAGCGACCTCTTCGGCTGGCTGGGCATCTTCAGCGGCGGCGTGGTCTCCGACCCCGCCCTGCTGCGCAAAGACACGGTCCGCCTCGTTTTCGAAACCTGCGGTTCAGAAGAGTATCCTGAGCGTATTGAGCAAAATGTCTCCCTACTCAAGGGCCAGGGCTTCAACGCCGCCACCTATGTCTCGCCAGGCACCGCCCACGAATGGCAGACCTGGCGTCGCAGCCTCTACCAGTTCCTGCCGCTGATCTTCCGGTAGCTTGTGAGCCGTAACAGCTTATCCAATAGGGAATAAACGAATTATACTCCCCCGAAAACCGGGGGAGTATAATTATTGATTTTACTGATTTCTAATCAGTTACAGCTCACAGGAAGACCGCTCATTAGAACACCTCCTCGACGGGCTCCTTGAAGTCGTCGAAGGACGGGGCGGGAGCATCCTGGCGAGGACCGTTGTTGTGGCGGGGACGGTCATTGTGACGGTTGTCACGGCCACCCTCACGACGGTCGCCACCGCGACGCTCGTCGCGGCCACGGCCACCCTCACGGCGGTCACCGCCGCGGCGGTCGTCACGACGGTCGCCACGGTCGCCGCGCTCGCCACGGGGACGGCGCTCCGGCTCCTTGTAGCCTTCCGGCTTCTCGGTGAGGGCGCGCATGGACAGGCGCATCTTGCCGGTCTTGGCGTCGATCTCGAGGAGCTTGACATCGACCTCGTCGCCGACCTTCAGGACGTCCTCGACCTTGTCGGTCTTGGTCCAGGCGATCTCGCTCACGTGCAGGAGGCCTTCCTTGCCCGGGAGGATCTCGATGAAGGCGCCGAACTCGAGGATGCTGACCACCTTTCCGTGATAGACCTGACCGGCCTCCGGAACGGCGCAGATGTCCTTGATGCGCTGCAGGGTGGCATCCATCGCGGCCTTGTCCACGCCGAAGATGTCCACGACACCCTTCGTGGTGCCGTCGCCCTTGCCGGCGTCGACTTCCTCGATGGTGATGGTGGTGCCGAATTCCTTCTGCATGCCCTGGATGGTCTCGCCGCCCTTGCCGATGACCGCGCCGATGAAGTCGGACGGGATCTCGATCTGGACCATGCGCGGCACGAAGGGCTTGTAGTCCTCGCGCGGCTCGGCGATGGTCTTGAGCATTTCGCCCATGATGTGGATACGTCCCTGGCGGGCCTGCTCGAGGGCTTTCTCGAGGACCTCGTAGGAGAGGCCGTCCACCTTGATGTCCATCTGGGTGGCGGTGATGCCGTCCTTGGTGCCGGTCACCTTGAAGTCCATGTCGCCGAGGTGGTCCTCGTCACCGAGGATGTCGGTGAGGATGGCGTAGCGGTCGTTCGGGCGCTCGGCGTCGGTGATCAGGCCCATGGCCACGCCGGCCACCGGCTTCTTGATCTTCACGCCGGCATCCATCAGGGCCAGGCAGCCGCCGCAGACGGAAGCCATGGAGGAGGAGCCGTTGGACTCGAGGATATCGGAAACGACGCGCACGGCGTACGGGAATTCCGGAGCGGTGGGGATGACGGGCTTGAGGGCGCGCATCGCCAGGTTGCCGTGGCCGATCTCGCGACGGCCCACGCTGCGCTGAGGCTTGGCCTCACCGGTGGCGAACGGCGGGAAGTTGTAGTGGAGCACGAACTGCTGGTCGTCCTGGATGAGGACCTCGTCCATCTCCTTCATGTCCAGCTTGGTGCCGAGGGTCACGCTCGCGAGGGACTGGGTCTCGCCGCGGGTGAAGATGGCGGAGCCGTGGGCGCAGGGGAGGTAGTCCACCTCGCACCAGATCGGACGGACCTCGTCGGTCCGGCGGCCGTCCAGACGGCAGCCTTCGTCCAGGATCATGTTGCGCATGGCTTCCTTCTCCACGTCGTGGTAGTAGCGGGCGACCATCGCGGCCTTGGCCTCCTGGTCCTCTTCGGACAGGGTGGCCAGGAATTCGGCCTGGATGGCTTCGAAGCCGGCCTCGCGCTCGTGCTTGGGAGCGGCGCTCTTGGCCAGTTTGTAGCACTTGTCATAGCAGAACTCGCGGACGGCGGTGCGGAGGGCTTCGTCCTCCTCATCGTGCGGGTAGTCGCGCTTGTTCACGTCGGTGCCGAGTTCGTGCATGAGTTCCTTCTGCACGCGGCAGTGCTTCTTGATCTCCTCGTGGGCGAACTTGATGGCCTCGAGCATGTCGTGCTCGGAGACTTCGTTCATCTCACCTTCGACCATCATGATGTTCTCTTCGGTGGCGGCGACCATCAGGTCGAGGTCGGCGCGGGCGCCCTCGGCAAAACCGGGGTTGATCACGAACTGACCGTCGATGCGGGCGACGCGGACCTCGGAGACCGGACCGCCGAAGGGCAGGTCGGAGGAGGCGAGGGCGGCGGAGGCGGCCAGGCCGGCGAGCGCGTCGGGCTGGATGTCCTTCTCCGCGGAGATAAGCATGATGTTCACGAAGACCTCGAGATGGAAGTCATCCGGCCAGAGGGGACGGATCGGACGGTCCACCAGGCGGGCGATGAGCACCTCGTAGTCCGAGGGACGGCTCTCGCGCTTGAGGAAACCGCCGGGGAAGCGGCCGGCTGAATAATACTTTTCACGATAATCTACGGTGAGGGGCATAAAGTCAGTTCCCTCCTTGACTTCCTTCGCGCAGGTGACGGTGGCGAGGAGCATCGTGCCTCCCATCTTCACCACGGCGGAACCGGCGGCCTGCTTGGCCAGTTTGCCGGTCTCGATCTCGATCACCCGACCGTCGGGCAATTCGATCTTCTTGTTGATGATGTTCATTTGTTTTACTTCTGTTACGTCTTTACGTCTTCTATCGTCATCCCCGACCGGATCGGGGATCTCTTTTCATCGAAAAAGGGGGAGAGATCCTGCCTTGCATAGATCTCTGCCCCCGCATTTTCCTATTCTCGAACTTATCGACGGAGACCCAGCTCCTTGATAAGTGCCCTGTATCTCTCGATGTCCACCTTCTGAAGGTAGTTCAGAAGCTGACGGCGCTTACTGACCAGGCGGAGAAGGGAACGACGGGTAGCCACGTCCTTCTTGTTCTTCTTCACGTGCTCGGTAAGGTGAGCGATACGGTAGGAAAATAAAGCAACCTGACTCTCAGGGGAGCCGGTGTCCTTATTGGACTTCCCGTACTTCGCGAAAATCTCTTGCTTTTTCTCAGGCTGTAAATATTCGGCCATGATGCAATGAGGTTAAAAAGTTATCAGTATGCGGGACCTTCCCGCAAAAAAGCCTGCAAATTTAGGCATAAAATCCGATAAAACAAAACTTTTTGTACCTTTGTTCCCCGTGAAAGAGAAGGTCCATATCGACCCGGTGCTCGGGGAAGTCCGGCTGCGGAAAAGCGCCCGGGCGCGGCGGATTTCGCTCCGGGTCCATCCCCGGCGCGGCGTCCTCGTGACCGTCCCTTTCTACGCTCCTTACGCGCTGGGCGTCACCTTCCTGGAATCCCGCCGGGAATGGGTTCTGGCGGCGCTCGAACGGGCGGCGGCCCGGAACGCGGACCTGCCGGAAGGGGAGGACATCGAGTCCCTCCGGGCGAAGGCCAAGGCCGCGCTTCCGCCCCGCCTCGCGGACCTGGCGGCCCGCTACGGCTTCATTTACCACCGCGTCGCCATCAAGCACAACACTTCCAACTGGGG
>JAEEGJ010031054.1_pt1 | contig 10381 bp, 10 predicted proteins | sample 8958761 | NCBI WGS metagenome assembly JAEEGJ01 (sample SAMN16246546, study PRJNA631951) | gut metagenome | biome: gut microbiome; feature: rumen; material: RS-attached | host: Bos | place: Iran: Karaj | collected 2018-10 | reverse complement strand
GTACGAGCAGTGCATTAGCATCCAGTTTGTCGAGTATCTTCTCTATCTTTCCGTCAGTCTTCTGGTTACACCAGCCATTAATGGTCTTCAATGCGTCTGGAGAAGAGAAGTCGAGCGAGGCAGCCTCAGCGCGATAATAGGTTTCCATATCCTTACGAAACAGGTCTTCAAGCTGGACACCCAGATGTGAATTGGCAGCGATATAGCTGGAAATATCTACCGAAACGGCTGGATCAACTTCAGGAGCCCCGTCTATCAAAGCCTTGCAAAGCTCATTAATGCTCTTCGTGTCGCTTTCTGCGAAGCCCAGCATAGCCATGATTTCCTTCGAAGTCTCACCAGCTGCTCCATCATTGAGCATGCTGAGCAGATAGGTGACGCTGATGGGCGACAGGAAATTGCTCCGTTTTTCCTTGTCGAGTGAATTGATCATGGCAAAAAGGTTCGTTGAGAAGATATTGTTATTCTCAACGAGTTTCAGTTGCTCGCCGGTAAGCTTCATCGGTTGCGCTTTTGGTAGCATGTTGATAACGGAGGAGTCTGTCTCATGAGATCCCGGCTTTTCTTCATTCTCAGTAGAATTCTGGGGGCTGTCTGGCTTGATTTGCTCTTTTGGAGTAACAGCTGTCTCAGAGTCCTCATTGCATCCCGTTACCATACCTGCCATCAGCAGGGCGACGGTAATTGTCCATAAAATACTTTTCATATCACTTGTTTTATAATAAACTATAACTCACGGAGACAGGTCCCGTGAGTTCAATAAGCCAACTCACGCGACCTATCCCCGTGAGTCGATTATTCACCTCTGAAGGTGCCGATGAAGAAGATGACACCGCTACCAGCCTCCCTAATCAGGTAGACAAATGGACGATCACAGTGGAAATCTGCCGTTTGGACTGGTGTCAAATTATTAGATATATTCGCTTTTGCAATTGTGACCGATGAAGCTTTTGTTCCTTCTTCAGTTACGTCAATAGCTGCCTGTTGATTAATTTTATTCACATAAAGTTTCTTGTCTTTACTGATTCCAGATAAGTCTGCCAGATCTATATCAAATATCGAAGATATACCAAGTTTAGAAATTACATCTTTCAACTGAAAAGCACTCCTTGTAGAAAATCGTGGAATTTTAACATCTACAATATATTCATCAAGGTTTGAACTCTGTATCCAAGATTCACTATTTAGATTATGGATGATATCTTCTACTGTTTTTCCTGCATTAGGGAGCAAGAAATACATTTCCCAAACATAGGCACTCCCATACGGCAAACATAGGATAGAAAACGTATCATTACTGCCGTAAATAGCCCTTGCCTTACGATACATCATTGGCAGAACAACGTTCTTTCCATCCTCCTTGGTAAATACCTCGTCTCGAGTATTACCAGAATCAAACTTATCTTTCCACGTAGCTTTAAAATACGTAGCATTCATAAGTGCCAATATGGTTTCTGGGGCAATTTCCTCTGCTATCACCGGTATCATACCTCCGCTCTTCTCATTACACCACTTGTTCAAGTAATCCACCGAAGAAGCTTCATGGAAGTCTAATGAGGCTACCTCTGCATCATAATAATGCTTCATGTCATTAATATATGGTGTCTCAAGAGTTAAAAGTTTATTTGCAGCAACAATATTCGCTGTTTGAAGAGTAACAGCTGGGTCTGCTTTAGAAGCCTGTTCGATTAAGGTTTTACAAAACTCATTAACAGACAATTTGTCATTTTCACCAAACCCTAAGGCTCTCGTAATCTCCTGCGACGTTGCACCCTTTGCTCCATCATTGAGCATGCCCAGCACGTATGTTATGCTGATAGGCGATATAATGTTGCTTTTCTTGTTGTCTGATTCATTGATAGCACGATAGAGATTGAAAGAAAAATCATTGTTCTTTTTTACAAATGATTTTTGCTCGTCTGAAAGTTTTATGAAACTTGCATTTGGAAGCATATCAATGACGACAGAGTCAAGTGGCAACTCCGTAGTTTTTTCGAACTCATCACTTTTACTACAACTGAGCATCAAACCACATAATACGAATAATGCGAAGCCGGTTTTTAAATCATACTTTTTCATGTCTATTTTTTTATTGCTTACTCATTTATAAAACGAATTAACTTCAAAACCTTGCAAGCCAAGATTGCTGTTTTAGCATTATTTAATAGAACTATCTGTAGATGCTTCTAAAAGTTAAATTGTATTGATAATTACTAGTGAGAGGATTTAAAGAATTATCTGGCCACAATACGTATGACTGAGAATATACATTTTCATTGAAATATCCATTATTTGATCCATACGCACCCCAGTTAAAATGATTATAATATGTGACAGATAGAACATTCTCTTCCGTTACAATCCATACTGTATGGCCATTTAACTCCACACTTTCCATTAACCGTTCTTTCATTACTTCTTTCTTATACCCATCAAGTACCCATGCGTGGCCTGACCCATCTGGGCTTGTTGATCCAGTCACTAATAGTAAGTGGCTATTATCCAATTCTGATCGGATGTCAGAGGTTGTCTTAAATGCAACATTATAACCTAACAAGCTAATAGTAGGATTAATGTAATAAGCAAGAGTAAAAGTCTCGTCTCCATCGGGATAGCTATTATCCAATACTCCAATTTGCCTTATCAGTCTGGAAATTGCTGCATGACCGGCATTATTGTTACAAACACCATACAGAAATTGTTCTGTGTGCGTATTTCCATTATTGTGCATTCTCATATCAGCCCAGGGTAGGCTTTGCGTATCTACATCGGCATCTTCATAAGTCAATTGTATAGAAGATGGATATTCATAATAAGTCATAATCTGAGCAATAGCAACGTTAACACACCCTGGTATTTTGTTGGAAAAGAATTCTCCTTCAACTTTGTTAGTCCCTTGCCCCCACTTTACTGAGACGTATGGCCCCTTTGTTGTATATTCACTTACTATTTCTGAGGGTTGACCGTCACCACCACTTCTTACATTTTTTGTTGTTCCATTAAGCACATACTCCTTTGCAAGTGACAGAAATTCATCGAAGCCATCGATACCTGATGGCGTCTCTGGATCACAGTGGCCTTGCTCCGTTACAGCTAACAAGCCTTCAGTGTTCTTTGAAGCAGAGACAAGGGCAAAACCTTCGTTGTTCTCAAAGTTGAACACATAGATAAGTGAATCGCTGCCGTCTGATTCTCCACGCGTCTTGGCATCACGCATGATGACCTTATTTTCTGAGAGGTCAATCTTGCGGCAACTCTCACCACTACGAGTCGTTGACTTCGAATCCTCCAACATACCAATCGCATTCTCAGCAATTTTCAAGGCCTCATCATAGCTACGCGTATTACTTTGGGCGGTCTTCGCTGTTGGAACAGCAGGAGCTGTCTCTATTGTCTCCTGATTAGTACAAGCAGACATTACAAGGGCTGCGACAAATGCAAATACTATATTCTTTTTCATACAAACAAATTAAAAATTAATTAGACCATAAAAACGAAATCTTCCTGAAACAAACTGGATTGTATATTCGCCAGAAAGATAAGCAGGAAGTTCAAATGTTGCGACCCCTTCTGGGATAACAGAAGAGAATACAATCTCGTCCCCCTCCATTATATTAATAAGGTATTCAGGGTGAGAACTGGAAAGAGTAAGCGTATAACCTTCTTGATAAATGGTTGGTTTACGCATGGGAGCCTTGCCATAACCTGGAGTCAAAGGAACATCATCAATGATTCCCATCTGCAATTCTACCTGATTCCCATTTGCATAAACGGGTGCGCTACTCCATGCAGACATACACAATAACATAAATAGTAATTTCTTCATTTTTTATAATTTTGTTAGATTATACCCACAGCGCATTGCTAAATGCGGGTGCAAAGGTAGCACATTCAAATTTAAGAGACAAGAAAAGAAGCTTTTCAGAATTAACCAAGAATTAACCAAAACAAAACCGCCTTATAATCAGAAGATTACAAAGAGTAATTTACGTGAGTTATTGAAGGCATATTATGAATATAGCCTCAGCCTTTCACTCAGATCCTTTGATTTTCCATCTTCACCAAAGAGTTTTTGCATCAAACTTTTGCAAACCTTAGTGATATATGGTTGTGTAACATTCAGCATATTGGCTACGTCCTTGGGAGTAAAATGAAGTCGGATCAGGATGCTTGTCTTAAACTCATTGTCGTTCAACTCAGACCTTTTGGCGGAAATCAGCTTATAAAAGTTGGGTAGGATTTCAATCACCATCATGTGAACTTGATGCCAGTCATCATCAGACAAAACAAGGGCTTTATCTGCGGACTTCTTTATATACTCATATACAGTTGATTTCGCCAGTAAGGCATCTGCAGATTCTTTTTGTAGCCCAACTCGCTCTTTATACTTTTCAATTTCTGCCGACAAACGTGCAGAGTCTTTCTCTTTTTCTTCAAGCATTTGGCTTAATTCTGATCCGTATGAACGAAGCCTAATAACATCTGCCTGCGTCTTTGCCAACAATGAAACATTATTTTTATATTTAGATCGTTCTTCTTTTTGTTTTTTAAGTACCTCTCTTGCGATAAAGACTACCGCAATGAAGAACAAGAAAAAAGCGATACTTATTAATTGTATTTTGGCACGCGCTTTATCAGCTATATCCTTTGCTTGTTCAGCAAGCATCTGATTCCTTGAATAGTCGTACATGGCTTGTATCCGCTCCACATCTTTTGTTGCCATTTGAGCGTATACGGAATCATTCATCTCATAGCTGTAAAGCGCATATTTGGCTGCAGAATCTGGTTGATGAGTTTTCTGGAATAAGAGAGCCAAGCCCAACGCTCCTGCATTCTGATTGTTGAAATCTTTAGCTTCACGTAGTTCTTTGCGAAAATAAAAGGCTGCAGAGCCGATATTATTGGTCGTAAGATAATAAAAGCCTTTAACATTATAGTATGTTTCCCTTCCTTTCTCAATATTATTATTCTTGTCAAAGTACCCTGACATCCGCTCATATCTGTCCATGTATGTACCTGCCTTCGCAATCTTGCCACTATCAACTAAACTCCTGATGATGCTGCCAAGTACTGCAGCAGAAAACGTTTGTTTACCGTAATTATATGCTAAATTGGACACCTTTTCACAAATAATGACTGCGGAATCTGGTATATGCAATTTCTTATATGGTGCGACTTTTCCTATCATGCCACGCAAAGCGTTCAGTGTATCCTTACCCTTCCATGCACATTGTTCTTCTAATTCTGAAAACTTTATGCTTAGCCGCATCAGGTTCTGCTGATAGAAAACAAAACTCATCTGTCCATAGACACGGCTCAGTTGCGCATAGTCACAATCTGTAGCGGTTGTATCGGCTCGTTCAGAAGCTATTTGGAAATACTTCAAGGCCATTGGTGCCTCATGAAGATCATGGTAAGCTCGCCCCAGAAGATAATAGGCGAGCATCTGTTCGTTAGGTGTACCATGGTCTTCGAAATAGTCTACTAACGCTTGCGCCTCGTCAGTAGAACGGAAGATGCTATCTGCCCTATTGAATGCATTCAACTGGTGCAGGCGATCCTGCATCTCAGCATGTTTTCGCCCTGTACACCCCAACATCAGGCACGCAGTAACAACGATTCCTATGACTATTCCTTTCTGCATTTGTTCTGTTTTGGCTGCAAAGATACAACAATGTTTCGTAATTTGCTCACTATATTATTAAATAATGTGTTAAAAGTTTGGCTATTCGAAAATATAGCACTTAAAACCGTGAACTCAGTGGAGACGGCATTCTTGGTGAGTTAGGACTCATTCAGTACCGTCCCCTGTGAGTTCATGAATAAGATAACTCAAAATACGCAAGCCCAGCCGAACTTACGGACTAGTTCTTGGAGCAAATTACGATCACGGACGGGGATAGTTACAGTTACTGTTTCGTGCTGATTGTCCTCAACTGTCGATTCCAGTTCATACTGTGTCTGGGCAGACAGCAGGATTTTTGCAGGAAGTCCGATAGCATTCTCTATCTTTACAGCTAATTCTGTCGTAAGAGCACGCTTCCCATTGAGCACCTCGCTCAGATGTGAGGGCTGTGTGCCAAGCATCTTGGCAAATTCTTTCTGGCTAATACCACGCTCGTCAAGTTCAGGCTTGATCATCATTCCAGGATGAACCGCCATGAAAGGTGCAGGGTTTTCATTTTTTGTTGCCATAGTGAGTATCGTCTAAACTGTTGGGGCAAAATTACAAAAAATTCCCAAATACGGGAATTATTTCGGAAATTTCTTTTATTATTTAACAATTTATATAATTTCTGTGTCTTAGATGAATTAAGAGACAAAGGAGAAACTGCGTTTTATATTAATCGTATAAAAATATCTCCTAAATATTTGGAAGTATGGGAAAAGTGCTTTTCTTGGGTTTTTGGGATTTTGGGTTTTTGGGATTTTGGGTTTTGGGGTATTTTGTAATTTTTAAATTGGTAATTTACTATAATAATATAGTATAATTAATATAATATATATATTATAATAATTATAAGATAAAATTGAAAGTTTATAGGAAATTACGACATACGATTTTTCCAAAATATCCAAAATCCCAAAATGCCAAGATCGATTGGCTGTTATGATTGCCTGAAAAAATGCAAACAAATAAGAGCCATTCGTTTTTCACTACGTGGCTCTTCATAAACTGAGAAAAAATGTTTCTCAGAAAATAAGTATTTCTTATTTTTATGGCTCCCCTAACTGTGCATAGATTAACTGCACCTCGGCTGGCGTGAACGTGCGGCGGCGCAGGTCACGCAAATGGTTGAGCACCGGATTGAGAGTGATCCACTGACGGAGTTTGTGCCAAGCTGCCTCGGGGCAAAGCTTGGGAAAGTACTGAAGGGCGAGCTCCGTGCGCCCGAATGTTCTGATCATTTTTTCCATGATAAGCTTGTTTGAATTGATAATGCAAAGATACAAAAAATATTTAAGAATAACGAATAAAAAGGGTTTATAATGTATCATAACAGATATTCCGTATTTTTATAGTCGTATCTTTGCAGTATCAAAGGAGATAGAAGGATAAAGGCGCCAAATCCGTTAACTCCGGAGAGGTGGAAGGTGACCCACAATGTTCGCCAAAGTATTTAACAACACAAAAACAAAACTAGAATAGTATGATTGAACTTTATCTTTCGAAGAACATGATTGAGGGATCTGCCGCTTACGGCAAGTATTACCCTCGCGTCAGCTACAAGCAGACGATGAACATCCACGACATGGCGAAGCACATGGCTGAGCACAACACCCCGTTCTCAGAAGGAACAATTGAGGGTATCCTGCGAGACTTCGTAAGATGTACCCGCGAGCAGACCCTGATGGGTAACACGGTGAAGGTCGACGATCTGGCCATCTTCAAGGTTAGCTGTATCGGTAACGGCAGCACCCTGCTGTATGATCCCGAAACCGACAAGACCATCTCTGCCAGCATCGGTACTATCGGCAGGAACGACAAGACTGGTCCCGCTGTTCAGTCGCTGAAGCTTCTGGCACAGGCTACGGGCGAGTACACTCGCGACGAGCTGAACAAGGTGGCTAAGCTGGCATGGACTGACAAGGCCGCTGCTGAGATTGCTGCTGCTAAGGCTGCTGCCATCGGAGGCGGGTCTAACGGTGGAGGCTCTAACTCGGGGTCGCAGAACAGCGGAAACGGTGGATCACAGGCTGAGACCGTAGCAGCTCCTACTATCAGCGGTCAGACTTCGTTCACTACTTCAACTCAGGCAACTATCTCGGGTCCTGATGGTGCAGAAATCCGTTATACGATAGACGGCAGCGATCCTACAGCTGAGAGCAGCCTTTACTCTGAGGCACTGACTCTGACGGATACTACAACCGTGAAGGCTATCGCCATCAAGAACGGTGTTTCCTCTGAGGTAGCATCTAAGCAGTTCACCAAGAGCAGCACAGGATTTGACACGGGAAGTTAAGGCGTAGTTTAGAGTTGACAGTTTATAGTTTACAGTTTACGTAAAGATTATAGCGTATGACGAAGAAAGAAACTCTCAAATGGTCGCTGCAGATTCTCGCTTCGATTATCTCAGCAGTACTTACCGCCCTCGGCGCAACGAGTTGCATGGGACTCTAAAAAACGAGAGGCATCCAATCGGGTGCCTCTCGCTCCGCTAAGCATTTTACTACTTTTCTTGAAAAAAGTCTCAAAAAAACAAGGCTATTCCGAAAAAAGTTCTTATCTTTGCCAACGTTATCAGACTTTTAAACTAACATTTATGGAAAGTACAACAAACCCAGTGGCACTTGCGAAATCGGAATTAACAATAGAGGGCATCAGACCTCTAATTCTTGTATTATGCAACGTTTTACGACATTTTCCCTGATTAATTTGCTTATTCAGCATTTTTGCAATACCTTTGCAGCCGAAATTGAAATCAATTCGTCAATAAATACAGAAAATGAAACAAAAACGTTTTATACTTTTGGCCTTCATGGCTTTATTCCTTGTTGCGTGCAGCAAGGATAGTGACAGTGGCAACAGCCAGAATGACCAGCCCGTCAAGATCGGTATCGCCTGGCGCGCTGACGTGACATCGGAATTCTATACGAACGTAGTGCGCGCCTTGAAAGAGGCTGGCGCAGAACCCGTGCTGCTGCCACAGGTGATATTTGATGACTTCATTCTCGACAGCGAGACCTTGATATCTATGTACTTCGACGAGAATAATATTCTACTTCAGCAATATGCCGACATGGTCATAAAAGATATGCTGGAATCGAATGCCGGGGGTGCCGTCAAGGATGTGAAAGCAGTGGTGTTCACTGGCGGTGAAGACATCTCCCCCACCTTGCTGAGCATTCCAGAAACCTGGCATGGCATTGAGGCTGAGAAGGATTACAATGCTACGCGTGACGTGTCGGACTACCTGACGATGGCTTACTGTCTCGACCACGACATCCCGGTGTTAGGCATGTGCCGTGGTATGCAGATGCTTGTCGTCGTCTCAGGCGGCACGATCATACAGGATCTCCCCGCCTACTTTGAGCAGCTGGGGAAGCCGTATCACAATGAGCACCGCAACACGGCGGCTCCAGGACAATACCGCGACTATGCCGCGCATGACGTCGATGTGCTCGACCACTCGTCATGGCTGTATAGGATCACTGGCAGCGACGTCATTCACGGCGTTCCCTCGTGGCATCATCAGGCTGCCGGCAGCGTGGAAGGGACGCCTCTGCGCGTCATAGGCAGGACAATGACTGAAGGCGTCAGCATCATTGAGGCTGTGGAGCGTACTGACAAGACTTTCGCCATAGGTCTGCAATATCACCCTGAGGCTGCTCTGGTGAAGTGGCTCGACGGTACTGCTAATGCCTCGCAATTCATGTCGTATAACGAGGCCTTAACTTACTTCAAGGCCCTGGTGGAGCAAGCAAAGCGCCAATAGATCCAATTACAGCTTGATAGTCGAACCCAACTTGTGCAAACGTTTTCCGAGGGGGGATTATTAATCAGTGTTAAAATGAGGGGAGGTTTGGGGGATTTTTCCTATATTTGCACCACAGAATCAAATTATAAAACTATGCGACGGATTTTACTAATAACCGCCATCCTGATGGCAAACGTAATGGCAATGAGTGCAGCGAAGAAAAGTGTGATTGACAGAATTGAGCCCACTGACTGGTTCGTAGGGATGAAGAACCCCACGGTGCAGCTGATGGTCTACGGACAGGGCATCCGCGACGTGATGGACGTGACGACGGACTATCCCGGGGTAACCATCGACAGTCTGGTGCGCCTCGACTCGCCCAACTACCTGCTGATCTACATGAATCTGAAGGATGCGCAGCCAGGCTTCATGACGTTCAAATTCAAAATGAAGAAGTCAGAATTTAAAGTTAACTATCAGCTAAACGCGCGCGAGAAGAAGGGTGAGGAGCGCATGGGATTCACCAATGCCGACGTGCTCTACATGCTGATGCCTGACCGTTTTGCGCAGGGTGCGAACCACCCCCAGCAGATCAAGGGCATGCGCAACTACGTGGAGGACCGTTCGAAGCCCTCACTCAGACACGGCGGCGACCTGAACGGTATCCGTGAGCACCTGGACTACTTCAAGGAGCTGGGTGTGACGGCGCTCTGGTTTACACCTGTGCTGGAGAACGACTCGCCTGACTCTAAGAACGACTTCTCGACCTATCACGGCTATGCGACGACGAACTACTATCGCGTGGATCCGAGATTCGGAACAAACGAGGACTATAAGCGGCTCTGCGACGAGGCACACGCCAAGGGACTGAAAATCGTGATGGACATGATCTTCAACCACAGCGGCTTTGAGCACCCCTGGACGAAGGACATGCCAACGAAGGACTGGCTGAACACGCCAGA
>JAEEGJ010031051.1_pt1 | contig 10382 bp, 7 predicted proteins | sample 8958761 | NCBI WGS metagenome assembly JAEEGJ01 (sample SAMN16246546, study PRJNA631951) | gut metagenome | biome: gut microbiome; feature: rumen; material: RS-attached | host: Bos | place: Iran: Karaj | collected 2018-10 | reverse complement strand
TGGATGCGGACACCATTCCCAATGTGGACATTGTTGCCCACATTCACGTTCTGGCCCAGGGAACAGTTCGCGCCGATGACAGCTCCACGCTGGATATGACAGAAATGCCAAACCCTCGTTCCTGCGCCGATGCTTACGCCATCGTCGACATAAGAGCTTTCATGAACGAAAAAGTCAGGCATCCGTCACTGGTTTATTTAACATAGCCGGGGCACTCATAGCCCCGGCTACGTCAAAAAACTATTTCAAGCGCGTCAAGCGATTACTCGCCTTCCTTGATGGAAGTGATCATGACGCAGCGGCTGAGTTCCTTCATGTTGTAGAACATGTAGTCGACACCGCCCTTGTAGTCCTTGATCAGCTGATTCGGATCCACACCGAACTCCTTGACGAGGGCATCGTACACAGCGTTAGCACGATTCTCGGAGAGCATGAGGTTGTGGGCCGGGGTAGCCGTCTGCTTGTCAGCATAACCGCAAACCAGGTACTTGGTTTTCGGGGTGCTCTTGATCAGGTCGGCAACAGCGTTGATATTAACGAGCTCCTTCTTGGAGATGTCCCAACGGTCGACGATGAAGTTGATGTGGAACCAGACCTCCGGAACCTCAGCCGTAATGATGGGCTTGTCGATATACACAGTATCCTTGACAATCTTCGTGATCATCTCCTTGTCATAGTGGTACACGCTGATACGATCAGCCAGACGCCACTTGCTGTACTCCTTGCCGATGTTGTAGGTCAGGCCGAGGGTAGCACCGAACATGCCATCCATCTTATGGTTTGCCAGCCAATGCTTCTTATCAGGCTCGTCGAGATAAGATTCACCGTCGAAAGCATCACCGATGAGAGCACCACGGATGTTAAGCAAAAGGCGAAGCTGCTCAGTAAGACGGAAAGTGTTCATGAGGCCAGCGTTGAAAGTAACATCATGGATATTACCGGAATCGCAGAAACCAAAAATAACACCACCACCAGCATAAGCGTCGATGTCAAAGAAACGATCCGGCTTGTAACCACCGAAAACGTTCATCAGGTCAGCATGAGCCAAGGCAAAGACATTTAAGTAACTACCAGACTGAACAGCAAGATTCTGAGAATCATACTTATGATCAGCCTTGGTGTAATACTCAACCTTATTAGGACGGAAGTTCGAAGAAGCGTATCTCTTGTTAGCACCGCTTCCAGGAGTGGTCTGGTACAAACCCTTGAACGGAGCAAAGTTGGCACCGAGACCGACACCGAAACTCGGAGAAGCCCACTTCGTCAGATAAAGGTCAACCGCAGGGAAAACAAACATCTCGGGGACCTTCTTGGCAACCTTCCAGTCATTGTCACCATAATACATCTGGGTACCCAGACCGGCGCTAAGCTGCCAGTTGTGCCAGAAACCGTTGGTGAACACGGAATTCTTCTCCATGACGGTGGTCGTGGTCACATAACCGGTCTCAGTCGGAGTGTTCTCAATGATGGTGATGGTGTTCTCGTCCTCGCTCCGTTCGACAGTAACCTGAGCAAAGACACTGGCCGGCACAAAGAGAGCGGCCGATGCAATCAGAACAAATAATTTTTTCATATAAGTGAAATATTGATTATTCAATATAATTTTCCTTCAAAGGGCAAATTTACATTACTTTTTTGGATGACGCAAATTTTTCTGGAACTTTTCCATTTTTATAGGAAGAAAAATGGGGGGCGAAACCTTCACCCCCCATCGTTATTAATATAAAGGTAAGACTAGAAGCTCTTAACCTTGGAGCTTTGGTAGTTTTCAACCTCGGCTTCGCCTTCGGCGCTGGTCGCGAAGTGGTTGATCGAAACCGCCTCAGCGTGCTTGGCGACACCCGTCTTTTCCGTGTTGTGGAAGATGAACGGATTCACTTCCACCTCAGACGTTGTGAGTGTTGAACCAGAGCCAGACAGCGTATAGGACCAAGCCCAGTCGTCTTCAACGATAGAATAGACATAGTGCGGATCCAAAGCCATGAGGACCTTCTCGACCGGATCTCCGTCAGCACCCTTGTTGGTGAGAATAACCTTGGACCAGTTCTTTTCCGTGGTGGTGTCCGGCCTCGGCTTGCCGATGGCGTTGTACAGGATGTTCCCGTCATCGTCCTTCAAAGGCTCGCACATGTGAATCTCGAAGGTCGCGCTTTCACCGTGACGAAGTCCGTCCTTCTTGATCTTGATGATCAGCGGAAGGTTGGTATGCGGAACGGGATAACTGTTGATATTCGTGTAGGTTTGCGTTTCTTCATTATAGATATACACGCCGGAATCAGGATGGTTCGTGGCAGAACCGTCACCACCGGTCGCTTCGCCATTGGCCTGAACCTTGAACTCAATGACCAGTTTTCTACCTGCCCAGAATGTGCTTCCATCGGGTTTGTACCGCTCACCGACGAAATTGCCCATATTCTCACGCGTGGTAAATCCATCTGCATCTTTGATGTCATCCTTCGTGAAGTCGAATCCTTCCACGGAAAGCATTTTGCGTTCCACACCGTCAGAGCCAGTCGTTGTTTTGTAGACCGCGGTTACGCCTGCAGGAGTCTGCCGGTTTTCCCAACCATTGCCGTCCTCGGTGATGTCCATGACGTAGAAGGTAACATCGTCCGCATCGGCACCTTCAGGCAGGATGAAACTGTTGGAAACCACGTCTCTAATCTGGGTGGAAGCATTAACAGTCGCATCGGACTGGCTGGCTGAGGATGCGATATCCTTGAATATGGCCGTGAGGTCAGCGTCGCTGGCATCCTGGTAATAGCCCTTATCGCTCCCAGAGTGAGGAGTGGTCATGCTCTCTGCTTCCGGGTAGTTTGAAGAAACATAGTTCATGTAGTTTGTGGCCCTGGTTGCGTCTTGCCCGAGATTATCGAACACGCCAATGGTGAAAAGGGTCGCACCATATCCTCCCTGGTCAACAGGCTTCTTAATATCTAAGGCCGCGTCAATCGCACCATTGGCGAAACTGTTAAGCCAACCAGTCAAACCCGGGATACCGTCTGTAAAGAACACGACGACTTTGTTACTCTCTCGATCCTTCACAGTATCCAGAAGATACTTTGCTTTAGTTATGCCATAGTGAGCAGCTGTTGCGCCACCAGAGACAAGGGCATTGACGCCTCCTTGGTCTTGCTGTAACAAAGAATTAACACCAGCGGTAGTGCTTACATCTTTAAAACCTTTGAGAACCTCTGTGTAGTTGTAGTCTCCATCTTGAATTTGATCACTGTCAGATCCAACTCCGTAACCATGGTGGTTACCTTCTGTGATAGAACTCTCACTACTATAATAGCGGTCGTTTGCGAATTTTACGACACTGATCTGGTTATCGAGCGGAGTGTCACGAAGTTTGCCTTTCGTATCATACAAGGAGTTGTGATGAACTTCGTTTACGAAAGCAGTGACAGCGGCTTTGAGTGCAGCCATTTTGGACTGAGTGTTGCTGCTACGGCTGTACAGAACGCCTGTCCAGATAGTCTCATCTTCATCGTCATAGTTTGTCGGCCGAGTCGTGGTCACACCGGTTCCAGAAAGGTAATACCATCTACCAGCATAAAAACGGAGTGCATAATCCCGATATCCCGTCCAGTAACCTCCTTCACGATATCTTTGAACCTCATAGTATTCCCCGTCTGTATGCTTATAATAGTAAGTATTATTACCATAACTAGAGTAAGAATATGCCTGACTGGCCCTCTCCGTATAGGTATACGAGGTCATATTCTGATTCATGGATCCTGATACGTCCAGGACCAGCACGATGTCAACAGGGATACCGGTTTCGGTAATGGAACTCTCACCGGTCGCATAGGTTTCGAGCGTGATGGTATAGAGACCATTCTCGTCGGGGGCGGACACGGTTTTCGCCGTCGAGACACCGCCTTCTGTGTTCCAGGTCTGGGCGTTAGCCGCGACGGTACCAGCCAGAAGAGCAATTCCGAGTGTAATGAATTTAAATATATTTTTCATGGTATGAATCATTTATGAGTTTGCTCTTAGTCGGTGTAGGGTTTCTCTTTGATCGTCTCGCCGGTAGCAGCCGACCAGGCAGCCCAGCAGTCAGCGTATTCGGTGCCGTCCGGCGCCGTAGTTCCGATGGCCTGGACGACGATCTCCATCTTCAGGTGGACACCCCAAGCAGGAACACGCGTGTTGGACGTCGCAATCGGGATGTAGATATCAGGAATCTTATCCTCCGGCAGTTCATAGTACTGGAACAAGGCTTTGGTTGCGGAATCAAGCGTTACACCCGCTCCGATTACCTCGGTGAAATAGAAGTAACTACCCGTACCTCTGACCCAGTCTTCTCTGCCGGCCGCGGGACGACCGCCCTTGAAGGAGTCGTCGAAGTACTGTCCGTAAACATCATCCTCTCTGAACCACGGCGTGACCATCACGTTGGTGCCGTCAGAACCGTCGGTGGTGTAACCGACCATGATGTCGGGTTCCTTGCCGGAGTTCATGTCAGCCTCAGTCTCCCAGCCATACCAGTTGCCGATGACCATCATGCGGACGTACTCGTCCACGTTACCGGTATTCGTGACGTGGAGGTCGGATTTCTTCAGGCCTTCCATATTATCAACAATCTTGACGGCCACGTCGAAAGGCTTCAGCGTATAGGTCCGGAGCTGGCCGGCCTTCCAGACGAGGTTCTCGGATCTTCCTTCGTTCAGTTTTTCGCCGAAAGCGATTTCGTGGGTGATTTCCTCGCCAGTCTGGGTGTCCTTGGTCTTGACGCGGAAGGTCACTTCCATGGTGACGTTCTCGTCAATCTCCTGCGGGATGAACCAGAAGGTCAGGGAACCGTCCTCGTCGTTAAGGTTCTTGTCAGCGGCGGCTGCATACCAGGAATCGCCGAATTTGTTGTTCTCACCGGAAGTGTAGGTGACGGTACCGTCGACCCCGGCCTCGGCGGACCAGGCCTGGTTCTTGAATTCCTGGGTGAAGTTTGTGGCGTTGTCAAGCTGTTCCCACTCGAAATCGCTGCCGGTGAAGGTAGCGGTACCCTTGGATTTGAGACCCTTGATCACGACCTTGGTGATGATCGTCTTGGTAGGGTTGTTATTCTCATGTCCGGTGCGGAACTTCACGCCGGTGAGCGCGTGGTACATCGTTACAGGAGCACCATTGGGAAGAAATCCGTCATGCTGGTTCTTGCTGATCGAAGTCTGGGCAAAGAGGATATCCTGCTGATCGGCACCCGTCAGAGGAGAACTGTAGGCGAATGTCATCTGCTTGTTCGATCTGTCCGTAATGTTGACACCGGTAGGGGAGGCAGGCATGTTGAGATAGAAGTCGACCACCTCATCCTTGTTAGCCGGCCAAGGACTGCCATCGTAGTTGTGATGATAGCGCCAGCCCTTGCCTTCAGTAGCTACTTTACGATCGTAATAATCCATCACTTCGAAGCTTGCATCTCCGAAGTCACCATCGGCATAAACGCCCATGGTCGTATACAGCGTACCCAAATTGACGGTGTATGCCGGCGTGCCCCTGGTAGCCAGGGTCGGGTTCAGCTCCTCGATGGTCTCTTCCAGGAAGTAGGCATCTCCATTGCTTGCTCTTCCAGCTTCGATGCTGACGCCCGTCTGAACTGCAGTCTCAGAAATCGCTTCCATCGACCGGGTACCACCGGTATTGTTGATGGCGAAAGCGATGTCGTTCTCTCCCAGCGGAGTCAATCCATTGAAATCCTTCTCCTTCTCGCAGGAGGACAGCATCGCGGCTGCGATGACTGCCATGGCAATGTAAATCTTTTTCATAACTCTCAGTCTTTCCGGGTTAAGATTCAAAATAGAAAACCTCAGAGGCATCATAGTTGTCAGACTCCGGATCGTTCATGTTCTCCAGGTCTTTCACCTGCACGTTGAAACGTACAGTCTGGCAGAAATTGCTCTCAAGCGCCATCTGCGTCACCACTGCAGACGGGGCCTGATACTTCCGTGTTTTGTTGTTACGACGAAACATTTCTTATAGTGTTAATTTGTTAATAGCCAATATGTTATAATTCAACTTCCGATAATGACCGTTATGAGAAGTTCGCAAACCCTTTCATAAATCCGGTCAATGGGATACAATTTACCCTATATATTCAGAGTGCAAAGTTAAACCATTTTCAGCAAAATACAAATAAATCTCGTAAAAGTTTTCCACCGTATTTTGTTAAAGAATGATATGAAAACCAGTTGGGATGATCGTTTGCGTTTGGCGATTGGTACCGGTTGCTTTCCTTTATATATAATATTTGTGTCGCTGCAATCCAGGGGAAAAAGGCGATAATCGTACCTGTTTTTCCTGTAGACGTCGAAAAAAGGATTATTGGCGCATTTGAGTAACTCCCTGTAAATCAATAGTACCACATAGTAAAATGTAAAATTCCGACATCTCATAACGGTCATTATAGGAAGTTGAATTATAACATATTGGCTATTAACAAATTAACACTATAAGAAATGTTTCGTCGTAACAACAAAACACGGAAGTATCAGGCACCGTATGCGAAGGTGACGCACATGGCGCTTGAGAGCAATTTCTGCGCGACCGTCCGGTTCAAATTAATGATGGACGTGGATCCTTTGGACAACATGAACGATCGTAATACGAACACCGATATTGCGGCCGAGTATTTCGAGGACATCGTCTCTTAACAACTGAAAGACCGAAAGTTATGAAAAAGATTTACATCGTGCTGGCGGTCCTTGCTACCGCACTGCTTTCTTCCTGCGTGCAGGAGAAGTCTTTCAATGGCATCGTCGTGGGCGAGAACGAGATCGCTTTCGTCATGGAGGGTGCTTCCACCCGCTCGGCGGAGGATGGCGTCGCCACGGCCGTCAAGGGTATCACCATCCCGCTGGGAACCATCGAGGGTGAGGCCCTCTTCCTGGAGGAGACCATTCAGGAGATGAATCCCTCCCCGGCTACGAGAGGCATCCCTGTCTATAACGAGAACCTGGGTATCCTACACAAGACCTTGGGCGTATATGCCGAAGGCAACTTCGGAGATGCCGTCTTCCAGGGCATGGACGAGGCCATCCACAACGGCGGTTGGCGTTACAACCATAACTACGACGGCAGCCCGTGGCCTGCTAATGGGGACGAGGTGGATTTCTATCTGCGTCTGCCGGCCACCCCGTCGGGCTTGACGTTCACGAAACGGGAGGACAAAGTCACGGAGTTCACATTGGAATCTCCCCTCAACGGTGCCGAGCAGCAGGATGTGGTTCTCGGGCAGGTGAGCATGACCAAGAAACAGCATGACGATGCGCTTCCCGAGGGATATCCCGTCCAGATGCATCATGCCCTCACCGGCATCAAGTTCGCTAACGGACATCTGAACGACACCAAAACGAAGACGATCATCACCAAGGTCGAGATCATCGGCCTGAACGGAAAAGGCAACTGCTCTATTGATGAAGATGGCGAAATCACTTGGAGCAGTTCGACCCCGAGCACGACGGCTGCCCCCTTCTATGTGGAGTTCGAAAATCCTACATATGTCAAGGCCGATGGCGCGAGCAACCTTGACGGAACCGTCGGCACCACCGGTGACAAAACATGGAATTCAAACTTCGGATCTTCCTGGACCTCTGCCGCCGCGAACCACAACCTGAACGAGTCGGACGGTTCCCTAACCTTCTGGTTCATCCCGCAGGAGATTACCAACAGCCTCACCCTGAAGGTGTATTTCACCGTGAAGACCCCGGATTCAGTTGACGGCTTCGTGTCCGACGCCTGCCACACCATCGAACTGGGCAAACTGCTGAATACGCAGTACCAGACGGTCCACGAGGGCGAGAACCTCACGTGGGAGGCCGGTCAGCTCCGCACCTACACGCTGAAGCCATTCGACGTGGACGTGGACATTAAGGATGTCATGACCGACGGGAACATGACGAAGGAGCAGCTCCATATCGCCAATACCGGAAACGTGGACGAGTATGTCCGCATGCTGATCATGGGTAACTGGTATGGTTGGAAGCCGGGTCAGAGCCATGATGAGGAGCCCAGCATCCTCATCGGTTATAAGTATTCCGGCCCGAATGATCCCAAGCTGCCCACGGATGGCAATCCCGATGAGATGGTCGATCCTTGGTATAGAGAAGGATACGATGGTGACGATCCTTATGGTACATTCGATAACAGTTTCTTGTTGGCTAAACTGGGCGAGAGAGATGGAGATCCTTATGATTGGGCGGATGCTTCCGGTGGCTTCTATTATACGATGCCGATCGGTCCTGGTAGCGGTGTCGGTCAAAATGCGCAGTCTGCGACGTCGGATCTGTTCGAGTACTATCAGTTGACAAACGTTCCCGATATCTGGATTGCGACTTCGGCAGAGAAACGCGAACTGGCCGAGGGTGTGCATCTGCGCATGGAAATCGTCGTTCAGTCCATCGCTGTACCTACGTATACCGATACTGACGGAGTAAAGAAGAACGTCTGGTGGCTGCAGGCTTGGTACAATGCGACGGGAATTAGCAAACTCGATCCGGAGGATGCGAGGAATACTAAATATACCGAACGCATTGAAGAGTACACCGTTACTTACGACGAATAATAATCTGACTAAAGAATACATATTGCCATGAAACATATATTCAGATATTTCATTTCCTCCCTTGTTCTGTTGGTCCCTGTTCTGGCTCACGCGCAGAGGAGCCAGGTGGCGGATCCGCCGCTTTACGAAGATTATAAGACCGGTAACGGCGTAGCCACCCAAAAGAGAGTCTCGGAACCGAGTAATGGCCGATACACTTTGACCCTTGAAACTTTTGCGACGGGTAAAACATCCGTGGTGAAAGTCACCAGCCCTGCCGACATTGTTCTGGTGCTGGACCTTTCCCAGTCCATGACTCAAGGCTATAAGTACACTGAGCATGAGAATACTGAAGGGTATTCATACAATACAGTTAACAACAGTTCTGTCGATCTTTATTATCTTCATTCTGACGGTAATTACTATGAAGTTGAAGTCACCGGTAACAATAATAATCGTCGATTACGTTTTAATGTCAGTACAGGTTGGCAGCAGGATTGGTGGTATTTAAATGGGACAACTGCGCAGCACAATACAAATGGTCTGCCGCAAGCAGGTCCTAATACTGTCATCTACACTGGTGTATTGTACGAAGGTGTCTCTAGACTTGAGGCCCTCCAAGAGGCTGTTGAGAATTTCGTAGAAGTTATTTATCATAATGATAATTTCGATGATGACGATAATCCTCGGGATAAACCGCTTGGAAACAGAATCAGCGTCGTGACTTTCGGCGGACCACAGACGAGTTCAGGGAATGCAAACGCAACCGCTCAGAGATCTGATTTGACAGATGTGACGGTAAATGGTGACATAAACAAATCTATGATTAGCTACATTCTGGGATTGGACACCGGCGACAGTACCACTAGCGGTATTGACAATGGACAGCATCAGGGTACTTATTCAGATGAAGGTATGGCTCTGGCCAATACTGTTCTCAACAATATCCCTGCTACACGTAAAGCAAAAAGCACCCGCACGGTTGTTCTGTTCACAGATGGTGCTCCTGGTAACAGTTATCAATGGACTACCGGCAACATTTCCGCGAATGGAACCAATTCGCTTTCCGGGGCAAACCGTTGCATCCAAAATGCCTATACTGCAAAAACCACTCATACAGCATCCGTCTTTACCATTATCCTTGGTGAGATTGCCAATAACGATATGAGTAATTACCTGCAGTATACTTCATCGAACTATCCTAACGCTCAAAATTACAATACCCCGGGAGAAAAAAAGGCTGAGACCTATGCACTCGAAGCCGGTCAGGACCTGCTCGGTATCTTTGAAACCGTTGCCCAGGCTTCCGGTGGTTCCGAAAGCACCATTCCTGCCGGAACGCAGGTGGTGGATGCGGTTTCCAACAGTTTTGAGGTCCCTTCAGATTTCTCAGCGAGCCAGGTCGTTGTTTATACGCGTAAAGCTTTATCAAATGGCACGGGATTCGATGATGACACCAAAGATGTGCTTGACAAAGTAATCTTACCTGCGAATTTTGATCTTTCCGCCGCTCCTGACCCGAACGCATCATACATGACCGATGAACACACGGTTGGTGTCTATTTATATAATGGAAAGCTTATGATCATTGGCTTCAATTATAGTATGCTTGATACTGTTAATGAAGAAACCGGTGTGATAACAAAGGACGGCAACTGGGTCGGTTGGCGTGGAGACGGTGTCGATTGTAGAGGTAAGGAACTTGTTATCGAGTTTGAGATTGAGGCGAAAGACGGTGTGACAGGCGGAGACGGAACGAACACGAACGCGCCCAATTCCGGTGTCTACGTCCCTGTGTATGTAGACGGCGTTTTCCAAGGCTATGCGTCTGTAAACGCCTATC
>JAEEGJ010031048.1_pt1 | contig 10383 bp, 6 predicted proteins | sample 8958761 | NCBI WGS metagenome assembly JAEEGJ01 (sample SAMN16246546, study PRJNA631951) | gut metagenome | biome: gut microbiome; feature: rumen; material: RS-attached | host: Bos | place: Iran: Karaj | collected 2018-10 | reverse complement strand
ACTCATATTGTGATTAATAACCATAATAATCTCCTTATAGTTAGGTTATAAGATAAAACACATTGGTGGGTTTAAAACCACAACGTGGTTTATCTCACGGGTTTCCACCACCCTTATACTTGATTTTCGGGCTACTGAAAAAAAAGTTTAGGAAAAATTAAATATTTTTTTTATTTTTTTGTGTTATAATAATGCTATGGATTATTTATTAATGGGCCTTGCAGTTTGTGTAATAATCGCACTGATTGCCTGGTATATAAAATATTTTAATAGAAAAAATCAGAAAACATCCCGCCAGAAGGTGATGCAGCCGGTTAAATGTCCGCTATGTGACTCAAATTTGTACGTAGGAGAGAACATTATTTCAAAAGTTTATCGTCCTATGAATGTTCCCGATCAGCTTATGATTGTTATGGGCTGCCCTCACTGCTATCCCCGTTGTGAGCCAGGCGTAAAACGAATCTGTCCGGTGTGCCACAAGGAAGTTGCACAGGATCAAAGCCTTACAGCCCGTCTTTTCAATAAAGCTCTAGGAAAAAAACATGTGCATGTAGTCGGCTGTTCAAACTGCCACCGCCCTCGTGCCGATTAATTCTTGAATTATCCCAATTATCATTTATAATAAATTCAAATGTATAATTAACGGGAGAAGCTTTATGCGAAAAAAACTAACTGCGACTTTCTTTTCAATTCTATTTTATTCCATCCTAATTTGCGGAGCTCTGGGACTAGTTTCATGTAAATCTGATACCGCTCATGAAAGTCAGATATCTTTTTCGATTCCGAAAGAAGTTATTAGGAGAACTGCAATTCGAGCAGAGAAAGGAAAAGATGATTTAGGCGGAGATATAAAAGATTATTCAATATTTCTTTCTGTGAAACTGGTTAGTCCTGATGAAAAGATAATTCAATTTCTGGAAGAAGAAAAACTAAAATCTGAATGGGATGAATTCTTCAACAGGGAATCAGGTAATGATGGATATGAAGTTCGTTTTGAAAATGTTGTTATAGGAACAGAACTTTATGTTGATGTTGCTATATTAGAAGATTTTGCTGGTGAAAAGGATGAAACATATAGAGGAAAATCATCTCTGTTTATAATCAAAGAAGGAGAAAACTCTATTTCTGTTCAGTTGAAAGAAGTGAAATATGCTGCTGATGAAGAGGGAACAATTGATTCTGATTTAGAATATGCTCCACTTACTGTAGAAATAAATAAGGCAGAACTTTCTGTTTTTGGTGATACGATTGAACTCCAGACAAAAGATGAAGATGGCAATATTATTTCTGATGTAGATTATGAAGTTTCTCTTTTCTACAATGGAACAAAATTGGATTCTGATTACTTAAAAAGAACCGGTTCAGAAGTCAAAATTGAAGAACTTGAAGCTATTGGAAGATATAGAATTTATGTTGTTGCAATCTATATGAAAGAGGGTGTAGTTCCAGTTATTGGAACTCAAAGTTTTGATGTAGATGTAATACTTCCAACTGAGTTATATGTTAGTTCAGAAGGCAATGAGGCAAATTCTGGTTTATCTGCAGACAATACCGTTCCATCTTTAGAGTCTGCTTGTAAGCTTATTGGAAAGTACAGTTTTAAGAGTGAGGAATTAATTGATTGGACCATTAATGTGTCTGGAATATTAAATGAACATCAAATTCTTGATATGAAAAAAGCAAAAACTATTACTATACAAGGTGTTTCTAATGCGGAAATAAATGCTAATGCAAATGAAGACAATCAATATAGTACTATTGAAATTAAACCAGAATGTTGTCCTGTTATAATACGCAATATAACAATTACTGGTGGGTATTCTTATAATGGTGGGGGAATATATGCAGAATCTGATCTAACTATTGGAGATGGAGTTTTGATTACAGGAAATCATGCTACTAGTTGTGGTGGAGGTATTTATTCTAATTCAATTCTTAAAATTGCAGGTGGTGTAATTACAAATAATATCGCTGAATATGGTGGTGGAGGAGTTTATTCTGAAATAGAAATGTATATGTATGGAGATGCTGTTATTGGTGATAGAGAAGCTATAGCATCTGCTGTATACGATTTGGAATTACCAGAAAATAATTCATATGGAAATTTGTGTCTTAATTCAGAGAACAGTACATATTCTGGTGGCGGTGGAGTAAATTGTAAGCGCTTGTATTTAGGTTATTCTGGTAAAGATAATGAAGGTCATTTAATAGAAGCAGAGCTTTCTGGTGGTATATATCATAATTATGCAGTTTATAATGGTGGAGGAATATATATTGATTCATGGAATAATATGTCTATGAATAGTGGTAATATTGCATATAATTCTGCTGCTGAAAAAGGAAATGGAATTTGGTTGACATCAAGAGATGGTGCGTTAGGAGTAAGTGGTACTGCGGAAATTTCTGCAACTAATGATGTTTATTTAGATTATCAACAAAGTGGATCTGATACATATAGTGCATGTATTGTAATAGAAGGGGCTCTTTCTAAAGAATCTGTTGCAACTATAACACCAGGCACTTATACAAGTTTCCAGATTTTAAAAATTTCAGAAGAAGTGACTGATATTGAAATTAATGATGTGAAATCGAAGTTTACAATAAATGGTGATGGCGGATACTTTATTGATAATGATGGTTATTTGACTACGAATTAATGTATGGAGTGTTATCATGAAATATTTAAAAGCAATAAAATTTAGCGGACTACTTTTTAGCTTAATTTGTTTTTTTGGATGTTCAGGAATGTCTGAAAAAAAATCGGATGTACAAAATGACAATTTCATAATTCGAGGTTCAGTGTCTTTACAACAGGAATCTAAATCTGTTGGAAGGGCTGCATATCCTTCATTTGAAATTATAAATGAAATAAAATGGAGTGTAACTGCTGTTTGTGACGATGAAACTGTTGCTCCAATTGAGTCTGAATGTACGGATGAAGGTAATTTTAATATCCAGATACCACTCGAAGGTGTGTGGTCATTTTCTGCTGTTGGAAGAACTGGTGATACAATTGTAATGCAAAGTATTACACCTGTAGAAGTATATGTTGAGAAATTAGTTAGAGGTTTTGAATTAGAACCTATCTCTATTATTGTATATCCAGTATGCCTGGAAGATTATACTGGTTCAATTAAACTGCAATTTCATGATGAAACTGAAGAATTTGGACCTGTTTCAAAAATTAAGTTTTCATTTACTGATCAGGTTATAGAAAATGGAGAAATTTTATTCAATGAGGAAAAAGTTGCCAACTTCGAGATTGATGAAATTCCTGCAGGTCTTCATAATGTGATTTTTGATTTTTTCAATCAGGATAATATAAGGATTAGTTCTTATGTAGATACTATTGTTATATTTAGCGGTTTTGAAACTAATACATGGCAAAAAAGTGGTAATAATACATTTATACTGATGGATGAATTGTTTTATGACTTTGAAGAAACAGAGCTTCCTTCTGATTTCGAATATCCAATAGTTTTATGGAATAAAAAAGACAGTGCTGAAGGTGGAACAACAGGAACCTGGTCTTCTTCTGTTGGATATGCACTTTTCTCTCAGATTTCTGAAAATATAAAACTTGAAGATGGAGTTCTGTTTGGAAAGAATATCAATAATTTCTGGTTTGATGATAAAAATCTTAAAATTTACGTTTCTGAACCTGTAGGTAATGAAATTTATCTCTTTAGTTATCCAAGCTATGCAGGATATGAAGTTGGAAAATATATACCTGTAGATGTTTCTGCTTCTCCTGCTTGTATTTATGATGGAAATATCTGGTTTGTAACTGTAATTGATAATACATATAGAATTTCTAAACTAATAAATGGAAAATTGGAATCTTATTCAATCTGCAATTCAGATAATACAGAAATACAATTTTCATCTAACATTCCTGAGTCTCAGGATGTTAGAGCTTCTCTAAAACTGTGTGCTGATTCTGAATATATTTATGCTTTATATTCCTATCAGAATAAAGTTACATATAAGGATGAATGGAATAATGACTGTTCATATATTCAGGATTGTACGTTTGAACTTAAAAAATTTGCAATTTCAGATAATGATAAAAAACTGATAAAACTTGCGGAGTGTGAAGTTACGGCAGTTGAAGATTTTGAAATTACTGCAGAAGAACAAACTAGTATTTTTGATGGTGATTTTAAGATAAACGATTTTATGGTTATAAAAGAATCTGATAATGAAACGTCTCTTTATGCACTTCTTTGTGATGAGCCTGTTCGGGGAGGGATTGCAAAATTCAAAAGTACAATTACTGAAGGAAATCATACTTTAGAATTAGGAACTATTAATTCTCGTAAATTGTATGGCTGGTGGTATTCTGATACTGTTGCTGCTGATCTTGAAGAATTACGCGAAGCCGCACAGGCTGTTGATGAACTGGATAATACCCATCAATTACAATTTAGAACTCGATATAGCATAAGTCAACTAAAGGGGCGAAATCCATTTGAACTTGCTTCATTAGGTGATGCTACCATAACTGATTATATAAGAGGGCAATGGGCTGAGAATGAACAATACTATGGACCTGTGGATGAAACGGCAATTTTAAATGCATTAGTTCCGGTTAACGAAATAATTGCAAGAATAAGAGAGACTGCATCAGCTCAAACAGTTATGTATGCGCCACAAAAGTTTATAGCTCGTAAACCTGATGAATTAATAATTGCAGAAGAAGATGGATATGGATACGATGATAATACAAATAGAGTTTATTCTTTGAACCTAAGAACCTTATCTGTTACAACAACAACCGTTAATGTTTCATTTAATGGTTACATGGAGTCTGGTTATCATAGTTTCTAGGATTCAAACGCTATTATGAAAAGAAACTCGGCTCCGTTAATCTCCGTCTGCATCCCTGTGTACAATACGGAAGCTTATCTTGCGCAGTGCCTTAGGTCGGTTATTGCGCAGGATTTTGCGGAGTTTGAAATTGTTGTGGTGAATGATGCCAGTTGCGGAACTGATGAACGGGGCTTTTCCTGCAAAAAAATCTTAAAGCTTGTTCAAAAAGAAAGTAAGCGGATTCGAAAGGAAAAGGGGCTTCCTTCTGTTGAAATCACTTATATTGAAAATCAAACTAATTTACAGACTGTAGAAACCCGGCGAATTCTTGTAGAGGCTGCCAGAGGAAAATATATCACCATGCTGGATAGTGATGATGAATTGCTTCCTGGTGCACTTTCTGATTTATATTCTGCAGCAAAGGAATCTCAATCAGATATTGTACATGGTGCAATGAATCTTAAAGCCTGTTCGGAGATTTCTCAAAAATCAATAGAAGAACTACAGATAGGGGTAAATCTGCAGAGTCCTAAGCTATCTGAAAATCAGATTATCAATTGCTTTTTAAATCAGGAGCATTCCGGTTATCTTTGTGCGAAGCTTATAGACCGTGAGGTTTATCTGCGGGCTTTCAATCATATTCCATTTACAAAATGTGTTATGGCAGATGATTATCTGATTTATTTTTTTATTGCTTTGGAGGCAAAATCATATATCAGCATCAAAACGCCGGTTTATCTCTATAATATTGGGCTTGGAATTTCTTCAAATACTCAGATAACTACTATGGCTCGGTGGGAGCAGATTTGTTCTGCTGCAAATGTTTTTACGGTAATTTTTGATGAAATTGCTAATCTTCCACAGGGAGCTTTTACTGAAAATCAGATGGATAAAATCCGTACAGCCTGCCGTCATTATATCAAAAATAATATTTCTCAGTTAGAAACTGCTGTTTCCCCAGAAATTCATGCGCAGGCTTATGATTTACTCTGTGATTACTGGGGAGAAGACTTCGTACAAGAGTTTTCAGTCAATAAAATTTGACTTTCACCTATTATACTTTATACTTATAAGTAGGAGTGGAGTCGATAACAAACTGTTATTATTTTTTTCTTTACATAGTGAGGCATTATTATGGAAGAGCAGATTTTAAAGACTGAAGGAAAATCCAAGAAAAAAAGGGAGAAAAAACAGAGAAAAGAATCACTCCTATTAAAATATGGTGTTATAGCTTTTTTGGAAATTCTCACATTTATTTCAGTTTTTCTTGTTTTTATTTCACGTAATATTAAGGCGCCAATTAAAAGTATTTATGATGAGTCAGTTGAATACTTTCTTGATTCTGCTATAGATAACGTAAAAACCTGGTTTGGAAATCAGGTAACGTTATTGGAGGTTTTTCAGCGGGCCATTGTAGATCCTGTAGATAATCCTGAGCATATCAAGCAGAGAGTAAAAACAGTTCCTAAGCCTGATGGTTTTGAATATTGTATGGTTTTCTGGGATACAAACCATGATGCAAAGGATGGCGGACCAGAAACCTTCAATACAAAAGGCGGAACTTCTGTAGCCGGTATTTTACAGAAGGAATACTATGTAAATCATAAAAAAGACAATGTTTCTATATGGCTTGAATCTCCACGAATGGCAGCTGCTGGTGGTTATACAATGCCTCTTTTTGTAAAATCAGATTTTATTGATGAAAAAACTGGTGAAGAAATTACTGGTGGTTGTGTAGGCTTCCTTGAACTTGAACCTATTAATTCACTTGGAAAAACATTTTTTAAAACAGGACGAATTTCTGTTTATGATGATGCAAATGGGCTCCGAGCTGGAGAGGATATTCTTGGCGAATCAGATGTTGAACATCTTCAGGTATATACTAGAACCTTTGCCTTAAACAATAAGGTTTGGAAAATAATTGCTACTGTTGAAAAACGCGAATTGGAAGAGATTGCAAATTATATGCAGAATGTATCTTTGGCAGGAGGATTCTTGATTGCATTTGTCTTAATGATTCTGGAACTTTTTATTATCCGAACAATTATTGTTAAGTTCTCTTCAATCAAAAATAATATTGATGACCTTAATACAGGTGATAAAGACCTTACAAAACGTCTTACAATTTATCACAATAATGAAATCTCTCAGGTAAAGAAATCTGTTAATGTATTCTTAAATACAGTCCACGAAACTGTTACTGAAATTGGTAATGCAAACTATAACCTTAAAGAGACCTTCGGAAGTGTAAAGCTTCAGCTTGATGAAACGAAAAATCAGATGGACAATATTGCAAGTGAAATTCAGGCTGCAACAACAACTCTTGAGGCAGAGGATAAGAGCGTAACTGATACCAGTGAACTTGTTGCACAGATTTCTTCAAACATCAGAACCCTTAATCAGATGATTGATTCTCAGGTAGAAGCTATTACTCAGGCTAGTGCTGGAATTGAGCAAATGATTGGAAATATTCAGTCTATTACTAGTTCGATTGATAAGATGGCTGGTGAGTTTACAGAGCTTAATGCTGCAACTGCTGAAGGTATTGAGAAGAACCGTATTGTAAACGAACTTCTTAATTCAGTTCTTGCACAGAGTAAAACTCTTCAGGATACAAACATGGTTATTGCCAGCATTTCTTCGCAGACAAACCTTCTTTCTATGAATGCCATGATCGAGTCTGCTCATGCGGGTGAAGCCGGTAAGGGATTCGCTGTCGTTGCTGAGGAAATCCGTAAGCTTGCTGATACTTCTGCTACCCAGTCTAAGAGTATTGGTGAAAACCTTAAACTGATTGCGGCAAATATTCAGAAGGTAGTAGAAAGTGCTGATTTGAGTAAGGCTAGTTTTGAAATTGTATCTGATAAGACAAATAATACTTCTGATCTGGTTTACTCAATTAAGAAAGCAACTGAAGAGCAGAGTGAAGGTTCTAAGAACCTGCTCGAAACCCTTACAAAGATGAATAATATTTCTGTGAGCGTTCAGCGTTCAAGTAAGAAAATTGAAGATCGGGCACTTTCTGTTCTTGATGCTATTGCAAGTCTTAAAGAGTCATCAAAGAATATGGCTCAGAACTTCAATAAGATTGTATCAACAACTGAGGTTACACAAAATACAACTCAGAACCTGCACAAGCTTACTGAAGACATGACAAACGCAGTTGATGATATTTCAGAGCGTATTGACGAATTTAAAGTATAGTCGGATAAGAGGTGCGCTTCACAGAAACGCACCTCTTTTTTTTTATTGCAAAATCATGTAATATCTGTTTATGAATATTATCGTAGTTGGCAGTGGTGGTCGTGAGCACACTATCTGCTGGAAAATTGCTCAGAGTCCTGTTGTTGATAAAGTAGTTGTTGTTCCTGGAAACGGAGGCACTGCTTATGAACCTAAGTGTGTAAATATCAATCCTAAAGAATGTGACTATATTAAAGAGGGCGAAAACCCTTACGTTGCTATCGCAAAGCACGAAAACTGCCGCATGTGTGTAGTTGGACCAGAAGATCCTTTGTGTGCTGGCCTGGCAGACGAGTTCTGGAAGGCAGACATTCCTGTTGTAGGTCCAAAGAAGGCAGGTGCCCAGCTGGAAGGCAGTAAAGACCTTTCTAAAAAATTCATGAAAGAATACGGTGTAGCCTGCCCTGCAAGCGAAACCTTTACAAATAAAGACGAAGCCTGTGAATATATCAAAAAGCACGGTGCTCCTATCGTAGTAAAGGCCGACGGTCTTGCTGCAGGTAAGGGTGTAGTAGTCGCTGCTACAGTTGACGAAGCTCTTGCTGCTGTTGAAGATATGATGGGTAACGGCAAGGTTGGAGATGCCGGAAAGAAGCTGGTAATTGAAGAGTACCTTGAAGGTGTTGAGATTTCTGTTCTTGCCGCTGTTTCTGTAACTCCTGAATATGCTGTAAGTGGAAACGCAACAATCGTTCCATTCCTTCCTGCCCGCGACCACAAGCGTCTTATGGACGGTGCTAAAGGTCCTAATACCGGCGGAATGGGTGCTGTTTGCCCTCTCGAGGATGTTACAGACAAGACAATGAAGCAGTTCAATAAAGTCATCCTTCAGCCAACACTTAACGGTCTTATCAAAGAAAAGTTCGATTACCGCGGATTTATCTTCTTCGGTGTAATGTTGACTTCTAAAGGTCCAAAACTTCTTGAATATAACTGCCGTCTTGGAGACCCTGAAACTCAGGCTGTTCTTCCTTTGATGGATTTTGATTTTACTTCTATGTGTACTGCAATTTTGAACGGTACTCTCAAAGATTTTGAGATGAAGTGGAAGCCAGGCTATCAGGTTGCACCTTGTGTTGTAAGCGGCGGATATCCTGGAGCTTATGAAAAGGGTAAAGAAATTACAATTAATAAACCACTTTTGAATGCAAGTACTGCTAAGATTTTCATTGCAGGTGCTGTTGCAGGTCGCCGTCATGAAAATGATCTGCTTACAAGTGGTGGCCGTGTTCTTGCCTGCTCTGCTTATGGTTCATCTTTCAAAGAAGCATGGACAAAGGCATATCAGGGAATAAGTGCCATTAAGTTTGATGGTGCTTTCTATCGTAAGGATATTGGACTACCTGGAGCAGCTGAGAGCGGTAAACTGTAATGAGAAAGTCGGCAAGCATAGCTTGCCTCTGTGCCATTCTTTCGATGAACCTAAAGCAACCCTTACGGCTTGCTTTTTAACGGTTCTTCGATTGTAGGCATTTTTTAAAGATACTTTAAAAGTTCAGGTCTTATTACATCCAGGCGGCTGTCTGCAAGACCAAAGTCCATCTGACGGAAAGACCAGGCTGCACGTCCGATTCCGTGTTTATTAAAAACTGTAGAAATCAATTTGTACCATTCGAGAGTGTCTTCCGGAGTTGCTTTTTCTATTACACCATATTCACCACAGTAAAGAAGCACATTGCGGTCTTCTGCAATCTTTACAGCTTCAGCAAAAATTGTTTCAAAATAATTTACATCTACAGTAGCATCAGCAGCAAAGGCACCAAAGGCAGTTCCAATCTGGCCAACCTTTGCAGAAGTCATTTTTGTATAGTCCTCATATTTTGATTTGAGCGGGAATCTGAAATCAGGATTCATATTTGGGCCAACCCATGGAGCTCCCTGGTGTGTAAAAAGCAGCGGCTCATAACAGTGGAAGTTATAAACAATGTTCTCATCGTAAGGTGGATCCAGGTCTTTTACAGAAGCGAGGGAATTGTTCCAGTAGCTGCCGACAAGAATCTTTGTTGTTGGAGCAATTTCGCGGATGCGTTGAATACAGGTTTTCGCAATTGCATTCCATTTTTTGCAGTAAGACTGGTCTGTAACTTCGTTCAAAAGTTCAAAACAGATTTCGCTATTTGTACCTGCGAAGACATCCTTAAAGTTTTCGGCAAGAGACTCCCAGAGCTTATAAAAACGTTCCTGGAGTTTTTCATCTTCAAAAAATCCTGCTTCTTTGTAGCCGACATCAAAAGAATAACCACATGTTTTATGAAGATCCAGAATCATGTTAAGATTATTTGATGCACACCATTTTGCTGCCTGTCTGATTCTTTCATAACCTTTTTC
>JAEEGJ010031041.1_pt1 | contig 10385 bp, 6 predicted proteins | sample 8958761 | NCBI WGS metagenome assembly JAEEGJ01 (sample SAMN16246546, study PRJNA631951) | gut metagenome | biome: gut microbiome; feature: rumen; material: RS-attached | host: Bos | place: Iran: Karaj | collected 2018-10 | reverse complement strand
ATGCTTCGAAGACAGCGAATTCTATGACAAGTACACTCTTGCCAGGGAAAAATCCGACGAGAGACTTACGCGTACGGTTGAGGTTATATGGGGCGTTTTCTTTGGCGCAATAGCCAGTGTCTGCGCGTTTATCTTTATGTATCAGGTGGACAAATATTCAGTGTTGTTCATTCTTTTTCCCATTATCGGTAACTTCGGCTTCAACAGGCTTCAGAGCAAGATTGACTACAATCGTAACAAAGATATGGCTCCGTACAATCGTAAGATTTCCTACATCAACCGTGTCATGTATCTTACCCAGTATGCCAAAGAAATGCGCTTATCAGACGTTTTCTCGCTTATGAGGGAACAGTACAGGGGCGCTATCCGCGGAGTTTCCGATGTTACCAGGAAATACACCAAACGCGCCATGGTGCTTCACTGGTTCTACGTAATGTTTACATTTACGTTTATCTTTGAAGGATTACTGATTTATGGAGCTTACAGAACATTGGTGTCCTATACCATGTCACTGGCTCAACTGTCTGTTATTACCAGCCTTATGGTTTCAACCACCTGGATTCTTATAGGATTTACGGATTCCGTTACAGAGCTTTTTAAGAACGGTTTGTTTGTGGACTATCTTAAGACCTTCCTTGAGTACAAAGAAAAGATTCCGGAGGATTACGACGGCAAAGACCCGGGCACAATGATTGACTCCATAGAATTTAAAAATGTTTCTTTTGCCTACAAGGACAAAGTTGTAATTAAGAATCTTAACATGAAGTTTGATGGCGGCAAGACATATGCGCTGGCGGGTCACAACGGTGCCGGTAAGACTACTATCATCAAACTATTGCTAAGGTTTTACGATCCTACCGAAGGCGAGATCCTTTTAAACGGCTTGAATATTAAGGAATATAATCTGCAGAAATATCGTGCGCTATTTGCAACGGCTTTTCAGGACCATCAGATGTTTTCCATGTCCGTTAAGGACAATGTTCTTATGGGGCAAACCGCAGACGAAGCCGCTTCCGAAAAAGTCCTCGAAGCCCTTAAGCTTGCGGGAGTTTATGACAAGATTATGTCTCTTCCGAAAAAAGAAAACACCATTCTTACCAAGGAATTTGACGACGAAGGAGCTATTTTGTCGGGCGGCGAATTCCAGAAGGTTGTGGTAGCTAGAGCCTTTGTGCAAAACAGTCCCGTTAAGCTGTTTGATGAGCCGTCAAGCGCCCTTGATCCTATAGCGGAGTATACGCTTTTTGACAATATTCTTAAGTCATGCAAGGACAATACGCTGGTGTTTATTTCCCACAGACTGTCCTCGGTTCAGAATGCTGATAAAATCTTTCTTTTGCGTCACGGAACGGTAAGAGAGGAAGGGACGCACAAAGAATTAATGGCTTTGGACGGACTATATGCCGACATGTACAGAAAGCAGGCGGAGAATTACCTTGCCGGCAGCAATTCCTCCGAAGGAATCTTTAAGGAGGTGGCAAAAGCATGAAAAATGTGTTAAAGAATCACCTCTTTTTGTGGAGACTCTGCTTTAAAACCTGCCCGGGATACATGCTTTATTTCCTGTATGACGGTTTCAGATATCAGGGAGTAATATTTATCGAGCATGTTCTTGGTATTAACTATGTGCTTAAGTGTGCCGAGTTCCATGAGCCCTTTAAGAAGGCCTTTATCTACATAGGCATTATTTTGCTTGTTAATATATTACAGATTATTCCGGACGGTTTCTTTATCCATGGATGGTCCTTCAGGGCCAAGCCTAAGATTTATAAGGCTTTGAAAGAAAAAATGTATGCCAAAGCCGCTGAAATCGACTTAAACTGCTACGACGATCCCAAGTATTACAACGATTTTGTGCTGGCGGTTTCGGAATCTGAATCAAGCATCGACAGATTTCTGGCACTGTGCAATTCTCTGGTGCAGGGACTTACGATTATCTTTACCACAGGCGTATTTTACCTGGTGACAGATAAAACAGGTATTTTGTTTGTTTTTGTTTCTTTTGTTTTGAGATTCTTTGTATCAAAGGCTCTTAACAAGATTAACGTTGATACCAGAATCCGTATTAATCCCAAAGAAAGAAAGCGTAATTACGTTTCAAGACTGTTTTATTTAAAGGATTATGCCAAAGAATTAAGACTTCATCCCGAAGTGGGTAAGAGACTGTCGGAAGAGTTCGCCGAGGCGGATGACGAAATAATTGATATTCAAAGAAAAGTAGGTAACAAGCTAAGTTTTCTTGAATTTGTAAGGCAGTATGTTGTAGATACGTTTCTTCTGGATGGATTGTACATAACATATCTTGTATACAGTGCGGCGGTTCTTCATACCATTTGCTACAGTGATGCGGTTACCCTGTTTAACCGTACAGGAAGCTTGAGAAGAGGTATGGCCACATTTGCGGACCTTATTCCCTCCATGCACGAAAACAGCCTGTATGTAGACAAAATCAGAGCTTTTCTTGACTATGAGGTAAAAATAAAGCCTGATGAAGGAAAGGACGTATCCAAAGGACCCGGCGAGATAGTAATCGACAATTTAAGCTTTTCGTACAAAGAAGGCGGAGCGACGGTCCTTGACAATATCAGTCTCCGAGTTAAGCCCTGCGAGCGCGTGGCTATTGTAGGCTATAACGGCGCGGGTAAAACAACCCTGATTAAGCTTCTTATGCGTCTATATGACCCCACGGAGGGAAGTATTTATTACCACGGTGAGAATATTAAAGAATACAAGCCCCGTGATTACAGGCACAAAATCGGCGTAGTATTTCAGGATTTCCAGCTGTATGGTGCAAGGCTGTCCGAAAACGTTGTTATGGGAAATATTGAAGATTCTGAATATGATGGCTTAAAAGAACCCATTACGAAAGCTCTAATTGATGCGGGCTTTGAGAAACGCCTTAATAAACTCGAGAACGGTCTTGATACTATGGTCACCACGGAATTTGATGAAGCAGGTGTGGATTTCTCGGGAGGCGAAAGCCAGAAGATAGCCATTTCGAGAGCCTTCTACAAGGACGCAGACATCCTCATAATGGACGAACCTTCCAGCGCTCTCGATCCCATAGCGGAGTACGAACTTAACAAAGCCATGGAGTCTGCGGCTGAAGGCAAAACAGTGTTTTACATTTCCCACAGACTCTCAACCACAAGAGACGCGGACCGCATCATAATGCTCGAAAATGGCAGAATAATTGAAGAAGGTACCCACGATTCCTTGAAAAAACTTAACGGTAAATATGCCGCAATGTGGAATGCCCAGGCAGGAAAATATGCAATAAGTTAATATGAAAAGAGCCTCTGACAATATGTCAGAGGCTTATAAATGATAATAATAGCGCGATGCTCATCCCAATCGCTTAGAATTGCTCAAAAGCCATGGGATCACCATATTTGGTCATATCGCCCATGGTGCTCTGGAATTTTTTCTCTGTGACAAGAGCTGCGTCGGAAGCCGCATCCATGTACATAATAAAAATGTCTTCAACGGTTTCGTTAAGCTCAACGGAGAGTTCTTCCATAACGGGTTTTAACTTTTCAAGCTGAAAAGAAATCTTTGTTTTTTCGGGATCGATACCTTCCAAAACCTTGTCGGCATATTCGCTGACTTTATCAAGAATGTATTTTGTTTTATCTTCCATGTCGGTTCCTTTCTTATGTTTGTTGACTTAACTATAATAGCACCTTTTTCGTTGTTGTGAATTAATTTTTTTGATAGAATAAATTTAGATGAGTACAGGAGGAGAGGTTATGGCTCTCATAAGACCCTTTCAGGCAGTAAGACCGGCTCAAGGTCTGGAAAAAGAAATCGCTGCATTACCCTATGACGTTTACAACAGAAGTGAAGCCAAAGAAGTAGTTATGGCTCATCCCAAAACTTTTTTAAAGATCGACCGTGCTGAGACTACGCTGCCCGACAGTGTTGATACATACGATGAAGCCGTCTACAGACAGGCTCGCAGTTTGTACGTAGAAATGGTTGAGAAGGGCGAATTTGTCAAAGAAAACAGCCCATGCTATTACCTTTACGAGGAGACCATGAACGGCCGTGCCCAGACAGGCCTTGTGTGTACCGCTTCCGTACGAGACTACGAAACCGGCGTCATTAAGAAACACGAAAACACCAGAGCGGACAAAGAAGTGGACCGCATAAGACACGTTGATACCGTGGACGCTCAGACCGGTCCCATTTTTCTTGCATACAGAAATCGTGAAGATTTGAATTCTTTTTTTGAAAAAGTTAAAACGGAAACCGCTCCCATTTTTGACTTTGTATCCGATGACGGCATCAGACACAGAGGCTTTAAGATTTCGGATGAAGGGGAGATTAAGTTTATTTCCGATGCTTTTTCAAAAATACCCAATTTATACATAGCCGACGGTCACCACAGATGTGCTTCGGCTGCCAAGGTTTCCATTAAGCGTCGCGAATCGGCCGGGGCACCCGACGAAAACGCCGAATACAATTTCTTTTTAAGTGTTGTTTTTCCGGATTCCGAACTCATGATTATGGATTATAATAGAGTTGTGAAGGACTTAAACGGTTATACGGAAGAAGACTTTATTAAAAAAGTTTCCGAGAATTTTGATGTAATCGACATTCCCGCTTCCGACGATAAGCCTTCACGTAAGGGCGATATTTATATGCTCTTTAAGGGCCGCGAATACTGTTTAAGACTTAAAAAGCAGTTAGAAAGCTCCGACCCTATAAAAGCCTTGGATGTTTCCAAACTTCAGGACTACCTTCTTTCTCCGATACTTGGTATTAAGGATCCCAAGACCGACAAAAGAATCGATTTTGTGGGCGGTATCAGAGGTGTTAAGGAGTTGAGAAGACGTCTCGATACAGACTCGTCTGTTGCTTTTTCCATGTATCCCACACTTATGAGCGAGCTTTTTGCCGTGGCTGACGCAGGTTTACTTATGCCTCCCAAATCCACATGGTTTGAGCCCAAATTAAGAAGCGGACTTTTTATACACGAATTATCCTAAAATTGATGAAAAGAGGGGAATCATAATCAATGGATAACAAACTTTACAAGCTTATGAACTGGCCGGAAATCGAAAGTATCGTATATTCCGAGTGCGACCATCCGCAGGAGATTCTCGGTATGCATCCCGTAAACGGCGGCTTCCTGATTCAGGCATTTTTTCCGGGAAGGGAAGAGATGGCTGTTTACAGTCACTCAAGTGACAAATATTACGAAATGGAACTTGTGGACGAAGCCGGTTTCTTTGCCGTATTCGTAAATGCCAAGGCTCCTTTTTCCTACGAATATGTTACAAAAAACGGAAGCGGTGACGAAGTAAGATTTCCCGAGGTTTATTCATATATTCCAAAATTCTGGCTTAATCTTAAGGACAAGCTTTTAGCCGGTGTATTCTATGATTCCTACAAATATTTCGGCGCACATTTCTGCGAAAGAAAAGAAGTTCTCGGCACCGAATTTATGACCTTTGCCCCCAATGCCGAAAGAGTCAGCGTGGTGGGAGACTTTAACGGATGGGACGGAAGAGCCCACCAGATGTGCAAAATCGACGACAGTGGTGTGTTTGCCCTTTTCGTGCCCGGAGTTTCCATCGGTGCTCTGTACAAATTTGAGGTTAAACTTACGAGTGGTCTGACTTTTATAAAGCGAGACCCCTTTGCTTTTTCCGTTGAAAAGGGAATCGGTGATGCCTGCAGGGTTATTGAAGACCCGGATTGGGAGCGTATAAAGATTAAAAGAACTCCAATGGGCGATTCTTTTACCATTCTCAATATGTCGCTCAGAGATGCCTTTATGAACAGGGACCGTGAAGGCGTTACGCAATACATCATCGATATGGTTCATGAATATTCCTATGATGCGGTTCTGTTTGAGGATTTTTCTTACTGCGACAACAGAAGCGTTACGGAATGGGGCAAACTTTCTTTCTTCAGCGTATGTCCCGAGGTTTGCAGGCTTAAAGAGCTGATTGAGATTATCGATAACTTGCACAAAGCAGGTATAAAGGTTCTTTCCACCATTGATGTTTCCTCGTTTTTGCCGGACGACGGCGGCCTCAGGGGATATGACGGCACCAGAATATTTGAAGGTGACAATACAGAGACTCTGGGAAGGCTTTCTTTTGACTTTGAAAATCTGTATGTCAGAAACTATCTTATAAGTGTGTGCGACTATTTTGTCAGGGTTTTAAGCCTTGACGGTATAGCCGTGGGCGGACTTGACCGCATTCTTTATCTTGACTACGGGAAGGCCGAAGGAGAGTGGCGTCCCAACATTTACGGCGGCAACGAAAGCATCGGGGGCCATGAGTTTATCAAGCATTTGAACTCCCTTCTTCACAAAAATTATTCCAATATCTGCACTATTGCCAGGGATTCCATGGTTTCCAACAACCTGACTCTTTCGCTAGAAGAAGACGGTCTGGGCTTTGACTTTAAGCTTCATACCCAGTTTGACAAGGACTTGTTCAATTATTTAAAGAACGATTATTCGGAGCGCAAGTTCCACCACAGCGAGCTTACTTACAGTCCGGTTTATATTTATTGTGAGAAATTTATCCTTTCGTTTTTGTACAGCGACTACGGAAAAAACAAAGAAAGACTTTTTGACACACTTCCCGGTGATACCGAGCAAAGAGCGGCCAACATGAGACTTGCGCTTGCATATCTTTTTGCTCATCCCGGCAGAAAATGCCTTTCCTTCAGTGATTTTACCAATCTAAAGTCCAAGGTTTTATTAAAAGAACTTATAGAACTTTACAAGAATCACCCTGCATTGAATTCTCTTGATGATGAATCCGAGGGCTTTAAATGGGTTAATGCAATTGATTCCGAACATTCAGTGGTAAGCTTTGAGAGAACTTCCGGGGATGAGACGTTCCTTGTGGTTGTTAACTTCTCGGACAAAGCCCTTAACTACAAACTCGGTGTCGATGAAGGCATTTATAAAGAGATATTTGCATCCGAGCAGATTAAGTTCGGCGGCATGTACAAATTAAGCGGCAGAGCCAAAGAAAGTAAGGCTAACAAACGTGACGGTAAGTCTCATGAGTTATCTTTAAAACTCTGTCCTTTGTGCCTTCACATTTATGAAAAATGTCCTTGCCAAAACCAGTAGGACACTTTATAATAACCATTGTGTCGTTTAACACAAGCTTCCGTGGCTCAGCTGGTAGAGCAACGCATTCGTAATGCGTAGGTCGCCGGTTCGAATCCGGCCGGGAGCTTTAATATAAAAAACTACGTGGTATAACTGCCACGTAGTTTTTTTGTGCTCAAATGTTAAAATCATGCTAAGATATTAAGAATATCCTATAGAATATTGCGAATGTCTCATTGAAAACAGATATATCATCTGTAATAATAGTTTTAGTCACATATAGATGCGAGATAAGCTAATAAACACAGAAAGATATCTTGAAACTATAATCAAACACTTCATATGTTAAAGGGGTTTAATAAAATACTTGATGTTCTGTGTTGGCAATTTGCAAACATTATTATGTGACGTAACCTATTAATCATTATTTTAAAGGAGGTACTCAAGTTATGGGTCAAGGAGGAAAAGTAAAAATCTACAATAACACAGATTCGAGAATGATTAAACATTATGAACATTCTTATCAAATGGATTCATGGTCATTTCCTGATACTATTGAAGCAGGAAAAATAGCTGATGTTTATGTTGAATGGGATGAAGGCATCTTTAAAAAAGAAGCAGATGATGCGGGTGAAGTTTTTTACCATCTTGAAAAAGATAGGAACAAAGAAATAGAAATCCATATGTGGAATTGTGACGAAAAAAATTTTGAAGTTACCAGGAAAGGGTTTCCGGGAAGATCATCTGCGCCTGAAAAGCAAATTTGGAAACATGATGGTATTATGCCTATAGACGTTATAGATAAAAAAATAAATTTTAGTAAATGGATGTCTATGGTAGATGATAATACACCTATTAACAAAATGTCTATTCCCGGGACGCATGATACACTTACTTATCATTTGCCTTACGCAGTATCGCCGGCTCGCGAAATGGCAAAATGTCAAAAACTGAATATTTCTGAGCAGATGGCAGCCGGATGTAGGTTTTTTGATTTAAGGTTCAATCATGAATTGCAAGGAAGGCACGGTACTGGACCGGCTCTTTTTGCAATAGATTGCGGAGACGGATTAAATGAAGTAATGGAAGCTGCTAGGGAATTTTTGGGTAAGAATTCTGAAGAAACTTTATTTATGAGAATGCAATTGGAAGGAAAAGATTCAGAGATAGTAGCTGATGAAACATATAAGAAAAATATGGAAAAATTATATGATAAATATAAAGATATGTTCTGGGAAAATAATACCGGAACCGCTTTTCCCGTCTTGCATGATGTAAAGGGCAAAATAGTAGTATTAGATAATCTATCCGGTCATTTTTTTAGCAGTAAGGGAATCGGATATGAATATGGTTCAGGCATCTTCTTCATACAGGATGATTGTGATGACCCTGAAAAAGAAGTAAAGTATAATGAGATTGTAGAAAATAGTAAAAAGCCTTATGATTCTTCAAAAATGAAAGTTAATTACATAAGCGCAAATAGTGGGAAATTGGCTCCTTTCGATTGGTGGCCGAAGAAATATGCCGATTATTTGAATCCTCGTGTTATTAATTTTCTTACGGGTGAAGCTATACAGAATGATTATGTATTAGGCATTATTGTATTTGATTTTTATGATGAGGATTGCGGTAGCGCAGTAATATCGAACAATACTTTAAAATAAGGGAACAAATTATAAAAGGATGGTCAAATTTCGGCTATCCTTTTTATATTTTTGCTTTAACGCGTTGCAAGGACGAATCGCCACAAAATGTCCGCACCACAAATACATATGTATATTGTGTAGAGAAAATAACTCTTTTTGCTTATTATTTTGGCACTTTTTGAATGGTTCTTTCGGTTGAATTAGGGGGTTCCCTATGCTAAAATTGGATTTAACATTCAGAGGAAGAGGTAATACAAATGGCGCAGCTTTGGGGCGGAAGATTTACCAAGGAAACAGACAAAAAAGTATATGATTTCAATGCATCGATAAACTTTGACAAACGTCTCATGGAAAGGGACTGCGAAGGTTCTGTTGCCCATGCGGCCATGCTTGCCAAATGCGGTATTATTACCAAAGAAGAATCCACAGACATCATAGAAGGCCTTATAGCCGTTAAGAACGATGTTTTGGAAGGCAAACTTGTTATTACCGATGAATTCGAAGACATTCACAGCTTCATGGAAGCCAATCTTATCAAAAGAATCGGCGACACCGGCAAAAAGCTTCACACAGGCCGCAGCCGTAACGATCAGGTGGCTCTTGATATGAAGCTTTATACCAGGCTTGAAGTTCTTTATGTGGATGCTGCATTAAAGAAGCTTCTCGGTACCATTCTTGATATTATGATTGACAATACCGAGACTTATATGCCGGGCTTTACACACCTTCAAAAGGCTCAGCCCGTCACGTTATCCCATCATTTAGGTGCATATTTTGAGATGTTTAAGCGCGACAGAGACAGACTTCGCGACATCTTTTACAGAATGAATTATTGCCCCCTCGGTGCAGGTGCTTTGGCAGGTACCACATATCCCCTTGACAGAGATATGACCGCATCCCTCATGGGCTTTACGGGACCCACACTTAACAGTATGGACTCTGTATCCGACAGAGATTACCTCATAGAGTTTTTGGCGGCTCTTTCCATTATTTCCATGCATTTAAGCCGTTTCTGTGAGGAAATAATCATCTGGAATACCAATGAATACAGATTTATCGAACTTGATGATGCTTTTTCCACGGGCTCATCCATTATGCCACAAAAGAAAAACCCGGATATTGCGGAACTTGTACGCGGCAAGACCGGCAGAGTATATGGCGCATTAATGTCACTTCTTACCACCATGAAAGGTTTACCCCTTGCCTACAACAAAGACATGCAGGAGGACAAAGAAGTTAGCTTTGATGCAATAGACACCGTTAAAACCTGCCTTGATTTGTTCGAAGGCATGTTGGCCACTACCAAGTTTAATAAAGACAATATGGCCAAGAGCGCTGTTAACGGCTTTACCAATGCCACAGACGCCGCAGATTATCTTGTTAAAAAGGGAATGCCCTTCAGAGATGCCCACAGGGTCATCGGTGAACTCGTTCTCTTTTGCATTGAGAAGGATAAGTTCATCGACGATCTTTCCCTTGAAGAACTTAAGAAATTCAGCGAATTATTTGAAGATGACATATATGAGGCCGTTTCTCTTAAGACCTGCGTGGAACGCCGCCTGACGGTGGGAGCCCCCGGAATTAAGGCTATGAAATCCGTTCTTGAAGCATACAAGAATTACTTAGAGGACGACTGGAAATCGTAAAATCAT
>JAEEGJ010031040.1_pt1 | contig 10386 bp, 10 predicted proteins | sample 8958761 | NCBI WGS metagenome assembly JAEEGJ01 (sample SAMN16246546, study PRJNA631951) | gut metagenome | biome: gut microbiome; feature: rumen; material: RS-attached | host: Bos | place: Iran: Karaj | collected 2018-10 | reverse complement strand
CGGGATTTTAATCGGCCCCCGTTTTTCAAGGATCTCTATCGCTCTCTCGAAGTTAGCTACTGCCTCCTCGGTGCTTAGATCTAGGTCCATGAAGAAACTCTCGGTTGCCATTATTTGTCACCTATTGTCTTCATTTTTACTGTTGATATTTAATAAAGCGGTCGGTTCGTTGGTTTTTAGATTAATTAAGGGAGCGGTTCTGGTTCTTCAGGACCGCTTAATTTGTTTAGATAAAAGCAATCATTTGTAACTGGTTTTTTTCTTTATTGAATGCTATTGATCTGAATCCATGTTTTTCATAGTAGCCCGTCATTATGGGGTCGCAGTCTACACGAATCAATTTACATCCTATTTCTTTTTTCACGTTTCTGAAGACCTTCAGGGCACTATTCATCATGGATTCTCCAAAACCTGGGGCTGACGATTCAGATCTGCATAGCTGCCCAAGTAAGTGTGTCTGGAGTATTCTAGAGTCTGGGTCCATATTCATTCTCTTTTGCAGGTTTTTAGATACAGATGTATTTTCACTCAATTGTAGACTTTTTAATCCAATTGAATAGAATCCAAGAATGACACCTTTAGATTCATCGTATACGATATATGTTCTCGAAAGGTCTCTTTTCTCAAATTCAATAGAGCGTTCGAATAGAAAACGCTCTAAATCCGGACTCTATTTGCATTCAAACGTGTGTAGGAAGGCCTGTAGTTGAGATTGTTCAAGCGTTTTCAACGCGTCCAACAATTGAATTGTCTTGATTTTAGAATCAATCATCTCCGACATTGTATCCCATATTTTTGAAAGAAACTCTAGCTTCTTCAGCTGTTAAAATCGGAATATCGCAGTCATCGGTGATCTTTATGCCTCCCCGTTGATCATAATGCTCAATAGCCTTCAGCATATTCTCGCATTTCTCCTCGGTGTCGAGGACCATATCTTCAAGGAAGCTTTCGGTGGCCATTTGTTCACCTATTGTCTTCATTTTTACTATTGATATTTAATACAGCGGTCGATTCGTTGGTTTTGCATATCAATGTGCATCATTTTGCGTGAAGTCTTTGAATCAGTTTTGACCGGAGAGCGGCACAGTCGGTTATTTCTAAGGATGAAGCATGGTCTTTGATGTTCTTATATGACTTCAAGTCAGACTGCAAACCCCATTAATAGGAGAATCTCCTAATCAGATTCATGGCCGATCTCCACGACCGTTGGGTCGCTGAAAGAAGGAACGAGCATTATTACAAGCTCGCCAAGAAGCTCAACTATCGTTCCAGGGCATCCTTCAAGCTTATCCAGATCGATGAGAGGTTCGGCATATTCAAGGAGGGGGATTCCGTAGTGGATCTGGGAGCATGTCCCGGCGGATGGTGTCAGGTCGCCAAGGAGAGGACCTGGCCGAACGGGCATGTCATCGGCGTCGATCTGAGGTACATCAAGCCCTTGGACGGGGTGGAGTTCATCATCGGCGACATCACCGAGGATTCCACCATGAGGGAGCTCCTCGAGAGGTTCAACGGGAAGGCCGATGTCATCTTGTCGGATATGGCCCCGAACATCGCGGGCCATTACTCCACCGACCATGCGAGGTCGATCAATCTGTGCATGTTCGCCGTGAACGTCTGCGACCGCATCCTGAAGAAAGAAGGTAAGCTGGTCATGAAGGTCTTCATGGGGGATATGTTCGATTCCCTGAAATCCGAACTGGAGAAGAGGTTCCAATCGGTGAAGGTCCATTCCCCGGATGCCTCAAGGCCCACATCTTCCGAGGTCTACGTCATCTGTCAGGGGTTCTACGGCAAGACCGTCAAGCTGAAGGACGTTTCCGAGAAGGAGAAGAAACCCGAGTTCACTGTCAAGGGCGGGTTCATATGAGGCCCACCAAGATCGTCTGCGTGGGATGGAACTACAGATCCCACATCAAGGAACTGAAGTCGAAGCTCCCCGAGGAGCCCACCATTTTCTTCAAGCCCGTCAGCTGCCTGATCGGTAACGGCGATGACATCGTCATCCCGAAAGGAGTCACCAACGTGCAGCACGAGGTCGAGCTTGCGCTGATCTACGGGAAGGAATGCAAGCATGTTCCCGAGGAGGATGCGATGTCGTACATCTCCCACGTGGCGGTGTTCAACGACGTCTCCGCCAGGGATATGCAGTGGAAGGCCCGCGATGAGGGGAACACATGGGATCTCGCCAAGGGTATGGACACGTTCGGGCCGATGTCAGAGCCTGTTCCTGTGAAGGACGCGGGGGATCTGCAGAACCTTGAGCTCGAGCTCACCGTCAACGGAGAGGTCAGACAGAAGGGGAACACCGCGAACATGATCTTCACCCTGCCTTGGCTGGTCTCGTACGTGTCGAGGTACATCACCATGTGCGAAGGGGACATCCTGATCACCGGTACGCCTGAGGGGGTGTCGGAGATAAAACCTGGGGATACCGTATGTGCCAGGATTCAGAATATCGGCGTCCTGACCAACAATGTGAGAGCCGAGTGACTGTCGTTATTTCGTGATAATTATGCAGGAAACACGATTCTCTTCCTGAATTTCATAAAAGTAAATTTGATATTCTATAACATATCAAATCAAAAATCAATTTATATAGTGATATTCTATAACATATCAATATGGAAGAATGCTTGGTACCCCGTCCTGTATACCAATCCCTTCTGATGAGGTCTGTGCAATCGCCAACTATCAAGGTTATAGTGGGCATGAGGCGTACAGGCAAATCCAAACTTCTGAAGCTCCTCATGAAAGATCTGATTGAATCAGGAACGTCCGCTGACAGGATATACTATCGCAAGTTCGATGAGGAGTTGGATGATGAGAGGCCCGATTTACGCGGACTCATTGACGATGTCAAATCGAAGGTACAGGTCGGTGACGGGACATTCATCCTTCTCGATGAGATGCAGGACATCGAAGGATGGGAGCGTGCTGTGGAATCGTTCTATGATTCCGGCGCCAACGTTTTCATAACCGGATCCAACGCGAATATGTTATCTTCGCAACTGGCGACCAAACTCTCAGGAAGATACATCGAGATACAGGTGTATCCTCTGACCTTCAGGGAGTTCGTGGAGTTCAGGAGGAGTCGCGGAGATCAATCGGATGAGGATGTACTGATTAGGCGCTTCCAGGAGTCGGGTTCTCTGCCGGCCGTCGCGCTGATGGACGATGATGACACCGATCTGATAGACATGATGCTTTCAGGAACATTCGATACCGTTTTCGTCAAGGATGTAATTCAGCGCAATGAGATCAGGAACCCTGCCAAGATCGTGAACCTGAATCGTTACATGATGCGCAGCATTGGAGACAGGGTATCGGTCAGATCGGCGGCGGGGTATCTTACAAGCACCTCATCGCCCACCAATCCGGAGACCGTTGACGGATACATATCGATGCTGGAATCCGCCTTGTTGTTCTATCGTTCCAAGAGGATGGATTCGAAGACCAAGGAATATCTCCGCACGACGGACAAGTTCTATTGCACAGACATCGGAATCAGGAACAGGACTGTGCCCGTCCGCACGGATGATATTGACGGCATTATGGAGAATATCGTGTTCATGGAGCTGAAGAAGAAGTATGGGGACGTGGCCACCTACGATGTGAATGGCAAAGAGGTCGATTTCGTGGTGTGGACGCCTAAGTACAAGGCCTACTACCAAGTGTGCTCCGATGCATCATCTGCCAATACTTTCAAGAGGGAGCTGGCGCCACTGAGGGCGATAGACGACAATTATCCGAAGTTCCTGCTATGCAAGTGTAAGACCATGATGGATGAAGCCGAAGGGATAAGGATCGTCGATTACGACGAGTGGGTTAAGGATCCGTTATGAGCACGGGCATATACAGGGATTGTGTCCTAGGCTGTCTTGGGGATCAGGCACCGGGGCAGGGCAGAGGCGATGATACAGAACGTGTTTACGCTCATGAACACCGTCGGATCTGAGCGAAAATTGACAGTTCTCAATAGTCTGGTGCCATCTTATTTCTGTGATATGATTGAACTGATCGTGATTATTCCGACGATTCTGAATTTGGGAAAAATGCAATAAAATACATTTTTACATGAGGAAAAATGTAGAAAAATACATTTTTCCCGATTCTGTATATAGATATAATATCAATATAGCGGCTGATGGTCGGTCAAAGGAGGTCGACGCCTCGGTTGTTTTGAACCCTTGTATGAAAAGGCTCTGTGAGTACGGGAGCATCCCGCCGACAGGAGTTAAGTTCAACCGATTTGACCATCATTATAAAGTCGACATGCGATACTCTGGCCATGAACAAGAACGCGTTCATATTCGGGGCAGCCACGGCCGCGGTCGTCCTGGTGTTGCTATTCTCATTCCTAACGTCGGAAGAGGGTTACAGCGTGAGGGAGGATGTGGTCGTAGGGGACTATATCGAATATGAGTTCTATGCCGAGCAGCACATCGCATACGATATGGAGATGAATGTGAATGAGTTCTACGATCGCTTTCTGCATTACGATGTGTCGCAGATGACGCAGGGAGAGGATGCGCTCTACCCCTACAAGGGATCGGACCTCGAATGCCGCACCTTCCATTCCGACGATACCCTAGTGTATCTTGCCAAAGGGTCGGACGTCCCCGTCTACGAGGAGGAGGACTACTATTCCCTGCATTATGTGAGGTCATTGGTCTCGACGACGGTGGATCTCACCAAGCCGGTCTCCCCTTCGGATATAACCGAGGGTACGGAACTCAAGAGGGTGGACGTCCAGACAGGGGGAGATGCCAACACCACCGAGAGGCTGATGACCGTCGGGAAGATAGACGAACAAGGGAATACAGCCGTCGCTCTGAAGATGCTCGTCCTGATGGAGGAAACGGTCGATCTGACCGTGGCGTCCGTCGACGGCGACATGCTCACTATGGAGAACGGTGATGAGTACGACAGGGACAGTTTCCTGTCCTATGTTTCCTATGCATACAAGCTGCAGGACTTGAAAGAGCAGTACGAGACAATCATCGAGGAGTCCGACAGCAGGGAGAGGTTCGACCTTCCCATGGGAAACGGATATTACGATGTGCACACACTCGTAGCGGAGGGGCTGAACAAGGAGGAGCGGACTTTCACGATCGCCCATTCGGGAGACGCCGTCGCCCTGCAGGAGATGCAGTTCCAAACCCGTCTTGTCCAATCAAGCTATTCTTCCTGGAAGCTGATCGGGTCCAGTCTTCTCGAGAAGTGATCCGATACCATTTATTACAGGGCCTCGGGCCCTGATTTTCATCAAGGAATCGATGATCGTCGATTTCCAATGGAGATTACGACAGCAGTGCCTTCACGAAGATGAAGGCTGCTATGCCTATGAACACCACTCCGAATAGGGAGAAGAACCACGGGGCGCCTGAGTCGTTGGCCAAGTATATCCATACTATGCCGAATATGATTGCTATGAGGGCCGACAGCATCCTGTAGAACTTGTTAGACATGGGATTGGTATCATTGCTTCCCTACTTATATTGGATGTCACGACCTATGTGAAAGGGTTCTGCATATGCGGAACTCCAGAAACGGATATATTTCGACATTCTTTTCCACCACACATGTCCAGAAAGGTAGTCGCTGTCAACGGGAGCCCGCGTTCGGGTTGGAATACGGATATGCTCATCAACGAGGCCGTCAAGGGTGCCGAATCCAAAGGTGCGGCGGTCGATAAGTTCGACCTCTACAAATTGGACAGCTATACCGGATGCATCTCGTGCTTCGGATGCAAGAGGAAGGCACATGAGGGCGAATGTGTTGTAAAGGATGGACTGAAGCCAGTACTGGATTCGATAAGGGAAGCGGACGGGCTCATATTGGGGGCACCCAACTACTTCGGCGACCTGAGCGCACAGTTCAAGACATTCTACGAGAGGCTGGTCTTCCCATACCTCACCTACAACAAGGAGCACCCCTGCTGCAACACCCGCAGGATCCCCGTGCTCCTGATAATGACGTCCAATGCGCCCGCGGGCTTCTACGATGAGATGCTGGGGAAGTACAAGTCGACACTGGATTCATTCATAGGCCCGACTCAGGTACTAGTCGTGGGAGAGACCCTTCAGGTGAAGGATTACAGCAAGTTCGACTGGACGTTCTTCGACGCCGATCAGAGGGTCGAGAGGAGAGAGAAGGTTTTCCCCGGGGAGCTGCAGAAGGCCTTCGAGATGGGCGAGAAGCTACTCGGTTGAAGTCCTCTCCAAACCCATTTAGGACCATTGACGACCGATCGACCCCTCATCGTATCGGATGTACTTTATTCGACAATGGTCGAAAATCTTTATAACTTCAAATTGGCGTATTCATCCTTACTTCGCAGCGGGTTCCAAAGCGCTCGTTTAGCGTGCTAAACTAAATTCATTCCAATTCAAGAAATCAAAGGTTCATAGAATGAACGCAGCAGAGAAGAAAAGACTCGAGAAGGTGAAAGCCCGCATCGAAAATGGAAAGATAGCAGATCAGAAATGCTGGTCCTTCATCAAGGAACTTAATTCTTACAGCGATGAACGTCTTGACACCGTGGCCATCAGGGACGGTTACAGGACGTATACATACCGTCAGATGTTCCGCAATTGGGAGCACTATGCGGAGGCCTTCTCCGCCCTGGACATCACCGAGAAGAACCACTCCCGTGTGATGTTGGTCGGAACGATGTTGACGGAGACGATCTTCGCGCTGTACGGTCTGAACATGACCGGTGCTTCCGTATCGCTCCTGTTCCATTTCGACATGTACGACGATGAGAACGTACGCAACATGATCAAGAAGGAGAAGGTCACGGACCTTGTGGTATCCGAGCTGTTCGCCTTCCCCAACGTCATGAAGAAGCTCCTCCGCGACAAGGATGAGCTGGGGCTGCGCAACATCATCGTATTGGGAAGCCCCATGGGCGGAGAATACGCCATCCCACCGTTGGAGATCGCACGCAAACTGAACACATCCATGTTCAGGGAATTCGAGGGCGGCCTTGTGATGGACGACCTCCTTCAGGAGTACGAGGCTTCTCCAATCTCTTACGGCAAAGACGGATCGACCGATGCTTCGGTGATCCTCCATACAACGGGAACGGTCAGCGGGATCCATAAACCGGTCCCCATGTCCGACAGGGCTGTGAACTCCTTCGTCGTCGGTGCAATGGAGGCCAAGGAAACATACGAGGACTTCAAGGACGCACCCGACCACATCGTCAGCTGCCTGATGCTGAACATGTCATGGGCATACGCGACGATAGACATGCTCCACACCACGCTCGGTCTCGGCGGAGAGGTCGTATGTCTGCCTTACGGCGCCACCAACCCCCGTTATGCCGAGGCCATAGAGGAGTACGGCGTCAACGTCTTCTTCACCAGCAGGACGATCCTGGATTCCTGGGGAAAGTCCATGCCCGACATGGACCTGTCCAAGGTGAAGATCGTTTTCATGGGAGGAAGCTATGTCTCTCCCGAATTCAAGAAGACATTCAACGATTATCTGAAATCCTGCGGTTCCTCAGCACGCATCATCAACGGTTACGGTCTGTCCGAATTGGGAGGAGCCTGCCTAATCGCGGGCGCTGACAGGACTGATGACGCCATAGGTTATCCGTTCCCCGGAGTGAAGGTGAAGATCTATTCGGAAGAAGAGAAGAAGTTCTACGATCTCTCCGACGGCCCCCGTACCGGAGTCCTGTACCTTTCATCCCCTTCGATGAGCAGCGGTAAGATAGACGACATGGTATGCTTCGAACTGGAGAAGGTGGACGGTGAGGATTACTTCAATTCCAACGACCTCGTCCGCGTAAACAAGGACGGAAGCCTGACATGCATAGGGCGTTCTAACCAGTTCTTCGTCAACAACGCGGGTGTCCGTTTCAACGCGGGTCTCATCGAGACCGCAGTCACCGGACAGCCCGGAATAGTGGCCTGCGGTCTTGTTCCGGAATTCCACAAGATGCTCCACGACAACGTCCCGGTCCTCTATGTTCAGACCAAAGGTTCGGCGGCGGATGAGCTGATCACCCTGCGCAAGGCCCTAATCCAGGTCTTCCTCAAGGATGGGAAGATCAAGGACACCAATCTGCCCAGCCAGTGCGTACTGATGGATTCCATCCCGTTGAACGCAGGGGGCAAGGTGGATGCAAAGAAGCTGAAGAGCGGAAACGTCAAAGGAAGGCGCTTCCACGTGAAGCCCGTCAAGGTGAACGGTCAGGTCACGGACATCCTGCTAGTACCTGCTTCGGAGGGCGAGAACGCCACCCAGGGAGCAGGAGTGCCAGATGAGCTTGAGAACGATCCCTACAACATCGTCTCCGAGCTGTTCGCGGCCATTCCGGAGATCCTCGAGGGTCAGTATGGAAGGGTCTTCAAGATCCCGGGACTCAGGGAGATGTTCCTGAAGCTCATGGATTTCGATATCGACAACATACCTGCGAGCATGTACAAGCTCACACCGAGGCTGATCAAGATGGCCATGGACGAGTACCCGATGAACATGTTCAAGGGAATGGACATAAAGAACTTCAAGCTGGACCCCGAGAAGGGCCTCATACCTCTTTTCCAGGGTGTGATGCCGATGATTCCCATGATGATGCCCATGCCCCCGATGCCCTTCATGCCGTTCGGAACCCCCTGGGGATGGCCCGGGAGCAGCGACGACGATGACAGGTCCAAAGAGGGATGGGAGACTTTCAATTCCAATCTGAATGCTTTCTGGAAACAGATGAAGGATATGTACAAAGCGTCCCTGGAAGCGTCCAAGGGACAGTGGAATGCATATTTCGACCAGTGCATGGAGATGCAGGATTCCTTCGCGGACTCCCTGCCCGACGAGATGCCGTTCTTCACACCGGTATCTCCGAAGGAGTATCTGAAGAAGGACAAGGCATTCCGCGAGAAGGCCAACAAGCAGGCCATGGAGCAGGCGGACTCATTCTTCGAATACGCATCGAAGAGACAGGAGTTCGTCGAGGACATGGTCTCCGAGGGTGTGAAGAACACCAAGGCCAAGATCGAGGAGAAGAAGAAAGAGAACGCTAACGCAAAGAGCACCAAGGCCAAAGCCGGCAGCAAGAAAACCGGCAAGGCGGGCAGCAGGAAGAAGGCGGCCCCCAAGACTGATGCTCAATGAGTTCCGAAACGCTTTAACAAAAAGAAGAAAGAAGTGATTTGATGAGCGACAAAAAGAAAGAGAAGAACACACCCCCGATGCCCCCGATGCCTTTCCCCCCTATGGCATTCCCGAAGAAGCCCGAGCAGAAGGTAGATTTCGAGGAGCAGTGGGAGAAGTTCGAGGAGAACCTCGACACATTCTGCAAGCAGATCGACGAGATGCAGAAGACCTACATCGAGGCGACCAAGAAGCAGTGGAACACATTCTTCAAGCAGTGCATGGAGATGCAGGATTCCTTCGCGGACTCCCTGCCCGACGAGTTCCCCTTCTTCGTTCCCGTGTCCCCCAAGGACTACATCAAGAAGAACAAGAAGTTCCAGGAGATGGCGAACAAGCAGGCCACTGAGCAGGCTGACGCATTTATCGACTTTGTCTCCCAGAGGCAGAAGTTCAACAAGGACATGGTCTCCGAGGGTGTGAAGAACACCAAGGCCAAGATAGATGAGAAGAAGGCCGAGGCGAAGAAGGCAGCAGAGAAAGCAGCTGAGAAGGCAGAGCCCAAGAAGGCACCCGCCAAAAAGGCAGATGCCAAGAAGGCCGAGGCTAAGAAGGAACCTGCGAAGAAGGCAGAGCCCAAGAAGGCACCCGCCAAGAAAGCAGAGCCCAAAAAGCCCGCCGAGAAGAAAGAGCCCGTCGACCTGGCTTGAAGAAACGGATCTAAGAAACTGACCCATGGGTCTGTTATTGAAACTCGCCACCAGGGGAATGGATGGCAAATGCCGGGACTGGGAAGCCAGATCCGAGGCGGCCCACCGGACCCCTGATGGCGTTGAAGAGTTTTTGGATAAGACATTTCAGGGCGCAGGCGGTGCTCCGTTGGGAGTGGACATCTTCCGTCCCAAGGACCGCGGCCCTGCCCCCCTTCCCGTCGTCGTCATGATACACGGAGGCGGGCTCGTAGTCGGAACACGCAAGCTATCGCGGACGTTCAGCGAGAACCTTGCCTCGAAAGGATTCCTGGTCTTCAATCCGGAGTACAGATTGCTATCGGAAGCGGATGTATTCTCGGAGATTGGTGATGTCTCTGCCGCATTCTCCTTCGTTTCCGAACATCTCGAGGAGTACGGCGGTGATCCTAATCGTGTGGCGGTGGTATCGGAGAGTGCCGGTTGCTTCTTGGCCGTGTATGCCGTCGCCTCATTGGGTTCCTCGGTTCTGAGGGAGGCCCTAGGATTGAAGGAACCATCCCTGCACGTATTTTCCCTGGCCTGCTTC
>JAEEGJ010031039.1_pt1 | contig 10386 bp, 5 predicted proteins | sample 8958761 | NCBI WGS metagenome assembly JAEEGJ01 (sample SAMN16246546, study PRJNA631951) | gut metagenome | biome: gut microbiome; feature: rumen; material: RS-attached | host: Bos | place: Iran: Karaj | collected 2018-10 | reverse complement strand
AAAAATAAACTCAATATCTGTGTTATATTTTATTTTCATAATCAACAAATTCAATACTACCTCCTAATATATTGATTTTTTTTATTGAAATAAGATTTTTAATATTTTGCAAACAAAATTAATTATTTGAATGATAGATAAAAAAGTGATTAATGGTTATTTTCCATTATAAATCAATTATATATATTATATAAATTGATTTCTAAAACTTAGTGATAAAATAAAAAGAAGTTAGAAAAAGAATACAAATTATAAAGCTCAGTTAATAATGAAAAATGGAAAAATAATAAAAAAATATAATGAAATATAACAGTATTTTTCATAGACAAATTATTTTATTAAAACAGTTATTTTTCATAAAATATAATGAAATGATATTTGAAATATAGAAATTAGGAATGATTTTTAAAAAAATGTAACTTTACGATTTACATAAAATTATTGGAAAAAAACAGTTAAGAGAAAATTTTCCAAATTTGAATGTTTAAAACAATAAAATAAATTGTTTTATCAAAATAAGAAGATTAAAGTTTAAATTTTACAATTAAATTCTAATTTATATTATTTAAATTAAATTAAGAAATGTATTGAAAATATCATATCAAGGTATTATTAAATAAATTATTTTAAATAAAAAATATAATATTTAAATATAATGATTAATTAATAATTAAAAATAAATAAAATGAATTTAAAATAAAAGTTTAAATTTATGCAAGTAAAATTTAATGAATACAAAAAATTAGTGTTAAATACATCAGATGAAATCCCATTTACAAGGAATAAAAATACAATGTTATGTACAGATGCAATTAAAAATAACAAGAAAAATATTTTGAAATATCAAAACATAAATAATGAAAATACAAATAAATTAAAGATTGTATATCATGATAAAACATTTAATGAAAATTATGAATATATAAATTCTTATAATGATTTACTTAAAATAATAATTTTAGAAAAGCCATTACCTCATAAACCACAAAGAGAAAATACTTTTATAAATAGTGATATAATATTATTTGATTCAGATTTTGAAAATGGAAATTTAAGAATGGTAATAGAATTAGAAAAATTAAACGAATATGATTTATTAATTAGACCTGAATATGGTGGAATAAAAACTTATCAATGGTTTTTTTTCTCTGTTATTATTAAAAATTCTTGTTTAGAAGAAAATGAAAAAATATTAAAATTCAATTTAATAAATCTTGAAAAAGATAAATCTCAATTCAATTCACAATGTCCTATTTTAATATATGATTGTTCAATTGATAAATGGTCAAGAAATACTTTTAATGTATTTTGTTATAATAATGGAATTAAAAATGAAAAATTAAAAAATGAATATCAATCATATTTTACTTTAACATTTTCTTTTAAATATCAAAATGACACAAAATATTATTTTGCATATTGTTATCCATATACTTTCACTCAATTAAGATTATATTTAAATACTTTAAATTCAGAAATATATAAAAATTATATAAAATTTGGTTCAATTGGTTTATCATGTAATGAAAATAAAATTCCATATATTATAATAACAAATTTTCTTTCAGATAACAATGAAATATCAAATAGAAAATGTATATTATTAACTTCTAGAATTCATCCTGGAGAAACTGCATCTTCATATGTTATTCAAGGAGTAATTAATTTTTTAATAAATCCAAAAAACTTAATTAGTATTAATTTAAGAAATAAATTTATTTTTAAAATAATACCTATGATTAATATTGATGGTGTTATATATGGAAATTATAGATGTAATTTAAAAGGAAGAGATTTAAATAGAATGTGGATTGATCCTGATAATAAATTTTCAAATTGTGTTTTAAATATTAAAAAATTAATTAAATCTACTTTATATAATAGAGATATTTATTTTTATTGTGATTTTCATGGTCACTCAAGTAAACCTAATTTCTTTTTATATGGTTGTCAAAAAGAAAATATACAAAATTATGAAAAAATATTCATGAAAATATATCAAAAAAATAATAATAATTTTGATATTAATAATTGTATAAATAAAATAAATCAAAGTAAAATTAAAACTGGAAGAGCAATTTTAAAAAATGAATTTAACATTGATTTATCTTATTGTCTTGAGACTTCTATGACTTCTTATACTTTTCCTATTAATTCAAAAAAATATTTTCCTTTTTCAATTGAAAGATATAAAAAAATTGGAAATGATTTTTGTTTAAGTTTAAATGAAATAAGTGATGAAAATAAATTTTATTCATTATTATATGAAATGAATAATATTTAATTTCATATCAATTAAATAAGGAATTAATTGATATTTTATTATATTCAAAATGAATTTATAACCTAAAATTCTTTAAATGAGGTTAATTGAAGTAATAAATCAATGAATTAATATTTTAAATTTTAAACAATAATTTTATTCTATCATTCTTTTTAGAATTAATTCTTGTTTAAAAAAAATTACAACACATTATATATATAAATGCGTATTGAAACATTAAAATTATAAATACCAATTTAATTTTTTTTCACTTTTTTCTCAATATTATTTTTATATTTTAAATCTATATTTATATTCTTTGTAAAAGAATTATTTTTATTAACTCCTTTACTAATTTTTTCTATAAATTGTTTTGCATGTTCAGTAGATAATCTTTTATCTCTTCCTCCAAAATTTTTATTATCCCATTTATCTTTTGCACAAAAAATATCTTGACTATTACTTTTATCATATTTAGTTTTTTTTTTTTCATTTCTAAACCATTTCTTTTTAAATTATTTTTTAATTGAATAAATTTACCATTTTTAATATCATTTTCATTAATATTAAAAGAAATTTTATCATTATCAATTGAAGTTAAACCTGAAGTACAATTATATATTTTAAATATATTTATTCCATTTCTAGAAAATTTATTTTTTATATCTTGAGTATCTATAATTTTATTATCTTTTTTAGTTTTTACTATTTCATATGTTATTTGATTATTTGATTTTGTATTTAATTTAATATTTGTATTTATTTTTCCTGAAGGCTTATTCACAAATTTATTATAATATTTTTCATTAAACATAAATGAAATATTATCTTTGTTTTTTCTAAATTTTGATATATTACTATTATCTAATTTTTTTATTATTTTTTCTTTAAATAATTGTTCTGAATTATCAACTGAACGGTTTCTTCTGTGATAATTTGGAGCTTGCATTTTTCTTTTTAATAATATTGAAGTTTCTTTATTTTTTTTTAAATTCATTTTTGGAGGAGTTGTTAATTTTTGGAATGAAGATATATTATCTAAGAAGAATATATCACTTGCAGTTTTATTTGGAAAGATTTTTTTACCTTTCATTATTTTGAATAAATTAAATAAAATTTTAAAATTAAAAAATCAATATGGAACCTAAATTTATTGCAAATATTAATATTAAAAATTTTCCTTCTAAAGAAAAATTATTTAAAGTAATTGATAATTATTTACAAAAAAATAAATTAGACAAAAATTATACATACGAATTAAAAAATGAATCATCAATAAAAATAACTTTTCAAGATACAGATATAGGATATAAAATAATAAAGAAATTAAAATTAGAACAATTAACAAATTCTTCTTTTGAAAAAATGAAATCAAATTTAAGTTTAGGTGTAATTGATGAAAAATCAACATTAAAAAAATTAAAAACAAAGAATAAAAAAATAAAATTAGAAAAATCATCTTCATTGCCTTCAATACTTAATAATAGATATAAAGATGAATCAATAACAAGTTTAAATAAATATAATTATAATCGAAATTCTATGTTTTTACCACAAGGACCTTATATTGATGAGTTTCAAATGAGAATTTTGGATGAAAAAAAAAATAAAGCATTATGGTTAAATAAAAAAGGATTTAATCAATTTGTAGGAAAAGCAACTTCAATAAAAATAAGAAATGATATTCAAAATTATGTTTCAAGAACACCAGGAGAATTCCCTTTAAATCATAAATTTAGAGATGAACATAAAGAAAGATGGATTGTTAAAAGAAGTTTTTGTTAAATTTATTATTATGTTTATTTAAATTTTTTTATTTTTTGATATTTTTTTATATTTTAATTTTATAAATATATTTTCTTTTCCTTTTTCAATGTAATATTTTATAGTTAAATCAATATTATTAAAATATAACCCTCTTCTTACAAAAAATATAAATTAATTTCTTCATTTCCACCTTCAATCAACTTATTTTTTTGTTTTTGTTTCATGAAATAGAATATTTGAAAAATAATAAAAATCCTAACATTAATTTTTTTGTGAATATAATTTTTTATTTTTAAAAATACTCAGATACAAAATCTCTAAACTTTTTTACTATTTTTTCTTGGTTGTTATTATCTTATTCCCCTTTTGATTCAATTAAAATAATCATTATATACCGTAATCCCCCTGGCTATCCAGACAATGTTTTTTCATTTTTTTTGAAATTTCTGACTAAATCGGGATAGCCAGGATCTAAAATATAATTAAGATATAAAAATAAAATAAAGAAAAATCATAAAAAAGAGTTTTATTTGTTCAGGAACAGGGATTTTTTTACCGCATGGGAAAAAATGCAAAATGAAATACCTAATATTGAAAATGATTTAGCTGATGATTACAAAGAAATAGAAGCAATTGAAGAAGACATGGAATTAGATATTTAACAATTATTAAATCTAAAATTAAAATCATAATTAAATATTCACTATTAACTAATAAATATTATATCAATTTTAATAGTAAAATCAATATTAATTTTAAATTTAATTTTATTAAAATCATTTGATAATTTATTTAAATAATTATTGTTTAAATCCCATTTCCAATAAATTATCAATTCAAAGATAAAATAAATTATAATCAATTCCTTAATTGATTTTTTTACTTTTATAAATTATATCATCTTTTAAAATTTTTCAACAATTCTCTTTTTGATACTATAATTAAACGAAAAATTGTTGATTTTTTTTGATATGCCTTACATTTTTATATAAAATAAATTATTATCGGCTACGATATGGTTTTTTCATATTTTTGTTTATCCATTATATCTGTAATTATTTTTTGATTAAGTTATTATTATATTTTAAATCGGAGGAAAATCTTCGAATTGTAAATTATAAAATAAAAAATTGATTAAGATTTTATTTCACATTATTGTTGAATTTTAGAAAATTTATTTTATTTTTTGTTTTTTCTATTAAGAAACACCATTTTTTCTTGATTTATTTGTTATATATATATTTTTATCATATTTTTATCTTACTTTAACATTTCTTCTTTATTATATATTCTATTCATTAATAAAATAAAAATAAAAAAATAAATTAATTAATTATTCTTTTAAGAAAAATTAATAAAAAAGAATAAATTTAAAGAAGATGTTCGTTTATTTATATATTTACTAATTCTAAAATTAAAATTTTTGTTTTATTTATATTATTTAAAAAAAAATTTTTGATATTGAAAGATGTGAGAGTTCAAAAGATTTTAGAAATAAAATAAAGAGCATTTTAATTTTTCATTTTTCAAAGTTTTTTTATTATAAATTATTATAATATTTTATTGTATGAATAATTTAATTATAAAAAGTTATAAAATTATATGCAGTATTGATATTTATTTTTTTATTGTTAAAAAAATTAAAAAAAGTATTGTCAAACATATATAATCATTAATAATTATAATTTTACATTTTTGAAAAACGTAAACTAATGACATCGACTGAATTGAACAAAAATAGAGATGTACATTTACCAATAAATGAGAACAAAAAGGGAGAATCAGAAAAAGAAAAAATAATAACCTCAAAAACAGAAAATTCATTCCAAGAAACAAACGAAAATTTAAATCAAGAAATAAATTTAGATTTTACTCCCGAATCATCTAAATCTTTAGAAAAAATAAACAAAAAAGTATATGATTTCCAATTTTCACAAAATTTACAAAAAAAGGTTTCTATAATTAAATTAATATTTTCTCTTTCTTCAAAGTTTGAAATCTTTTTATTTTCATTAGGAACTATCGGAGCAATTGGTGCTGGAATTACAAGTCAATTTTTAGATTTTTTAACAGGAAAATTAATAAATATCCTTAATGATAATTCTTTAGAAAATTTAGAAAGAAAATTAAAAATTAAACTCATATGTTTAAAATATGTTTATATTGGTTTTTCTTCTTTTATAAGTGGATATTTAATGATGTGTTTTTTTTCTGAATTTTCAAGAAGACTTGGGAATAAATATAGAATTGAATATTTTAATATGTTAATTGAAATGAATCAAAAATGGTTTGATCAAACAAAAAAAACTTCTTCTGAATTAAGTAATTTAGTTGTTTGTGAATTAGAAAATATTGAAATGGGAATTGGAAGAACAATTGGAAATTTTTTAAATGCATTTACTTGTGTTGTTTTTTCAATTGTTTTATCTTTAATTATAAATTGGAAATATTCTTTAATTTTATCTTCAATTTTTCCGTTTTTAATAATAGTACAATTTTATATAATTAAAATTGTAACAAATGGAAAAGAAAACCAAAGAAAAATAAATGAAAAAACTGGAGGTTATATGGAAGAAATTTTATATAAAATTAAAACTGTTGCTTCATTTGCAAATTTTGATTATGAAAAAAACAAATTTAATCAAATATTAAAAAAAGGATTAGATAATTCTCATAAAGTAATAATAAAGTCTTCTTTAGCAACTGCTTTTTTAACATCTTTAGTTTATATATTATTTATGATTTCTTTTATTTCTGCTGGAATTGTAATGAAAAATCAAATGAAAATAAACGGAAAAATAATTAATTCAGGAGATGTTTATAGTATTATATGTTTAATTGCAAATGCTACTTTAATGTCCACTGAAATCGCTCAAAATTTAAAACAATTATCTGATTCTTGTGCAAGTTCAAAAAATTTTTTTGAATTAAAAAGATTCATTGAATATAAAAGCAAAAAAAGAAAAAAAAATGAAAAAATTGAAATTAATGATTTTCAAGGAAAAATTATATTTAAAAATGTTAATTTTGCATATCCTACAAAACCAAAAGAATTAGTTTTAAATAATTTTAATTTAGTAATTCCTTCAGGAAAAACAACTGCAATTATAGGAGAATCAGGATGTGGAAAAAGTACAATAGTAAATTTAATTGAAAAAATATATAATCCAACATCAGGGGAAATTATTTTAGATGATAAAATAAATATTTCAAAAATAAAAAATAAAAATTATAGAAAATTTATAGGATATGTTTCACAAGAACCTGTTTTATTTCATGATACAATAAAAAATAATATATTATTTGGAAGAGAAATAAAAGATGAGAAATTATTAATTGAAGCTACAAAAAAAGCATGTATATATAATTTTATTCAAAAACAACCTAAAAAATTTGAACATAAAATAGGAGTTAAAGGGTCAAATTTATCTGGAGGACAAAAACAAAGAATTGCCATTGCAAGAGCAATATTAAATAATCCAAATTTATTAATTTTAGATGAAGCTACTTCTGCTTTGGATATTAAAAGTGAAAAAAAAATCCAAAAATCTATTAATCAACTTCAAAATAAAATTACAATTATTATTATTGCTCATAGATTAACTACTGTTAAAAATGTAGATAATATTATTTTTTTAGGGAAAGGAGGTAAAATTTTAGAACAAGGTAATCATGAATATTTAATGAAATTAAAAGGAAAATATTATAATTTGTATAATCAAGGTAAAATGAATTCAGAGAAAGAAAATGAAGAATTAAATTCAACAAAAAATGAAAATTCAATTTCTAATAAATCTTTAAATCTTTCTAATAAATTATCTTTTTATTCTAATTTATCAAAACAAAATTCACTTTTTTCTTTAAAAAGTTTTACTGTTGAAGGAAGTGAAGAAAATAAATCTTTAAAAGAGTTTTTACAAATTTTAAAGAATTTTAAATGTTTATTATTATTAGGAATTTCAATGTCATTTATAAGTGGCTGTGTAACAGTTTTTGTAGGATTTTTAATGGGTGTAGGAATTAACGATATTTCAGGAGATGATTTAGATGAAGTTAAAAAAAATGGAATTAAATATGGATTATATATGTTAATAATGATTTTTGTTGGAACTTTAATTGAATATTTTAGATATTATTCTTTTGATTCTTTAGGAGAAAAATTAGTTTTTGAATTTAAAGAAAAAATATTTGATAAATATTTAAGAATGCATATGGGATATTTTGATTTAAAAGATAATACTCCTGGAAAATTAGTTAGTAATATGAATATTAAAACTGCTGCAATAAATGGTATTATATTAGCTTTAATAAGTATGATTATTCAAAGTATTGGAAATTTTGTAAGTTCAAATATTTTAGGATTTATTTATGATTGGAGATTAAGTTTAATCAATTTAGCTTTTATTCCTTTGATTATTTTGGCAAATGTATTATATACTTTAATTTCTTCTTCTGAAGAAGCAGAAAAAATGGATAATTCATATGGAGATTTAATTAGTGAATATTTATCAAATATGCTAACAATTTATTCCTTTAATGCTGAAGAAAAATGTAAAAAAGAATTTGAAAAAGGAATTAAATATAACAATAAAAATTCTTTGAAATATTCTCATTTAGGAGGACTATTTTATGGATTAACATTATGTATAATTTTCTTTGATTATTCATTAACTTTTTATATGGCTGGAAAATTTTATTTAAATAATTCTTTAACACTTGAAAATTTTCTTAAATGTGATTCTTCAGTGATGACAGGAACATTTTTTATAGGAATTGCAATTAAATATATTAAAAATATTTCAACAATGAAAGAAGCTTTAAAAGGATTATTTTCCCAAGTTAATATTAAAAGTGAAATTGATCCAAATTCAACTGAAATAGAATTAATAACACAAGAAAAAGATAAATTTAAAGGTAAAATTGAATTTAAAAATGTTTCTTTTTCTTATCCTTCAAATAAAGCAAATATAATATTAAATAATATTTCATTTACAATTCAACCTGGGGAAAAAATAGGATTTATTGGAGATTCTGGAGCAGGAAAAAGTACAATTACTCAATTATTAGAAAGATTTTATGATATAAATGAAGGAGAAATATTAATTGATGGAATAAATATTAAACAATATAATTTAATATCTTTAAGAAAAATAATAACTTCAGTTCAACAAGAACCAAATCTTTTTAATTTATCAATCAAAGATAATATTAAATATGGAAATTTAGATTCTAATGAAGAAAATATAAATATAATTTCAAAAAAATGTAATATTGAACATTTGTTAAATAATACAAATTTTATTGGATTATCAGGTGGAGAAAAACAAAGAGTTGCAATAGCAAGATCACTTATAAAACAAGCTAAAATTTTATTATTGGATGAAGCTACATCTGCTCTTGATAATAAAAATGAAAATCAAATTCAAGAAATGTTAAATAAAATTATTGAAGAAGAAAATTTCACTGTTATTGTTATTGCACATAGATTAAAAGCGGTTGAAAAATGTGATAGATGTTATAAAATGGAAAATGGAAAAATCATTCAATTCGGAACTTTAAACGAAATTATAAATAATAATGATAAAAAATTATAAAAAAAAATTTCTTTAGTGATTTTTGTAAATAATATTTATTTCATTAATATATATCACTTATGAAAATTCATTCAAATAATGAATTTTTCAAAGATTCTTAGTTTTTAATCAGTAGTAATAAGTTTTTAAAATTATAAAAAATAATTTGAATGTAAATATCATATTTATATTTTTTATCTTTTTTATATTATTTATTATAAAGGCTTTTTTATTTATTATATTAAATTTATTTTCTCAATTCATTCATCATTCTATCAAAAATATATATTTAACCAAGATAAAATATGATTTAATATGAAAGAACAATATTTTTAAATATTTTTATCTGATATTAAAATTTGTTTTAATTTTAGTGGATGTTAAACTTTATTTTAATTCTATTTCAATAAATATTAGTTTGTCAATTGATTTTATATTACTTAAATCATAATATAAATTAAATGTTTTTGTCTTTAACAAAAATTTTTAAAAAACTTAAGATCCATATTCATATATTTATGAATCTTAAAATCTAATGTTAATTTTTATGTCTTCACTGTTTAACCCAAAAATAGGTATTATCTAATATTACTATTTTTAAAAATTTTTTCCATTTTTAGGTTATGTATGTTTTCTTTTAAAATATTTTATTGAATTGTTTGTTTTATCATATTTTTTCAAAAACAAAACACTTTAACCAAAATTGAAGTCTGTAATTTGAATTAAAAATCAATATAAAATAATTATCTTTAATATTTTGATGAAATTGTGAAAATAAATATC
>JAEEGJ010031037.1_pt1 | contig 10386 bp, 6 predicted proteins | sample 8958761 | NCBI WGS metagenome assembly JAEEGJ01 (sample SAMN16246546, study PRJNA631951) | gut metagenome | biome: gut microbiome; feature: rumen; material: RS-attached | host: Bos | place: Iran: Karaj | collected 2018-10 | reverse complement strand
TCTGGAAATAGCCGTTCTCAAGCTGATAGTCGATGACGATCTGCATGCCGTGCGCGCGCATGAGCGTGTCGATGCGCCGCGCGTTCGTGATCACGCTGCCGTCGCTGTCGTAGAGCGTCTCGCCCGGCGTGAAGGTGATATCATTGTCGTATGCAAGCTGCGCCGCCCAGACCGAGAAGCTCGCGATCGCCGCGTTGTAGACCGTGTTGTTTCCGAGGAAGTCCCGGTAGTCCATGGAATACGTGAGGTTGATCGTGAAGTTGCCGCTCTTGTATGTGCCAGAGAAGTTGTTGCTTCTCGGCAGCGTATCCAGATCGTCCCGCACGCCGTCAAAGTCGGAGTCAACAAGCGTCGGGTCGGAAACGTAGCCGTAGACCGTTGCGGTATAGCCGTTGCCGAGGTCGATCTCGTAGCGTTCGCCGATCTCCTCGCAGTCCGGAATGCCGTCGCCGTCGGTATCAACGTCGCTGCCTGCCGTAAGCGGTGCGGAAAGCGTCACATAGCGGAAGTCCTCTAAAAGATACGAATTCTTCGGGGCGCTCTTCGTGCCCGCGCCCTTAAGGCCGAGCAGCGCGCTGAGCTTCTGAAGATCCGTAGCATAATAGACGCCGTTTTCCTCGAGCGCGATCGAATACGTTTTGCCGTCCTGCGCCGCGTCGAGACGGAGCGTGCCGTTCTCGTTCATGCGGAAGATCGCGATCTCCTTTGCGCTGCCGTCGATCGTGAGCTTCAGCGTAAGATCGCCGCCCACGGGCAGACGGATCTCAACCGGCGTGCCCAAAAGCGCCGGGTTATCGAGGAAGGAATCCACGCCGTATGCCGCAATTACGCCCTCCCGGAACAGCACGAACGGCGCATAGCCTTCGATCGTGACGTTGTCGACCATGCCGTCGGACGACTGGAACACGTCGGAGATATCGTCGTGCTGCAGCGGATCCGTACCGAGTGTGCGCTCGTCGCCGTCCAGGATGCCGTCGCCGTCGGTATCGGGATTATCGGGATCCGCGCCAAGCGCAAGCTCCTCGCCGTCGGACAGTCCGTCCGCGTCCGTGTCGCCCTTTAGGGGATCGGTGCCGTAAACGAACAGCTCGTCGGAATCGGTCAGCCCGTCGCCGTCGCTGTCGGGATCGCCCGCCGCCGTGAAATGTACGTACAGCTCGTCATAGTCCGATAGCCCGTCGCCGTCGGTATCCGCATTCTCCGGATCGGTGCCGAACACGAGCTCGTCGACGTCCAAAATGCCGTCGCCGTCGGTATCCGCGTCGGGATCGACCGTTTCAGGTTCCTCTTCCGCGGGTTCCTCTTCCGGCTCCTCAATGGTTACGACGACCGGTTCGTCGCCCGTCGCCGGTTGCTCTGCTTCTTCCGCGAACGCGGTTTTCAAAAGCGTCGGGAAGGCGCCGAGCACCATGAGAAGTGCCAGCAGAATGCTGATGGTCCTTGTCAATCGTTTCATGTTCGTTCTCCTTTGCTTACAACGTGTACGTGAATGGTTCAAAACAGAAAAATACGCCGCCTTGTCCCGCCGGAACAAAGCGCGCGTGTTTTGCTGATACAATTACAGATGGCAGAATTTGATTGTCCGTCTGACGATGCGCCGGTCGCTCATCCTGTCGTGTCCTTATAATTATAATGGTACCATGTATAAAATACCATACTGTGCAGAGAAAAGCAAGCGTTTTTTCGCTGTTTGTGCATCTATTTTGGTTCAGTCAAGCGCCATCAGGAGCAGGGATTCGCTTGTGTCGTCCACCGGCTTTTTTCGACCGGTCAAATGAAAGCCGTGCCGCTCATAGAAGCGGATCGCGCGTGTGTTCTTTTCGAGCACCCAAAGCCGCCTGCCGCCGAGCCGTTCCGTCGCATAACGAAGCAGCGCGCCGCCGATCCCGCGACTCTGCAGCACCGGCTCGACGAACAGCTTTTCGATCTCCTCGCCGTTGACCCGGACAAAGCCCTTCACGACGCCGTCGTCATAGACAACGGTATGCTCGATGATGCCGGGCTCCTTTGAATAGAATGCCATCAGATGCGGGACGGTCTTTTCGCCGAAATAATACGCGTCCGACCGGAAGATCGGATAAAAGAACAGCCGGTAATCGAAGATCTCGATCTCCGCGATCCGGTTCAGGTCCTCCGCCCGCGCCGGGCGGATCTGTGCAAAGCTGTTTGTCATATAATCACCTCAGGAGGATTATAGCATACGCTGTGCAAATTGCAAAGACGGATCGCTTGCACGAAAAACGAATGAAGTCACTTCGCTTCGCTCGCTAATGAAGTCTCTTCGCTTCGCTCGTTAATGAAGTGAAGTCGCCCTATTTTTCAATTTCTTCATTCGCGCAGCGTCTTCATTCCTTCTTTAGCCCCGAAGGTGAAAAATGAAGTCACTTCGCTTCGCTCGTTAATGAAGTGAAGTCGCCCTGACAGCTGCTCATTTCTTCATTCGCGAAGCATCTTCATTTCTTCATTCGCCCGTCAGGGCAAATTTCGTTGAAAAAAGGACTTACTTTCGTAAGTGCTTTTTTCTGGTACCCCCTCAGGGATTCGAACCCTGGACACCCTGATTAAGAGTCAGGTGCTCTAGCCAGCTGAGCTAAGGAGGCATATGGTGGAGCGGGAAACGGGGCTCGAACCCGCCACCTCAGCCTTGGCAAGGCTGCGCTCTACCAAATGAGCTATTCCCGCGAACAGATGATATTATAGCGGCTCATCTGTCGTTTGTCAACAGGAATTTTGCAATTCTCAAAATATTTTTTGTGCCGCGGCACGGCTCCGCTTACTGTCCCCACCCCGTCATGCGGTCCATGATCTCATAGAAGGCGAGGTATTTTTCGTCGGTCATGCCGACCGTGTCGCCGAGCTCCATGATGCGATCGGAGTCCTTGGAGATCTCCCATACGGGCAGGCCTTCGCCGTTCGGATCGCCGGTTTTCATGAAGTTGGTCACATAGGCCGTGATCGTGTCGCCGAGCCGGTAGTCGACCTCGTCAAAGCGGCTGTCGTGCGGGAGGTTGTTGTAGAAATAGATCTCCTCGCCGCTGTGCCATGCGCCGAGACGGCCGTTGTCCTTGCTGAAATAGTATTCATAGACCGGGATGCCGTTCTTTGCGGCGAGCCGGTTCAGGCAGTAGTGCGGATAGTTGAAGAACACCGCGCCGTAGATCTGCGCCCAGTAATCCTCTGCCTCCGCGTTCGTCGTCGGATTGTACAGCTTCAGCACGTCGTCCGCGTATTCGCCGAAGTAGCCGCGCACCTTTTCCTCATAGTCCTTAAGGCTCGCGTTGCCGAAGATCAGGAACGGTCCGCTCTCTTTGGAGTTGTAGCCGTGCAGGATCGCCTGCTCGTTGTGCAAGCCCTTTTGGTACGATTCATACGGCGTTTCGGTCAGCGCGTAGCCGTCGACCGTCATGAAGTGCTGCGTGTACGCCTCGTTGACAAGCTTTTTCGCGTCGACGCTGCGCAGTTCCTTAGCCGATCGGACGCCGTAGCGCGCGCAAAGCTCCTTGCCGGATTGGATCGCGTCCTCATACGAACGGAACGAATGCGGCGGCTCGGCTGACGCAACGGTCGAGCTTTCGATCAGCACACGCTGAAACAGTCCCTTAGCGAGCGGCGAGGTGCACAGCGCGCTGACCGCCGCCGCGCCCGCGGATTCGCCCGCCAGCGTGACGTTGTCCGGATCGCCGCCGAACGCCGCGACGTTGTCGCGCACCCATTCGAGCGCCTTGATCTGGTCCAGCAGGCCGTAGTTGCCGGTCGTGCCGTTCGGCGATTCGGCGGCAAGCGCTTCGTCGGCCAGATAGCCGAAGATCCCGAGCCGGTAGCCGAGATTCACGACGATCACGCCCTCGCGCGCAAGGCCGGTCCCGGCATAATCGCCGTACCACGGCTGTCCGGTCTGCAGCGTGCCGCCGTGGATATAGACGAGCACCGGCAGCTTCTCCGCCTTGCCTGCCGGCTTCCACACATTGACGTACAGGCCGTCCTCGCTGACCGCAGGCGTATAATTGTCGGACAGCGTGATCCTGTACTCATGGTAGCCGATGATCTGCTTGAGGCTGCCGACCAGCGGCATTTCGGTCGGCTGCATGCACATCGGCGCAAAGTGGTCCGCGTCGAGCACGCCCTCCCACGGCTCCGGGTCCTGCGGCTCGCGCCAGCGCAGATCGTCGACCGGCGGCTTGGCGTACGGAATGCCCGCATACAGCTCAACTTTTCCGTCGTCGATCACAACGCCGCGCACGTCGCCCTTTTCGAGCGAAACGACCTCGGTATAGACCGGCGTGCTGCCCTCATACGCCGGAACGCGGCGCATCGGCGGCCAGGTCACAAACAGGATTCCGCAGAAAACGCCGAGCCAGCCCAGCCAGCCGAGCAGCTTCCAGTACCATTTGTTGCCGTGCAGCACCTTGACGAACAGGAACACGAACGCAGCTGTGACAAGGGCAAGCAGGATGAATCCCCAAACGGTGTTCTTGTTCAGCTCCAGTACGGCGAGCATGAGAACAAACAGCAGTGAGCCGAAGATTCCGAATGCAATCATTTTCTTCTCCTTATTTCCGATGTAAAAAGCCCCGCCTGACGCGGGGCTTTGCAGGAATTGATTTTACTTGGTCTTTGCGTTCAGCACATTGGACCAGCCGCCGTAGTACGTCGTGCCCTCAAAGACATGGTACGAACGGACACGCACATAGTAGGTGGTCTTGGCCTGCAGGTTCTTGAACGTGTAGGCAGCCTTCGTGTAGTCGGTGATCTTGACCGTCTTGACGTTCTTGGTGAACGCCTCGTCGGTTGCGATCTGGACTTCATAACCGGTGAAGTTCTTGGAAGCGCCCCACTTTGCGGTGACCTGCTTCGTGCCGCCGGTGACGCTGTTCAGCGTACGGGTGGTGATGCGGACCGTCGTCTTGAGGTCGCTGACAATACCGAGGTTGTAGTTGCCGGAGGGCTCATTGACGTTGCCGCCGATCTCTTCGCCCGCAACCGGGTCGAGACGTCTTGCGAAGTACGCCTTGACGCCGTACTGATAACGCGTGCCGGCATAGGTCTTGTGGATATCGTCATGACCGTCGAGATAGTGGGTCTCGGTCGTGTTGTCCCAGCGTGCGAACGCGGTCCAGCCGTTGGTCGTTGTGCTCCATGCACGGCGATAGATGACGTAGCCCGCCGCATCCTCGACCGGCGCGTAGTTCAGCAGGATGCCGTTCTCGACGTTCTCAACCGTGAGCCATTCGCTGGCCGGCAGATAGATCTTGAAGAACAGCTGCGCCTCGCCGGAGTACGCATTCTTGAAGGTCACGAACAGGTAGCCGGTGCCGGGATAGACGTTCTCTTTGTACTCGAAGTCATAGTTCTCGGGATCGACTGCCGCGTTGTTCTCATCGAGGACCACAAACGCCGGCTCCATCTTGCCTGCCGCATGATCCCAGATAACGTACGGGGTCTGGCCCTTGTATTCGACTGCGCCTTCCGCCCACGCAACGGTGCCATTGAACGGAACGGACGGAACGATGGGCTCGTCGGGAACTTCCTGATCCAGAACGTACGGCGAGAAGTCTTCGCTCAGGAAATAGTCGTCCGGTGCTGCCGGGCTGCCGGTCTCCACGTAATCGTCGGGCGAAAGCTCGAACGTGATCTCGGTGCCGACCGGGAGGTCTTCCGCAACCGCAAAGTAGAACGTGCCGACCAGAAGGTTCTCGTCTCTGACCGCAACGCCGTTCGCGTTCGCCGAGGTGTAAAGGATGAGACCTGCGGTGTTCGCGTTGGTCTCCGCTGCGCCGAACGCTTCATCGCCCTCGAATTTCACGAAGGTGAGCTGCGCGGGATCGTAATGCAGATCGAACGTCATGCTGCAAACGGACAGCTCGAGGACCGACCGGACGCTGACCTCGACCGCCAGAAGGTTCTGGCCGTCGACCGCAACGAGGTTTTCGGAAACCTTGCCGCCGGGGATGAAGAGAGAGAATGTCGCGTCAAAGCACCTGTACGGCTTGAGGTCCGCTGCGAGATCATGCGCAGCGGGCGTCTTGGGATCGCCGGTCTCGACGTATGCGCCGCTCTCGAGTGCAAATTCGATCTCGTCGCCCGTTTCGAGGCCTTCCGCAAGCGCGAAGTACAGCGTGACGACGGTCATTTCGTCCGTCACCGCGACGCTGGTCGTGTTTGCCGAAGCGTAGGTGAACTTGCCGGCCGCAGTGTCGTTGATCATCGGCGTGCCGAACGATTCATTCGCCTCATACTTCTTGAGGGTGATCTGCTCCGCATTGTAGGTCAGGGCAAACTTCATGCCGCAGACCGGATCGGTGACCGTGCCGCTCAACTTGACGTCGACCTTCAAAAGCTTCTCGCCGTCGACCTCTTCAAGATTGCGGTCCACCCAGCCGCCCTCCACGCTGAGCGTGAAGTCCGCGTCGTCAGCCAACGTTGCCGGAACAAGCGCGAGCAGCATTGCGAGGGAAAGGAGCATTGCCAACAGTTTCTTCATAGGTTCTTTCCTCCTGCTAAAATGTGCGTCCTGCACGGCGATCATCCCCTTTGAAACCCCGGGAAGGCGCGCCGAATGCAACTCCGCATATATGACGACGCTGAATATAGTCTTGTTCACAGTATCGCCATATTTACTGATACATCATAACATACTATTCTGTTTTTTGCAAGCGTTCCGGTAAAAAAATATATATATACGAAATCTGACAGGATCCGGCCGTTTCCCCTCCGGGTGCGGCCCCGTCTTCGCGTTATTTGACCTTGCAGGAGCGCACGTTCGACCACTGTCCGTAATAGGTCGTGCCTTCAAACACGGTGTAGGAACGCACGCGGACATAGTAAGTCTTTGAGGATTTCAGGTTCTTGACCGTGTACGAAGTCGTCTGCGCGTTGTCGATCGTGAACGTCTGGCGGTTCTGCTCGAAGCCCGAGTCGGTTGCGATCTGCACCTGATAACCGGTGAAGTTCTTGGAAGCGTCCCACTTGGCGGTCAGCTTCTTGGTGCCCGCGGTCACGGAATTGAGCGTGCGCGTCGTGATGCGGACGGTCGTTTTCAGCGGACCGACGATGCCGAGATTGTAGTTGTCCATCGGATCGACCGGATACGCCTTGACGCCGTACTGATAGCGCGTGCCTGCATAGACCTTGGTATCCGTCCACGTCGTCTCAGTCGTATTGTTCCAGCGTTCAAACGACGTCCAGCCCGCGCTGATGAGGTTCCACGCCCGGCGGTAGATGACGTAGCCCGCTGCGCCCCGGACCTCCTTCCACGATATCTTGATGCCGTTTGCGACATTCAGCACGGAGGTCTGCGTCGTTTTGGGCAGATAGATCTTGAACCAGCCGCTTGCCGTGCCGGAATAGCAATAGCGGAAGGTCACGTCCGCATTCGCCGTGCCGGCCTTGTCGTTGTCCCGGTAGGAAACGGTATAATATGCAGGATCGACGACGGCGCCGGTGTCCGCGTTCGTCACAACGACGCGCGGCGTGTGCGCCTTGTATGCAAACACGACATAGGGCGTCGCGCCGCGATACGACACGTCCTCCTCCCGGAAGCTGACCGTCGCGTTGATCGGCATGCTGTCCGGCGTCGTTTCGGAGACCGTAAACGGAGTCAGATCCGTTCCGACCGTGCGCAGCACATATTCCGCTCCGACGCTGCCCTGCGCGCTGCGGCGGACGGATTCGGCCTCAATGTCGTCGCCGATCGCAAACGCGATCGCCGTTCCCTGTTCGAGTTGCGGCGTCATCCAGAAGAACAGCGAGATCATCGGCTTGTCCGTCTTGATCCGGCAGCCGTAATCGGACGCCAGCACGAACCGCAGGATCCCCTGCTCCGCATAGGTGTCATTGATCAGGAAGGTCGGATACGAAACGACGGTCCCGCCCGAATTGACCGCGCAAAGATACCGTTCGCCGGTATCCTGAGAGCTGCGGATGTATGCGGCCTTTCCGGGATCGAAGCTGAGATCGAACGACAGCGCGGTCAGAAGCTTGCTGTCGTCAATGCCGTTCAGAAACAGATCGACCCTGAGAAGCGTCTCGCCGTTGTTCGTCGTCACGGAAGCAGCGGTCTCGCCGCCGCGGATCACGATGGTATAATCCTCCCCGGACGCCGCCGCAGCGGGAAGCAGCGCAAGCAGCAGGATGCCTGCAAGAATGATCGCAGTCGCTTTGATTTTCACGATTCGTCCCCCCTCCTGTACCGTTGCGCCGTCAGTTTCGTTCGTACCGGAATTGTATCACAGATTCCCTTCCGATGCAAGAAAAAGAAAGAGGCTGTCTGAAGCCTCTTTCCGATGTTCGTTTCGTTATACCGCAAGGCCGATGATCGCACCGACGACGCCCAGCAGCATCAGACCCGCAAGGATCCAGCAAATGATGCGAATGGTGCTCTGTTTCATCCGAGCGCTCCTTTATACGCGTACATTGCGTCCTCGTATTTGATCTCGCCGAGCCACTGATCGAGACGGTACTCGCTCTTTGCGGATTCACGGATGCCCGGGAAATAGTCGATATCGATGACGCCGGTTTCGCCGTCCATGCACATCTTGCCCTCCGCGCGGCGGAACAGATACACGGTGACCGCCGACGGATTGTCCTCTGTTGCGGAATTGACGATGAACGGCTTGATCTCGCCCATCTCAAGGCTTGCCGCAACGTCATATGCTTCCTGATCCGTGAAGAGACCCGCATGGTCGTTCTCCGCGATCGGGTACGGCCCCTTCAGCGCAGCCTTATAGGGATCCTCGTTCTCCTCGGACGCCATCAGATCGTCAAAGGAAAGCTCGCCCGAATTGATCTTGTTGATGACCGCCTGCGCGTCCTCGATCGAATCCTTGTGCATCATGACGAAATCGACATAGATGAAGCCGTCCGGCACGTACAGCAGCGGCGTGGAATAGCCCGCGGAATAGAGGGACAGATACGTCCAGAACAGGCCGTCCTGATAAAGGGGCGTCTTCTCGCCGTTTGCATCCGTCGTATACATCGACTCCTCGACGCTCTTGCGATAGAACGCGATCAGCTCCGCCTCGTCGATCTGATCATCGTTTTCCTTATAGTAGGTTTCGATCGCCTGACGGCAATACTCCGCCTCCGCGCTGTTCTTCAGAAGATCGAAGTATTCGTTCTTGCTCATGCCGAGCTTGCGGTAATAATCGCTCATCTGGGTTTCCATCGTGCTCTTGGAATAGTTGCCGTGCTTGATCAGCTCCTGCTCAAAGTATTCCTCGATGGCGTCGATCTGCGCCTGCGCGGACTCCCTGCACTTGGCCTTCTGCTCGTCGGTCAGGGACAGACCGAGCTTCTTCGCCTGATCCAGATAGACCTTCTGCATCAGCACGCTCTTTGCGGCGTTCTCCTGAATGGTGCGGATCTCCGCATCCGAATACGTGGTCGTCTGCGCATTGGAGACGCCGGAGTCATACGCAATGCGGTATTCGCCCATGGTCACCTTCACGCCGTTTGCGCTCGCCGCCGTCGCGTTGCGCTGGAAGCAGTTCATACCCGCGCCGTCCTTCTGCAGTGCGATATACAGGAAGATCGCCAGCGCGATCACCGCCGCGACCGCCGCGCAGATCAGAATGTTGCGGATTTGTTTCTTTTTGCCGAGTCGGCTTCTGTTTGTTTTGCTCATTGGGTTCTCCTCATGTTTCCGAATGAAATCTTATGAATTTTACACTTTTCCATCCGGGTTGTCAACCGTCTTGCGGACGAATCTGCGCACAATGCGGAATTCTGATAAAAAAAGAAGGCTTTATACCGAAAAGCCTTCCTTATATTTCATTTCATTTCTTCATTCCCGCGGCTTCAGACGCAGATACGCCGCCATGCCGCCGGTGCGGCCTTTGTCGCGCCGGTGCGAATACAGCCGTTCGTCCTCGTACGTGCACACGCCCATCAGGTGAATATGCTCCGGAGTTACGCCGCACTCCAGAAACTGCGCCGTCGCGACCTGCCAGAGGTCGACCGTCGCCCGCTCTTTTGCGTTCACGCCGCGTAAGCTGCACTGCGGGAACGCGATCTCGAACATGTCCGCCACGTCGTCGCCGACCTCAAAGCACTTCGGACAGATGGACGGCCCCACGCCGCAGACGATGTTCTTCGGGTCCGAGCCACAGGCGGTCTGCATCGTTTTGATGACCTCGCATCCGATGCGGTTGAGCGCGCCGCGCCAGCCCGCGTGGCAAAGCCCGATGCCCCGTTTCACGGGATCGTAGAAATAGAACGCCATGCAGTCCGCATGCCCGGTGATCAGCGTGACCTCCGGATCGTCGGTCACAAGCCCGTCGCAGTACGGCAGCGAAGGACGGTCGTAGCCCCTGCGGCAGTCGAACCGGTTCACGCAGAGCACCGTCGTGCCGTGCTCGTACGTGTCCATGACCATGCTGTCTAAAGGAA
>JAEEGJ010031035.1_pt1 | contig 10388 bp, 10 predicted proteins | sample 8958761 | NCBI WGS metagenome assembly JAEEGJ01 (sample SAMN16246546, study PRJNA631951) | gut metagenome | biome: gut microbiome; feature: rumen; material: RS-attached | host: Bos | place: Iran: Karaj | collected 2018-10 | reverse complement strand
CAAGATATTGACCAAGTACCCGATCGGTACACGTCTCAGTCTCAACGGCACGATCATCGTAGGTCGCGACATCGCGCACGCGAAGATCAAAGCGCGTCTGGATGCGGGCGAAGCGATGCCGGAGTACCTCAAGAACCATCCGATCTACTATGCCGGTCCGGCGAAGACTCCGGCAGGCATGGCTTGCGGTTCGATGGGTCCGACGACAGCCGGACGTATGGATCCGTACGTAGATGAGTTCCAGGATCACGGCGGTTCGCTGATCATGCTGGCGAAAGGTAACCGCTCCATCGATGTGACGAACGCTTGCCAGAAACACGGCGGATTCTACCTCGGTTCGATCGGTGGTCCGGCGGCTATCCTGGCGCAGAATAACATCAAGTCCATAGAGTGCGTGGAGTACCCCGAACTCGGCATGGAGGCCATCTGGAAGATCGAAGTGGAGAACTTCCCGGCATTCATCCTCGTGGACGACAAGGGTAATGATTTCTTTAAACAACTCAAACCCTGTGCGGGTTGTACCATTCTGTAATGGCGAATAAAAGACATAAATATCGTTTGGCGATGCTGGACGACCTGACGCTGCGCGAGGTGTTTCATTTCCGCGTGAGTTTGTTGGGCGCTATCAGCATCATCACGATCTCTATCATCTCGCTGATTGTGCTGCTGTCGGTGCTGATCATCTACACCCCGCTGCGTAATGTGCTGCCGGGCTACAGCGCGAGTCTGCGCGAGACCCTGTTGCAGGAGTCGGCGCGTGTCGATTCGTTGCAGAGCAGTCTGGTGATCCAGCGTCAGTACCTGGACGTGATCAAACAGCTGACAGCGGGCGATATCGAGACGGACAGTGTGCAGAGTCTGGACAGTCTCCAGCGCGTGGAGAAAGCGCAACTGGTGGCGCAGCCCAACGAGGCTACCGAGGCGTTCAAGGCGCAGTATGAGCAGAAAGAGCGCGATCGTCTGTTGCTGTTCGACAATACTGCTACGCCTTCCGTTCGTCAGCTCCAGCGACCGGTACGGGGCGTGATCATCCAACCGGCTCGACCGGATATGCATCTGTACGGCACGACGCTGCGGGTAGCGAAGAACGAGAACGTTCTGGCGGTGATGCGCGGTACGATCGTGTCGGCGCAACGCATGGCGGATAATACCTTCACGCTCGTGCTCCAGCACGGTACGTACATGACCGTCTATCGTCATGTGCCGACGGCCCTCAAGCAGCAAGGCGCAGCCGTGGAACGCGGTGACGCGATCGGTGTGATGGACGGCGAGCATGATATCATCATTGAGTTATGGGATGACGGTAAGTTCGTTAACCCGGAGGAGGTAATTGTTTGGTAATTGGTGATGAAGAATCTCTGTATATTAGGTAGTACAGGCTCGATAGGCACGCAGACGCTCGATATCGTACGGGCATACCCCGATCGGTACAGCGCTTATGCGCTCTGTGCGCACCGTAGCATCGATAAACTCATCGAGCAGGCACGGGAGTTCCAACCGGAGGTGGTATGTATCGCCGACGAATCGCTCTATGAGCCGCTCAAGAACGCGCTGGCAGACATGCCCGTCAAGGTATGGGTCGGAGCGGATGCGATCGCGGAGGTAGTGACGATGCCGAGTATCGATGTCGTTGTGGCGTCTATGGTGGGCTATGCCGGTCTACGGCCGACAATAGAAGCCATCCAAGCCGGTAAGACGATTGCGCTCGCCAACAAAGAGACGCTGGTCGTAGCGGGCGAGATCATCTGCGACTTGGCGGTGAAGCATCATACCCCGATCCTGCCGGTGGATAGCGAACACAGCGCGATCTTCCAGAGTCTGGTGGGCGAAGACCGCAGTGAGATAGAGAAGATCCTGCTGACCGCGAGCGGCGGACCTTTCCGTACGTTCAGCCTCGAGCAGATGCGTTCTGTCACGGCGGCGGATGCACTCAAACACCCGAATTGGCAGATGGGTGCCAAGATCACCATCGACTCCGCGAGCATGATGAACAAGGGCTTTGAGGTCATCGAAGCCAAATGGCTCTTCGGCGTGCCGGTAGAGAAAGTGCAAGTGCTCGTTCACCCGCAGTCCATAGTGCATTCGGCCGTGCAGTTCACCGACGGCGCTATCAAAGCGCAACTTGGCGCACCCGACATGCGGCTGCCGATCCAGTACGCCCTCTCTTTCCCCGAAAGACTCAAGAGTGATTTTCCCCGCGCGGACTTGTTCGCACTCAAAGACCTGACGTTCGAAGAGCCCGACCTGAAGCGCTTCCCGAACTTAGGCCTTGCCTACGAAGCCATGCGCCGAGGAGGCAACATCCCCTGTGTGCTGAACGCTGCCAATGAGGTGGCGAACCTCGCTTTCCGCGAAGGACGCTGCGGCTTTTTACAGATGAGCGACATCATCAGCGAGACGATGAACAAGGCGGCGTTTATCGCCAAACCGACCTATGAGAATTATGTAGAGACCGATAAAGAGGCAAGAAAGATTGCAGAAAGTTTATTATGATTCAAGCATTACAACTGATATTAGCATTGTCTTTTCTCGTGCTGATTCACGAGTTGGGGCATTTTACCTTCGCCAGGATCTTCAAAGTGCGGGTAGAGAAGTTCTATCTGTTCTTCAACCCGTGGATCAGTCTGGTGCGTTTTAAGAAATTCGACGGCAAATGGCATGTGAAATGCTTTGCACCGAATGATGATGAGGAGTGGTCGAAACATCCGGAGAACACAGAGTGGGGTATCGGATGGCTGCCGTTTGGCGGTTATTGTGCGATCGCCGGTATGGTGGATGAGACCCACTCGACGGAAGACTTAGGTGCCGAACCCCAAGAATGGGAGTTCCGTTCCAAGCCCGCGTGGCAGCGTATGCTGATCATCCTCGGCGGTATCCTTGTGAACTTCATCGGCGCGCTGGTTATCTTCACCATGCTCTTGTGGCATTGGGGACAAGATACCCTGCCGCTACGCAATATGACCACCGGACTCTATTACTCGCAGATCATGGTCGATGAGGGTTTTGCGCAGCAAGACCGCATCCTCACGATAGACGGTCAAGAACCCGAGACGCTGAACGATGCCGTCCAAGCCATCATCATCGAGGGAAAACGGGAGGTAGTCGTTCTGCGCGGCACCGATACGGTGGCACTGACGATGAGTGAAGACCTCGGTACGCGTTATCTGGAGCAACAGAATGCGTTCGATAAAGCAGAACGCGAGAAAGCCCGTGCGGATGAGAACTACCATGCGCGTCATTACATGCTGATGGCGGAGTGGATCCCCTGTGTGATAGACTCGGTCTTTCCCGATAATGCTGCGGCTTATGCCGGCATCGAGAAAGGCGATAGTATCGTGGCGGTGGCCGGTGTTCCGACGCCCTGTAACGTGTTGATGACCGAAGAGCTACAGCGGCATGCCTGCGACTCCGTGACGATCGATTACTACCGCAACGGCGAGTTACAGCAAGCGCGTATGTTCATCGGCGACCAAGGATTGATGGGCGTGGCACTGAAGTGGGACATCTTCGAGTTCGAGCATAAAGACTACTCGTTCTGGCAAGCTATCCCTGCCGGTATCCAATACGGATGGAACATCCTGACGATGTACGTGAAGCAATTCCGTCTGGTGTTCACCAAAGAAGGTGCGCAGTCGGTAGGTGGTTTTGTGGCGATCGGTAAGATCTTCCCCGCCTACTGGAGTTGGTACGCTTTCTGGCACATGACCGCTTTCCTCAGTATCATTCTGGCGTTCATGAACTTCCTGCCTATCCCGGCACTCGATGGCGGCTACATCCTCTTCCTGCTGGTGGAGATGATCACGCGCCGCAAACCGAGCGATAAGTTCCTTGAGGTAGCCAATGAAATCGGTTTCTGGCTGCTCATCGCTCTGTTAATCTTTGCCAACGGAAACGATATATTGAAATTTTTCTTTTAATGGATAAGGACTTTTTTGTACATGAGTCGTCTTATGTGGACGAAGGTTGCACGATAGGTAAGGGCACGAAGATCTGGCATTTCAGTCATGTCATGTCCGGTTGTACGATCGGCGAGAACTGCAACATCGGTCAGAACGTCGTGATCTCACCCGACGTGATCTTGGGACGTAATTGCAAGATCCAGAATAACGTCTCAGTATATACCGGCGTGATCTGCGAGGACGATGTGTTCTTGGGCCCGAGTATGGTGTTCACCAATGTCATCAACCCCCGCGCGGCGGTGAGTCGCAAAGATGAGTACCGCAAGACCATCCTGCACCGCGGTGTGTCGGTGGGCGCTAACGCCACCATCGTCTGCGGGCATGAGTTAGGTGCATACTGCATGATAGGCGCCGGCTCGGTGGTCACCAAAGATGTACCGGCGTACGCCCTGATGGTGGGTAACCCCGCACGACAGATCGGATGGGTCAACGCCCACGGAGATAGAGTTTCATCGCTCGAGGAAGCGATGAACGTGTAAAGTGTAAGGTGTAAAGTGTAAAAGGTTATGATACAGCGAATTCAAACATTGTATTTATTGGCCGTAGTGGCCTTGGGTATAGCCCTTATATGGTTGCCGGTCGTTCAACTCGTGACGCCGGAAGGAACGGACTTGCAAGTATATGAACTCAGTGCGTTGGGTGGTGCTCCGCTGCAAGGACTCTGGGGCTTGTTGGTGACGACCATCCTGATCCCCGTGCTGGCACTCATCGATATCTTCCTGTATAACAAACGTATCCTGCAGGCACGACTCAATATCTTCACGATCATGCTCTGCCTCGGGTACTACGGCGTGCTGGCGATTTATATATGGCTCGCGAAAATGACGCTTGGCGTGGAGTGGCATCTGATGCCCTGGGCTTCGTTCCCGCTCGTTTGCATGGTATTAACGTTCATGGCTACGCGCCGTATCCTCAAAGATGAGGCACTCGTGCGTGCGGCCGATAGAATCCGATAAACAGAAAAAACGATGAATATACTGGCTATATTACTGCAGGTAGCAACCCCAACGGCGGAGCAGATTCAGCAGCGCCGTGACTCGGTGCGCGAAGGTGCGCGACAGATGATTGAGTACGCCCGCACGGATCCCAACGGATTCTGGGAAGCATTCAAAGATAAGACGCTCATGTTCGGTCTTAAGGTCTTGGCTGCTCTGGCGATTTTCATCGTTGGTCTTCTCCTCATTCGTGCAGTAAAGCATGGCTTAAAGAAGCTATTCGATCGCCGGAATACCGAACCTACTATTGCCTCGTTCGTCACATCGTTCACATCCATCTCCCTGACCATCCTGACCATCGTCATCTCGATCAGTACGCTCGGCGTAGATACCACCTCTCTGGCCGCCTTGCTGGCTGCCGGCGGTTTGGCGATCGGTATGGCGCTCTCGGGCACCGTGCAGAACTTTGCCGGAGGACTGATGCTGCTGGCGTTCAAGCCCTTCAAGGCCGGAGACTTGATTGAGGCGCAAGGCGAGTTGGCCAAAGTGGTAGAAGTGAACATCACCGCGACGAAAGTCCTTACGCTGGACAACCGCGTAGTGATTCTTCCGAACGGCGCGCTATCGAACGGAAAGATCATCAACTACAACGGTCGTCCGCTGCGTCGCGTAGAGTGGCTCGTGAGCGTGGAGTACGGCGTGGATGCACAGGCCTGCAAAAGCACTATTCTGGAGATGGTGAATGCCGATCCGCGTGTGCTGCAGGAAGATACGGATATGGCGCAACTCTATAAAGAACTGCAGGTTAAGTCCTTCCAACTCTCTACGGTCAACTACCAGTTGGATGCCATCCCTGCTCCCTTTGTGGCGCTGAAATCCCTTAACGCGAATGATATCACCTTCGTGGTGCGCGCGTGGGTACGTGCCGACGATTTCTGGGGCGTGTTCTTCGATCTGCAGGAGCAATTCTATACTGAACTGCCGAAACGCGGCTTCGGATTTGCTTATCCGCATGTGGTTGTGAAGCAATAAGTGGAAGTTCTCTTAGGAAAAACATTGGCTGACCTGCAGGACGTGGCGCTGAGCGTCGGACTGCAGAAGTTCGCGGGAAAACAACTCGCGGAGTGGCTCTATGTGCGCCGCGTGACGTCCTTTGACCAGATGACCAATATCTCCCTCAAAGGACGCGAAGCCCTCAAAGCCCGTTATACGATCGGCCGCCATGCCCCTGTTCGCGAAGCGGTCAGTGTCGATGGTACGCGCAAATACCTCTTTGCAATCACCAATGACCAATCACCCACTACCAATTATATAGAATCGGTCTATATCCCCGAAGAGGATCGTGCTACGCTATGCGTGTCCACGCAAATGGGCTGTAAGATGGGTTGCCGTTTCTGCATGACCGGTACGTTGGGTTTTCACGGACACCTCTCTCCTGCCGAGATCCTGAATCAGATCTTCGAGATAGACCAAATAGCAATTTCCAATGATCAATCACCCCTTTCCAATCTGGTCTATATGGGCGAAGGCGAACCGATGGACAATCTCGATAACGTCCTGCGCTCTCTGGAGATCATGACCGCACCCTACGGTTGCGCGTGGTCACCCAAACGCATCACTGTCTCCACGGTCGGTATCCCTGCCATGAAGCGTTTCTTGGATGAGAGTGAGGCTCATATGGCCATCTCGATGCACAATCCCTTCCCGGCAGAGCGCTCCCTCATCATGCCTGCCGAAAAACTCATGTCTGTCACCGAGGTCGTTGCGCTGCTAAAGCAGTACGACTGGAGTCATCAGCGTCGCGTGAGCTTTGAATACATCTGCTGGCACGGGCAGAACGATACCATTCGTCATGCCAAAGAAATAACGCGACTGCTCAAAGGTTTGAACTGTCGCGTTAATCTGATTCGTTTTCACGAAGGCGTGGATCGTGATTTTCCGGCGTCCGACGAGAAACAAATGGAGTGGTTCCGGGATTACCTCACGCAGAACGGCATCACGACCACGATCCGTCGTTCCCGCGGCGAAGATATCCTTGCCGCCTGCGGTATGCTCGTCAACGCACTCACCGCGAACCACTAACCCCTACAGCATCTTGCTCAGCTGCTCGTAATACTTCGGCGAAACGGGCACCGGCTTACTGCCGTTGATATCCAATTCGGCTTGGATAAATCCTTCTTTATCTCTACGCAGTACGGTCACGTGACGAGGGTTGACGAAGTACGAACGCTGGCAGCGGATAATACCGTGCTTTGCCATCAACTCTTCGATACCCTTCATCGACTGACGTAAGGAGTAGTCTTTCTGTTTCTCGCCTTCCATATAACGGATAGACACGTAGTTTTCCTGTGCTTCTACATAGAGAATGACGTCATGCGCAATGACCAGTTTTAAGCGTCCGGTGCTGTCTGTAAAACGCACCAAGTCCTCTTCTGCCACCTCTTCCTCGTCCGGACTGATGAGCGGGATGAGCAACGCAAAGATGATGTACGGATAGCTGAGTGTAGCAAAAGAAAGACGCAGGCACTCGCCTAAGGCAGGGAAATAACCGTAATCCCCGTAGATGAGCGCCATGTATAATGCGGCGAAGCACGAGAAGACAAACACCTCTCCGAAGCTCCATAACACATATCTCCACCAACTGAGTCGGATGTTTCTTCCGACAGTTGTCATGACGATCCGGGAGATACCCACTACACCGATGAGAATACTCGTCAGCATCAAGACATTAAATATCGTTCCTAAACCTGTATCCAAGAAACGGGTCATCCAGGCACTCTCATAGATGAGCAGGAAGCCCAAGAAGAATACCGGCATCGCAAATACATGCAAAAGTAGGGTCGTAACGGACACCAAAGAGCGTGTGACGAAATGCGAATTATTCATTTTTTATCCCTATATTTTGATTTTAGCCATCAAAACGGCTGATTTGGTCATACTTTTTTGTCACTTGTCACAATTAGTTGCGTACCTTCGTTAAAAGCAGTAATTTTGCACCGAATTTTAAAAATACTACAACTATGGACAAGACTGTTATTATTCAACCTGAGAGTGGTTTGTTGTATGATTGGAAAGCGATTGCCGCTAATCCCGGTGATCACCACGAGCCCAAGATGGATTTGGTTGCCTATAAAGCATTATATATTAATAAGATCGCGCAGGCACGCGCGAATGGTCAGGAACCGGTATTGGTTAGTCTGCCCATTATGGACGAGAATCGCTTCTTCGCCTTTATCACGCGCGGTATGTCGATGCAGGAACGCAAGAACCTTTTGTTCTGGTTAGGCGGTAAGACCGAGCGGCTGCGTAATATGCATGAGTTGTATAACCTCTTGCTCTTCCGTCTGGCGGCTACGCAATGTGTTCATATCATCGACATCACTTCCCCGATGCTCGCCAATGATCATTACGAGCAACTGCTCGAGCAAGACGGCGTGACCTTGTCCGACGAGGGACAAGCCCTCGTGGACAATGAGTTAGCGTCGCTTATTAGCCGCTTTGGCTTGCTCGCGGGCTAAGCGTTGTTGCTCGCGTTGCATCTTCTCCAAACGCTCCATAAAGCCGGACTTAGGTTTCCCGGCTTTTTTCTTTTTGTTCTCTTCCATCTCCTTGAGCAGTTTCTGATCGTCGATACTCCAACGGAAGATCATGGTCTGGAGGATGGTGATGAACAAGGACAGCAGGTAGTAGTAACTCAGACCTGCGGCATAGTCATTGAAGATGAAGAGGAACATCAGCGGCATGGCGTACATCATGTACTTCATGAACTTCATGTTCGGGTCAGTCGCCTGAGACTGCATCGTGATATATGTGTAACCGAAGTTACAGATCGTCATCAGTAAGCAGAACAAAGACAGGTGATCTCCCAATAAGGGGATGTTAAAGTTCCAATGAAGGATGGCATCGTAGGTCGAGAGGTCATCTGCCCACCACAGCGATTTACCACGTAACTCGATAGCCGTCGGCAGGAACCAGAACATAGCCATCAAAACCGGGAACTGGAACAGCATCGGCAGACAGCCGCTCATCGGACTCACACCCGCTTGCTGATAGAGTTGCATCGTCGCTTGTTGACGCTCCTGCATCTTATCAGCCGGGAACTTGGCATTGATCTCCTCGATCTGCGGTCTCAACACGCGCATCTTCGCGCTCGATTTGTAACTTACGAATACGAACGGCAGGATGATGAGTTTGATGACGATGGTCATCAGCAGAATCACAATACCGATATGTAAGCCCCAACCGGTGAACAAATCAAACATCGGAATAACCAATGCCGTGTTGATCCAGCTGACAATCTTCCATCCCAGCGGCACGAGTTTATTGAGATACAAACGGTCTTCTTTGGCTACACCGTCGTCGTAGGCCTTGAGGGTATGATAATGGTTCGGTCCCATATAGAGACGGAAACCCGTTTGGGTCTTGCCTGTCAAATCAAAAGGTACGGAGGTATGGGTATTATACTCCTTGACGTAGCCCGAGTGCTTACCCTGAAGGGTAGAGTGAAACTCTGACGAAGAGAACGCGTCATCGGCGATGAGGACGGTAGAGAAGAACTGATCTTTATAACCGATCCATTTGACCCGTGCAGATTCTTTCTCACTGTCGTCTTTACTCTCGCTTAGCTTCTCCATCTCGCCGCCCACGAGCATATACTGCAGTTGGGCATAACGCTCCTCGAACTTACGTCCCTGCTCCTGTTGTGGGATGAGTTGACGCCATTGAAGTTCGAGCGAGTTGATGTTCTGCGCCAGCTCGCTCTGCATGTTATGCGGCACGAGGGCAAGATGCACCATATAATCCTCCGACAACTCATACACGAAGTCGAGCCATGCATCTTCCGAAGCACCCTGCCAACGCATGATGGCTTTGTTCGGTGCATCGCTCTCGACGGGCGTGAAGATGAGCTTAGCCGTTTGCAGAATACGGTTGTTGATCGTGATGAGGGTGAACCCGAACGACGCCTCGTCGGCACGGAACAGGCACAGCGGATTGACGCTGTCACCCGAAGCGTGATAATCGAGTAACTCCGCGCGCTGGATCATACCGCCGTATGACGACAATGTCAGACGCAGATGCTCGTTCTGCAGCGTCACCTGTTGCTCTTCCGGTTTGGTCTCTTCGGGTGTCGCAGCCAACGGTTCTTCCGCCGCACTAAGCGTCAACTGGAGCGAGTCCGCTATACGCTGTGCCTCCGCCTGCGCGATGCGCGAGAGATTGATCGAATCTTGTACACGTTGCCGTTCCGCCAACTGCTCTTTCGACGGACGATTGAGCATGGTGAAACCGACGATGATTGCGGCTATCAAAAGGAAGCCGACCCAAGTGTTTTTATCCATTTATCAATTGTTTAAATAATAGCAAATGCTACGTCCATCATGTTGGTGAACGAGTTCTGACGCTGCTCAGCGGTGGTCGCTTCGCCCGTCAGGATATGATCGCTGACCGTGCAGATGACGAGGGCTTTCTTACCGGCACGAGCTGCGTTGAGGTA
>JAEEGJ010031031.1_pt1 | contig 10388 bp, 2 predicted proteins | sample 8958761 | NCBI WGS metagenome assembly JAEEGJ01 (sample SAMN16246546, study PRJNA631951) | gut metagenome | biome: gut microbiome; feature: rumen; material: RS-attached | host: Bos | place: Iran: Karaj | collected 2018-10 | reverse complement strand
GCAACGGGTTGACCGTGAACGGCCACCCCACCCCCGACCTGCGCGGCCGCTTCGTGCCCGGCGCCGGCAACACCTATGCCGTGGGGGCCACGGGCGGCGAGGAGAAGCACAAGCTCACTGTGAGCGAAATGCCCTCCCACAGCCACACCTACTCTTTCACAGGCGCCGACCTCGATCTCTCCTGGAGCGGAAACAACAACTTCTACAACCAGTCCGAGCACTACAAGGACAAGACCAACACCAAGCCCACCAACTACACCGGCGGCGACCAGCCACATGAGAATAGGCCGCCCTTCTACGCGCTTTGCTACATCATGCGGGTGCGGTAACCGCACCCGCATGATGGCAAAGCGCAGTGACGAGTGACGAGTGACGAGTGACGAGAGTGAGGAGAGCGTGAGATGAAAGAGAGCCCGTTGAGGGAAAAGAGCATGGATTTGGCTGTGCGAATTGTCAGACTTGCGAATGCGCTCCGCGAAGAGCGCAAGGAGTTTGCCCTCGCAGACCAGGTGTTGCGCAGCGGAACCAGCATTGGCGCCAATCTTGCCGAAGCTGCATTTGCCCCTACGAAAAAAGACTTTCTCAACAAGTGTAAAATCGCGCTCAAGGAAACCTCTGAAACACTCTTCTGGCTCGATCTCTTTGTCCGCTCGGACCTTTTCACTGAAAACCGTCTGTCAGAAATCCGCACCGAATGCGAAGAACTTCGCAAGATGCTTTCCGCCTCATGCAAAACCGTCGAAGAAAGGCTCTCCAGGAAATGAAATCACTCGTCACTCGTCACTCGTCACTCGTCACTGCGTCAGCGGCGATGCTGCTGGCCGTAGCCAGCTGCTTCGCCGCTGACGCCGGATATACGCTTGGAGTGCCTTCTGCGCCGACACTGCGGCTGGGCGGCGACAACGCCTGGCTTTCGGCCAATCCGAACTATCCCGTCATGTCGATCGTGGCGCCGGGACCCAGCGCGCTCGCGCTCTCCGCGCAGACCGTGGCGGGCGTGGAGCGCGTCGCGCTCACCGCCGCCGAGGCGGGCTTCCCGCTTGAACGCACGAAGCCGGAATACTACCTCGGCGACCAGATCGACGCCCCGGAGCTCGTTGACTGGCCGGCCACCTACACGCGCTACCTCGCCGACAAACCCGACGGCTTCCTCTTCGACCCTACGGGGCAGCGCGTCTTCGCCACGCTCGGTGGCACGACCCAATTCACCTGGGTTCTCACGGACGGCACCTCCATCGACATGACCTACGTGGTTTCGTCCTCCTGCGCGGGCCGTCCGCGCCGCATCTACTGGACCGACAACCCCTACAACGGCCCGGCCATCGACCTCTCCGGCAAGTTCGTGAAGTTCTTCGGCCCCGAGGAGCTGCTGAAGCCCGTCCTCGGCATCTACACCAACAGCGCGGCGGGTGTCGAGCAGGTTCTCACCAACCGCGTCGTCTCTGGCCTCTACTACGACAACGCCACGAAGATGCTCTACGCCTACGGAGAACTCCAGGGGCAGGTGGTCATGGCCTATTACGACACCGGCACCTACGAGCGCCTGCTCCACGTGCAGACGGTCGAAATCTGCCGTCCAAACGTGAACGTCATGAAGGGCGAGATCGGCCGCGCGCTCCAGCCGGACGGGCGCGGCTATCCCACGGAAGGCCTGCGGGCGCGCCCGACCATCGTCACCCCCACCGACGACCGCGGAGACTACCTCTACCAGCACAAGGGCATGTACTCCTACAGCCCGAAGAACGGCAACGTCTATCCCCTGCGCCCGACCACGGACTGCCGCTGGAACGCGGAAATCTACTGGATGGAGACGGACGAGATGCTCGTGCAGTGGCCCTTCGAGCTCGACCAGTACGAATGCGACTGGCCCGCCAACGCCACGGTCTTTGTCCGCGGCGACGCCGACGGCGACACGGGCCGCCCGATCTTTGTGCCTAACGACTTTACGCCGACACTCATGCGCTACCAGGATCCCGAGGGTCACGCGCGCGCCGTCGAGAGCGACGGCACGTTCAAGACGGACGGCGAGGGCTACTCGCTCCTGCGACTTTCCACGGACGACAACGTCTGGTTCGTCCCGGTGCACTCCATCTTCCGTTCGAACAAGGACTTCTTCACCCTCGAGCCGGAATCCATCGCCGTCGGCACCGAGCTGAAGCTGCGCGGCGGTTCGGTCGCCGGGACGGCGCCCGGCTTCGAGCCCGTCTGCAACCCCGCAAGCGCCGGCTACATCTACCAGGCCGTCTCGGGCACGCACTACAACCCGCGCCTCTACATTCCGCCGCAATCGTCGGCCGCCGCGCAGACAAACCAGGCCTCCACAGCCAGCTCCTCCGGCGACACCAACACGTACGCCTCCGCAATCTACGCCGTGAACGTCGCGGACAAACCGATTGAAGTCTGGTGGAACACCACGATTCTCGAGGAGGGCATGCCGGCCGCGCTCGAGATTCCGACGCTCCCGCAGGTCTATGCCGCGCGCTGGCCGGAAGTCTGGGAGGCGCCGCAAATCGTGATCGCCTCGCAGGAGGGGAGCGCCGCGGAATCGCTCTACTCCCACAACATGGGGCTCTACCTCGACGCCGCCGACTCCTCCGCCCCGCTCGCCCCGCGCGCCTACTTCGCGGCGGACGGCGGCACGCTGATGTTCTGGTTCCGCCCCGACGCGCTCTCCACGAACACCGCCCCCGCCTCCCTCATCACGCTTGTCTCCGCCGGCGGCGCGACGAACCTCGTCGCCGATCTGCGCGCCGGGGCGGGCGCCACGAACCTCGTCCTCTCGCTCAACGGCGCGGCGCTGCTCTCGTTGCCCCTCCTCGCCCCGGAGGACACGGCCGAGATCGGGGGCTGGCTTCCCATCGCCATCGCACTCGACGCCGATTCGATCACCGCGACCGACTGCTTGGCGCACACAGCCGAAGGCGCGGGCGACTTCTCGTCGCTCCTCGGCACGCGCATCAACGTCACGCTGGGCGCCGCCGGCAATCTTGAGGCCCGTTCCGGCATCTCCCTCGCCGAGGTCCTCTTCTGGTCGCGCAAGTTGGACGCCGACACCGTGATGTCGGAGATTCTCATCCCCCACACCGGCAAGGAGACGGGCCTCACGGGCTGCTACTCCTTCCGCGAAGGCACGGACCTCGCCGTCGTCGCCGGCTCCTCCGTGCGCCTCTTCACGGACAAGGCCTTCGGCACGCGCCTCCGCGCCACAAAGTGCCTCGCCGAAACGTCCGGCCCCCCGCTCTTCGCCGCCGGCGTCATCACTGCCGACGCCGGGAATACGCCCGTCGTCTACGTCCAGAACGACCCAGAGGCAACCGGCTACAACCCCAACGAGGAACACGCCATCGTCACCGCCGGATCCGGCGGCTACGTCGCCTGGGCGCTCCGCGCCGACCTCAACACAGACGAGTCCTCCGAACCGGGCGTCCTCGTCGAGTACGTCACGGAGGGCCGCAAGGCGATGCAGTGGTTCGGCGTCACCGTCACCAACTCCTGGCATCCCGAACTCGCGGCCGACTGCACGGCCGGCCTCGCGCTCCCCGGCCCGCACCCGCTCGACACGTTCGACAACCCGTGGAAGCCCGAGACCTACTGGGATGAATCCGTCACCAACTCCCCGGCCTTCCGTGACCGCAAGGGCCAGCTCTGGGCGCGCGCCGCAGGCGACCTCCACGTCCACATGTACTACCCGATGCAGGAGGGCTTCGCCTTCCCGCAGATCAGCGAAGACAACTGGCCGAAAATCGGCGAGCCCGTCCCCTGGCTTTCGCTCCTCGGCCGCGACCCGTGGGACGATCCCCTCGCCTACAAGCCGGCCGCCTGGCTCTGGCGCAGCAAATGGCCCGAAAACCCGGTCGAAATCGAAATCGGCCGCACACTCACCGTCGCCGCCTCCGGCCTGCCCGAAGTCTGGAACGCGAAGTCCATGGCCGTCGTCTGGCCCCCGACCGATGCCGAACGCGACGCGACAGCCGTCCTCTTCGACCCGACCGTGGCGCAGACCACCGGCTTCTCCGACGACGACTACGAGACCCTTTCGGCCGCCATCGCCGCCTTTGGCATCAAGTCCGGCGCCGGCGGCAACGCCACGCTCCGCAAGGGCAAATGGTATTTCGACGGCCTTCCGCCCTCACTCTCCTCGCGCTTCTACCTCGACACGACGCGCGACCTCGACTCGTGCCTTGTCCTCGTCGGCGAGCAGGAGGACAACCCCGGCGGCGTCGAGCTGCTGCACGTCAACGTCCTCTCGCAGTCAGAGCGGAATGTCCTAGCCAAGCTGGTGGACGGCACCGCCGCCTCGACGGCGGACGCCAACAAGTGGAAAAAGGCCATAGAGGACCTCGCCACTGACCCCGTCCTGCCGAGCCCTCATTCCACCGTCTCCTCCGCAGAGGACCGCGTGGACTACATCCCGCGCGACCACTACGCGCTCTTCACGATGGGCGCCACGAACTACATCACGCTCATCGAGAACGACGCCACCGACGAACGTCTCGCCGTCTCGGCCGGCGACCCGATCCAGATGCGCGTCCTCAAGGTCGTGCCGAAGTACTACGTCGGCCGCGTCGTCACGCGCGAAGACCCGCTCAACCTCCTCTCGCAGCAGCTCTCCGTCCTCTATGCGGAGGCCTTCGCCGGCAAGCCCGAGGACTACGTCTTCGAGTGGCGCAGCGCCCGCCCGAACGCTGACGGCACCGTGCCCGCCGACCCTTCGGAGAACTACACGCTCAAGTTCTCGCTCGACGACGCCGAGGGCCTCACCCGCTTCGTCATCGGCGAACAGGGCGACACCCTCGCCAACATGGTGAACACCTACTACGCCGTGCGCTACCGCGCGGCCTCCCCGGACAGCCCCGCCTACGCCGCGATGGGTGACGCCTGGTCGGCCTGGACCGATCCCCCCGCCCTTGCCGAAGGCTGGGTCCAGCGCGTCCTCAACAACGTCACGCCCTTCGCCCAGCGCATGCGCGACCTTGTCGAGAACCCCGCCGAGACGACCGTCTCCATGATCCGCCAGGCCGGCGGACCCTTCGAGGGCGACGTCGCCCTCAACCAGGACAATCTCGCCGATGTCGGCCTCATCCAGCTCTACGAGACGCTCCTCGACAAGGCCGAGTCGATGTCGCTCTCGCTGGGCCTCAACGACGCCGACGCCAACAAGCAGCTCCAGCTCGCCGTGGGACGCCTCGCCGACCTCTACAACCTCCTCGGTGACGAGGCCTACACCGACGCCCTCAACCCCACCATCGGCTTCGGCGGCAACTTCAACGCCCAGCTCATGGACCTCTCCATCGACTACGGCGCCCTCTCCTCCGCCCTCTTCTGCTTCGACAACCAGGTGCCCACGCTCCTCGACGAGGAACTCGCGCTCCTGCGCGGCCGCTCCGGCGCCGATTCCACCGGCACGCTCAAGCTCTCGCCCTACTACAACCGCCTCGTCTGGAACTTCACGCGCGGCATGAACGCCGGCGAGGTCGCCTACGCCGTCAACTACGACATCAGCGGCAACAACACGGGCCTCATCGACTACCAGCAGGCCGCGCTGATGTATCCGCAGGGACACGGCGACGCCTACGGCCACTACCTCTCGGCCCTCGCCGGCTACTACCGCCTCCTCCGCAACCCCTACTTCAGCTGGGGCGAGCCCGCCATGGGCGAGATGGTCGTCGCCGACGCCGCGCTCAATGTCGACTACTACGACGAAGCCGCCTTCGCCAAGGCGGCCCAGAACGTGGCCAAGGTCGCCCTCGCCGTCGTCGACCGCACCGCACGCAAGGCCGTGCGCGACAGCGGCGGCGCCCTCAGCGCCGGCTACCTCGACGAGAAGGACGGCCGCAACTTCGGCTACGGCGAATGGGCCGCGCGCGGCGGCTACGGCGCCCTCGCCAACTGGGTCGTCGCCAATTCCCTCCTCCCAGAGGCCCCCTCAGCCGGCCGCTACTGGCGCTACACCTTCGCCGGGTCGGAGGACTCCACCATCTCCCGTTCCCTCCCCGCCGATGCCACGCCAATCGCCACCCTCTCCACCGCCACCCCCTGGACGCTCGAGTTCCAAATCGCGCCAAAGGCGGATGCAGAGAACTCCACGGGGGATTCCCCCGTCCTCATCTTAGACGACCGCGCCTCCAACCGCTGGCTCATCTCCATCGCCCAGAATAGCGCCCTCACCCTCTCCAGACGGCAGATCCAGCCGACAACCACGACATACCAGGTCACATACGTGCTCTACACGAACGTCGTCCAGGACATCGAATCCATCGACCGCGACGGCTACTCCGAACTCGCCCTCACCAATGGCCTCTCCGTCGTCGAATGCGGCTTCTTCGGCACAAACGCCCCGACGGCATTCCCAGACGGCTTCGCCCCCGAATCGGCGGCCACCGCGCCGCCCGAGTTCGGCAACGGCTGGGTTTGCGCGACATACGACAACGAGACCGGCGAATACGACCCGATGTCCTACACGAGCGGCCGCGAGACCTTCTCCGTTGGCGCCCCGCTCGCCTCGGCGGCCCTCGGCACGGCCCCGTCCGGCGCCGCCTCGCTCCTCGCCATCGTCTGCGCGGGCAGCGGCGCCGCGCCCGTCGCCTCGCTCTACGACGCCGACGGCGCGCTGCTCTCCTCCGCCACGCTCGACGCCTTCGGCGGCCCCACGTCTCTCGATCTTCGCCATGTCGGACTCGGTGGCGGTTTCGAAGGCGAACTCGCTGAACTGCGCCTCTGGGACGGCGTCGCCAGGACCTCGGGCGAACTCCTCGCCAAGCGCGACTACGTCTCGCCGCTCACGCACGGCCTCGCACTTTATGTCCGCAACCTCGCGCCCACCCCCTCCTCCACGCTTCCGGACGAAACCGACGCCACCGCGCTCTGGGAGGTCTCAGGCGGGTGCTGGGTCGCCGCCCGCGAAAGCGGCATGGCCGTCACCTTCGACGACAAGGGGCTCCGCCGCATCGACCGCCGTTCCGTCGCCGAACTCTCCTCCCTCGCCTCGATGGTCCCCGCCATCCAGAAGAAGCTCGACCAGCTCGACGCCGGACTGAACCCGCTAGGACTCGCCTCCGGCGCAATCCCCTTCGACCTCACCCCGCTCGGCCTCGACGACGGCACCTCCTCGCACTACGAGCAGATCCGCGACCGCGCAAAGACCGCCCTCGACAACGCGCGCCGCGTCCTCGACCGCGCCCAGACCGCCGCTTCGCGCCTGCGCCTCCTGACCAACTTCGCGGCCGCCGAGTCGGACACCCTCGAGGAAATCGAGCTTGAGTCCAAGAACAAGCTCATCGAATACTTCGGCTACCCCTACGCCGGCGACATCGGCCCCGGCGGCACCTACCCTCAGGGCTACGACGGCCCGGACATCTACCACTACATGTGGATGGACCCGGGCGACTACGGCCTCAAGGACGTTGAGGACACCACCGTCGCCGAGATCGTCTTCTACGAAGGCGCATCGACCTGGGCCAACTTCGTTCCCAACCTCATCGGATTCGACAACGAGGACGAGGACGAGTCGAAGGTGCGCACCAACAACATCAGCTCGACCGGCATCGTCCTCAAACCGGCGGAAATCTCCGGCCGCCGCCGCGCCAACGGCAAAATCCAGGACGCCTTGGGCGAGTACCTCCTCGCCTACTCCTCCTTCAAGCGCGCCATGACTGACTACGACTACGTCACCAGCCAGTTCAAGTACGAGCTAAACGCCGCCAAGTCCAAGTACGCGCGGGACACGGTGATGCACGCCATCAACGCCGTCAACTTCGCCTTCGACTACGCCTCCTCGGCCGCCGAGGCCTCCCTCAAGATCGCCATCAACTCCCTCGAATTCGCCAAAAACTTCGCGGACGAAGATCTCGATAGCGTCGAGGCCGTGATGCCGCGCATCACCGGCGCGGGAATGACCGTGAACGTCGATCCGGGCGCCATCGCCGCCGCCCCCGTCCGGGCCACCTACCTGGCCCTCGCCGGAACGCTGAACGCCTCGCTCCTCGGCTCCAAGGACGCCCTCGTCCTCGAGCAGACCGCTTCAGACTGGAGGGACATCGCCAACCTGATCATCGAGAACGTCAACGACGCCTTCGACGAGCTCGACGACACCTACCAGAGGATGCGCGCCGCCGCCGACGACCAATACGACGCCGCCGTCGCGCTTGACAGCAAGTGGAAGGCGCTCCAGGTCGCGCAAAAGAATGTCGAAACCGTCGCCGCGGAGGCGGAGCGCGTCATCGACGAGCGCACGCTCAAGCGCCAGCAGGCCGCCGACTCCCTCACCAAGGCGCGCTACAACGAGATGTTCTTCCGCCTCGCTCGCAGCGCCGCCCTCACGCGCTACGACCAGGCCTTCGACCTCGCGCAGAAGTACGTCTTCCTCGCCGCGCAGGCCTACGACTACGAAACGGGGCTCCTCTCCTCCGACAGGCAGTCCGGCGAAGCCTTCCTCGCGGAAATCATCGGCGCCCGAACCCTCGGCGAGTTCGGCGACGACGGTGAACCCGTCGTCACCTCCGGCGACGGCGACGGCGGCCTCGCGGACATTCTCGCCCGCATGGACGCCAACTGGCTCGTCCTCAAGCCGCGCCTCGGCATCAACAACCCGCAGCGCTACGCCACCTGGTTCTCGCTCCGCCACGAGCTCTTCCGCATCTACCCGGACGAGCGCGGCGACAAGGCCTGGCGCACCGCCCTGGAGAAGTGCTGGGTCGAAGACCTCAATTCCGTGCCCGAGTTCGGCCACTACTGCCAGCCCCTCGCCGGCTCCTCCGCGACCGCCGAACCGGGCCTCGTGATCCCCTTCCCCACCGAAATCGCCTTCGGCAAGAACCTCTTCGGCGACGATCTCACCGGCGGCGACGCCTCGCTTGACGCCACCTGGTTCTCCACGCGCATCGCAGGCGCGGGCATCCACTTTGTGGGCTACAACGAGTCCGCCAACGGCTACTCCGGCACGCCGCCCCTCTCGCGCACACCGACCGCCTACCTCGTCCCCGTCGGTGAGGACCGCATGCGCGCCCCGGGCGACTCCGACAAGGTCATCTCCTGGCGCGTCGTGGACCAGACGATCCCGGCGCCGTACGCCATCGGATCGACCGAACTCGACGACCCCGACTGGACGCCGCTCTACACCGGCGCCACAGGCGGCAACGATCTCGGCGCGCGCATCCGCAAGCACCCGTCCTTCCGCGCCTATCCCGGCGTGGCCGGCACCCCGCCTTCGGACGACGAACTCGACGCCACGCGCCTCGTCGGCCGTTCGGCCTGGAACACCAGGTGGCTCCTGATCATTCCGGCGGGCGGACTCGGCGCCAACCGCGAGGAGGCCCTCTCCGCCTTCATCCGCGGATGGGACGCCAACCGTGACGGACGCCTCGACGTCCTCCCCGTCCGCGACATCCTCCTCGGCCTCCGCACCTACTCCCGCAGCGGCAACTAGGGCTTGTCATTGTGAGAATATGAGATTATGAGATTATGAGAATGTTGGGGCGCCGCGGAAGGCGGATATCTCCAATCTCCTATCTCCAATCTCCTATCTACTATCTGCGCGCATCAGCGCGCCGTCAGGCATCCGGGTTGAGCCGGCGCCCATCCAGCCGCCGTTGCGGTCGATCATGCCGCCGTTGATGACGAGGCCGTTGCCGGGGGTGCCGTGGGCTGGGTTGACGGGGCGGATCTGGCCGCCCCAGCCGCGGCATTCCGTGATTGAGCTGTCGCCAATCCATGGAAGCTGGTTCTCTCGCTTCGCGCCCTCGACGAGATAGGGCCCCTCGATCATCGGTGCCGGCGCGACATGCCACTCGCCTGAACCCGCGAACTTAACGCCATACTCGACGCCGTTCCCGCCGGCCGCCGTCAGGAAGCCTTCCCCCCCCTGCCCTTCCAGACCTAGGAGGAGCGCGCGGCACGCGGCCTGCCCGAAGTTGTGCGTAAAGCGGTTCGTCGTGGCGAAATAATCAAGCAGATCCTTTGCGTTAGGGCATTCAAGCGCCCACGGCACAATGGCGCGCGTGAAGAGCGGGTCGATTGCCTTTTGCGACGAGTGGAGCTCGTCGCCTATGCGCCTTGCTTCGGCGAAAAGCTCCCGCATCGGGAAACCGCCGCGTTCGCGCAGGAGCGCCACAAGCGGCGGGAAGAGCTCGTCGCGCATCCAGTTGAGATTCGCGGCGATCTCCGGCGAATAGAGGCCCCAGCCACAAAAGCCGCCGCCGAAGCGTCCTTCGCCGGGAAAGACGCCTGCGCGCCCGCCGGTTTCGCGGTCTTCGACGATGAGAAGCGGCACATGCGGCGTCACGATTCCCGTGCCGCTGCCGACGGTCGCGTAGTCGAAGGCCGCCTCGCAACGCACTTCGCCGCTCTCAAGAAGGGCCTGCGCCTCGGCCTCGGTCTTCGCCCAGCCCTCG
>JAEEGJ010031030.1_pt1 | contig 10388 bp, 10 predicted proteins | sample 8958761 | NCBI WGS metagenome assembly JAEEGJ01 (sample SAMN16246546, study PRJNA631951) | gut metagenome | biome: gut microbiome; feature: rumen; material: RS-attached | host: Bos | place: Iran: Karaj | collected 2018-10 | reverse complement strand
CTTGAAGTTTATTAAATTCATCTCTAATATTATTTTCAATATAAACTGTTAACATCACATCTTGATTTGAAATGGTATAATCATCTCTTTTATATCCATTTACTAAAATTCTGATTAATTCTTCCGATGTTCTATCTAAAGTATACATCTCTTGAATTCCCTTTCTATAACAACAATTATCCTTAACCTTATAGTTTTTTCATTACACCAAAAGTTTTTTTGCAAACAGTATGGAATAAATACCATCTATACCGAAGGTTTGCAATTAATCGTCTTTTAATCCTAATTATTTTATTTATTTGAATTTATAATAAGTGATCTTTTAAACTGTTCAAGAGTATCGTTAGCAAATTCTTCCTCAAATGTTGCAAATCCCACGGTGCTAACATTTTTAACTTTTTTATCATTATAATCTAACAGGGTTCTTCTTTCGCTTTGTAGCAAAACAACTCTACTCTCTACAAACTCAAACTTTTCTCTACTACAGTTAAAAAAAGTATAGTTAATACCTTTAAAATCATAAAAACTTCTGTATGAAACACCATCATATCCTGTTTTTCTTATGTGATCAGTTAGCACTTGCGTCGCACGATATTCTTCATCATTTACAATTGGAATAGTATATTGAGCCATAATTCTTGTAAACAAAGAGCCTAATGCAATTCCTTTTTGTTGACTTTCTCCATCTTTAAAACGTATTTCATTTGAAAAATCAACTATTTGTAATTTTTCTGTTGTTCTAAACTTTGCAACCGAAATATACTGGCGTGGTACTGGTTTTACTTCCACACATGCTGTCTCCATTCTATCAGATACATATAGAAGCGAAGCTCCTGGAATATTGTTTCTTCCAGCTGGGCTTTTTCCTAAAGGTGCCTCTCTGGAACCTCCCTCATTAAACCCTTTTGTAATACTTTTTTCATTTACTTGAAATCCATTTTTATAACAAATCTCAGAATCATCTATTACACGAGCCCTATAGAATATACTTCCTTTATTAATGGTTTTCGTTGGCTTTTTCTCATCAAAAATATATTCATCAATTATATTGAATAGTTCGCAGCTCCCATCTTCTTTAATATTATTCTCCTCGATATCTCTTAAGAAATTAAAATAAATACCTTTGGCACTCTCTCTTAAAAGAAAATCTTCAAATGAACCAAATAAATTATTCTCATCTTTTCTTGCACTTGTCATTTCACGATTCCTCTTTATTTCACTAATCTTATACGATTTCGAACGTCTGTTTGTTTGGATGATACCAAAATTTTTTCAACTAAACAAGGTTTTTTATAAAAAAACATATAGAATATAAGAAGTGTGAGGCGTCAGCCTCACACTTCTTATTACCTTGGCAATACAAAATTTTAATAAAGCATCATCCTTATATATCCTAAAAGAGTCGGGCTTTAATGCCCGACTCAATATGCTCTTCGAAAAGTACTCTTATAATTCGCAAAACAAGCATTGCGTTAATAAATCAAGCATTCTTAATTTCCATTAATTATCTCATATGAAATTCTATCTTCATCTTTGTAATTTATTTTACCTTGCAAAAATATTCGTTTAGGATGCTTTTGTTCTAAGTGTTTTTTTAATTCAGCAAAATCATCCTCATCTTTGTATATTGCTTTCCTAAGCTCTATACCAGTTTTTGTGAATTTATATACACTCAAACCCCAATCTTGTTTTTGTATCTTTTCTGTTTTATCTTTTTTTATTAGCAAAACCCAAGCCTCATTATAAGCAATTAGTGATTTTTCCTCTGACTCAAATGGTATTTCGAGCCATAAAGGTTCTGCTTTAATCAACCCGCCTTCTTCCAGTTTCAACAAATCCTGATAAGAAATACTATTGCTTAACAAAAAAGATTTGTCTTCTATTAAAAAGCAAGAATCCAATCGCGTAAAACTAATTTTACACACCGCTTCAAATATTCGTGCTTCTTCAGGTGACAAGTTTTTTAAACACTCAAGTGTTCTAAGCGAATATGCCCCAGGATATTTGATTTCTTCAGCAAGTATCTTTGCCCATATCATTTGCAACTCTTCGTTACTTATGCTATTGCAAGAATCATAATATCTTAAGAACCAATCAAAACTTTGTTGTTTGATTTTTGTTGGCTGTTTGTTTTTTGCAAATTCATCATCTGCTTTCTTGGCTATTTCCAAAAAATTATCCATCCTATAATATTCACTATAGGTTATTTTCCCCGAATCCAAAAGCATATCAACAGCTTCCTTCATATGACCCGCTTTAATCTTTTCGAATTCCTGGGTACTAGTCTCAATTTTATTTTTTCTTCTTAAAAATAATGCCCCTATAAATGCGCCAACCAAAGCGGATATCGGGTTTGAAATTGTTGATAAATTCTCATTAACAAATTGGACTAAATTAAATTCCATTTAGTTTCTCCTTTAAATCCAATAACTATTAAGAACGGTATTTTTCCGCATATTATATAGTTATCTCATAGCAATCCAATTAGCCTTCGAAACACTACAATGCGATAATTCATTTTGACATAACGCGAATTGTATTTCCGTATTTGAAGCTTTATTAATTGGTCCCGTTATTATATCCGTAATCAACCCCGGCTTGTTTTCTTTTTCACGTATATCAAGGTTATAATAAATTTTTATATCATCTCCCGATGCAAAGAAATCATATCCGTCAACTTTTTTCCCAAATCCCGGAATTAAATACTGTTCCAATGATAACGAACAATTAAGCAATCTATATTCAACTTCATCTTGATTTGCTTCTTCTTTTTTGAAGTACCCGTCAACATATATTTGAAATAAGTCATAAAGCATTGTTGAAGTAAATGAATACTCACCTAGATGATAATGTTTTTTCAAAAAAACATTCCAAAAATCAATTGCTCTTATAACCATTTCTTCTTTAGAAAGATATGATATTTTCCCAAATTTAAAACCTGAATTATCATTTTGAAATTGAATTAGTTTATTTTTATCAAATCCCAAAGCAGCTCCTCTTCCCCCATCCCCATAACTTTTCCATAATAATAACTCATGCCTTGGAACACAAAAAGAAGCAGCTAATACAAGAATCGAATCCCTATTTGATGAAGAAATCTTTTCAATAAAGTTATGGAAGGCTCGTCTCAAAAAAGCAGCTTCATCGGGTTTAACCCATTCTCTACTGCTCATTTTAAAAATTGCCTCTTCTAGACTATCAATTATAAATTTTCCCTCTAACGGATCATTACTCTTTGTAATGTCAAACAATTTGAATTTCCCTTTAGTAATAATCTCATAAAATGTTTTCATAGATGTAAAATGATATAGTACTTCCCATTCTTCATCTTTTTCTGGACCTCTCATACTCTTATCCTTTCATATAATATGTATCTGCAAAACAAGAACTCATAAAAACTTTTCGATATATTTTTACATTATCACATCAATAGATTATTATCAAACTTTGCAAATAAAACAATTTACGTCATATTTTGTAGATTCTTTTTCTCATAAAAACAGAATGTGATTTTTATACTTTTTAGTATTATGGATACAGTAATATTTTTATTATTACATTCTATATCTTGATTATAAAAAACTTTATCGTTCTAACAAAAAACCACAGGCGCGATAGCGCCTATGGGTTAAACTAAACTCTTTAAAAAAGTGTTTTATCAGGCCATCAAACTATCTTTCAATAACAATTCTCAAAAAATGCCACTCCACCCTCCGTCCCCCAGTGTCATTCGGGAAAAGGTGCAAACCCCAGTGTCATCATTTCAATCCAATCTTCCCCGCTAAAGCCACTATCTGATAACCCAGACTATTATAAACTTCCTCATCCGTTAAATCAGTAAATGACTTATACTCTATCCCCGGAATACTAGTTATTGAAGCAACCATATCCGGATATCGAAGATTGTTTTCATTTATTCTCTTTTCTGCACTCTTTCTTTCAAATGGAATTTTGATATATTCCTCAATTGTAGATAATATATCTTTCTCAAGTTCCGACAAAGCATCTTTGTGCTTTAAATATTCCAACAAAAAATTTAACAAAACATTATCAACCATCAATCCCTTCTCCCGAATCAAATATTCTTCGAACATACGTTTGTTTGAATCATAGCAGATTTGTCGTAAATATACAAGAGTTTTCCATTATACAAAAATCCCACAGGCGCGTTAGCGCCTGTGGGAAATCCTAAACTCTCTCAAACTACTATATTCTCAAATCACCAACCCATACTCCATCAATCAATCTAACCGAACGACAGCCACCTTCCCTACGATTCGTTCTCAAAAAATGACACTACACCCCCGTCCCCCTAATGTCAATATTTCTCGGCCCACGAAAAATCCTGCGCCTTGAATGCTTCATGCTTCTCATCTTTTTCAGATGTTTTGTATGGTACATCTAATTTCGGCCATTCAACTGCGATAGTTTCATCATTCCAAGGAATGCCGCCTTCTGATGTCGGATCATATACATCTGTGCATTTGTAAACAAATTCAGCAGTATCGGAAAGGACCAAAAAACCATGAGCAAAGCCTTCAGGTATATAGAACATATTCTTCTTTTCTGAAGATAATACTACTCCTACCCATTGTCCGTAAGTATCTGAATTTGGACGTACATCAACAGCAACATCAAAGACCTCTCCATGCGTCACACGAACCAATTTGCCTTGCGTATGATTCGTCTGAAAATGAAGACCTCTAAGAACGCCCTTTGTTGATGATGATTCATTATCCTGAACAAATTCTTTATCAATACCGGCAGCTGCATAATCGTTTTTCTTGAATGTTTCCATAAAATAACCACGATTATCGCCGAATACTTGTGGTTGTATGATTATTACTCCTGGTATTTTTGTTTTTTCAAATTGAAAAGCCATTATATTTCTTCTCCTATAAAAAGTTTCCATTAATTATATACAAAGTGAACTTATAAGGATTTATATTATTTCAAAGGACAAACCTCGATACACTGAAAACAACGAATACATTTGGATTCTTCAATTATCGGATAATCAAACCCTTCCTCATCAGGTAACATAGATATCGCTCTTCTTGGACAGATGGCAAAACAAGCTGAGCACCCACAACAATCTTCTTTTTTTCCGAACAAAATCGGTATTTCTTTTTGCTCCATATTTTTCTCCTCATAAAAAACTAACCCTTTGTACATCTATGTTTTTTTAGGACTTTATCCTTTATTATCGATAAAACTATTAAGCATCCCAAACTTACTATATAAACAACAAATGGACCAATAAATCCCCATACTATCTTCAATCCAACTTTATACATCAGCCATGTAAAAACAGTGATAAAAACTGGATGTATTATATATATTCCCGCCGTATAGTGGTTGCCAATATCAGAAATTATATTATTAATCTTGCCTTTATATTCCAAGCAAACACTTAAAACAGCTATCGAAAGAAAGGTAGTACTTATATACTGATCTCTTGTTGCATTTATTCCATATTTCTTCAAAATAAACAATTCAAAAATATTGGTCAAAGTAAAAACCAGAATCCCCCACCAACCGATTCGGAATTTTTTCTCTTTCATTAACATCCCTATAGAAAAGAAAGGAATACCAACGAATAGCCAATTTCTGAGAAAGATATATGGATACTCTCTTCCAAATATTAGTATTGAATACTTTCCGAACGCCAAATCGCACATTATCAAAATCGGAGAAATCCAAAACAAAACCTTTTTCCAACCTATTTTATCAGCCAAAAATACTATAAGATATGTATATAAAATTGCACCTAAATACCAAAGATGTCCCGAAAATGGAGATTCATTAAAAACCACAAAATATATTATTGCTATAATTCCTAAATCCGGGAAAGAACCCGAAACAAATCCATAAAAAAAGCTCCAAGTAAAGAACAACAAATTAGAAATCAAAAATATTAAAATAAACTTCTTTATCTGTTTCTTTGCCTTCTCTTGCTTATAAAAAAAACCTGAAATCATTAAAAAAATAGGTACAGCTATTCTCGCTAGTGCCACAACATATTCAGTCCCCATAAAAGAAACTGGTAAATGTATATACACTACTAGAAACGCACATATTACTTTCAACAAATCTAGACTTTTATATCTCATTTACTAACAAATCCTTTAACTTTTAGAATTGCTCTCTTGAAAATGCTGGGTTTGGGAGCATATTTCTTTAGAATCTTGTTAATTCCAAATGACTTGTAATCATTCCAAAACTCTTCTCTTCTCGCAGATCTTTCGGTCGGTTTTACAAGGTTAGGTTGTAAAGATTTATTAACATCGCTCTCTTGCCATTCAATACTTCCTTTTATTTTTTCGAACAATTCCTGTCCTTTTTGACTATGAACCAGAACTAAAGATACTCCTCCGTTTTTATCAAATTCAGGCAAAGCTTTTTCTATTCCCCAAAAATCCCCTATTGTCAAATCCACATTCCTTTCAGTGGTTGCATATCTGCATTCATAACAAGCTGGTCTAAGTGCACATTTATTATAGAAAATAGTTAAATAATTCTGCACACTTATTTCTTTTCCATTTACTTCCATATGTGCATATGGTTTATCCCACCCATTTCTTTTGTCTCTAAATGATAAATTCTTATAATCTCCCTTTTCTTTTATATAATCCTTCCATATCATCGGCGATGGAAACCCATGGCAAATAATTCCAACTACAGTAACTCTTTCTCTTAACCCCTTTTTTTCCATATATTTTCTAAACCCATCCGCCTGACACCCAGAGCCAAAGAAAATGAGATTTTTATGATTATTTCTTAACCAATCTTCCGCTTCTCTGAAAACATCCAAAGGATACGACTGCATATATTTCGAACCCCTTGCACTGTCTCTAGTTTGATAGTCCTCATACAAAACAAATTCCGTTTGGGCATTATTATAATTATAAACTGCCGAAACAACAGCGTTGCCATTTGAAAGAAATTCATTAGTAAATGCCGTAAATGCCCCACCCGAAGAACTTCTTCGAAGTTCTTGTGAATCTTTTAATTTTAATGCATATGCTCTCGTTTTAAATAATTCACTCATATATTGTCCCATCTTTGCACTTTCCAACACAATAATTCAACAATTCATATCTTATTTTTATGCACTTAACAGTTTCTTCGGAATAAACCCCATAATCCCTAATTAAATACATATTTATAATGTCTACAAGATATAACAAATAACTAAAAAACGCATTATCAAAATATCCACTAAATTTCCCCTTAATAAAATACTTTTCAAAAGTTTTTATTATATTATCTGAATCCATCTCTTTTTCGTATATACATACCTGAGTATAGAAGTGGAAAATATCCAAAAGTTTAGGATAAGAATATTTTGAATACTCTAAATCAAATGCCTCGATAGAACGCTTTTTTGTCAGATAAGTATTCCATGGTGTAAAGTCTCCATGATAAAAAGAATATTCTTTTTCATTTCCCATTCTTTTTTCTATAATCATTATTGCATCATTTAACATTTCCTTATCATAAATAAATGGCATTTTGTCATAGTTGCTTTTAAATTCCTGAAGCATTTTATAATATTCAGTCTCATGAAATGCACAGTTTTTGCAGGTCTTTTGTGATAGATCAAGGAGAAAATCCATATGTAATTCGGAAATATTATGTAATGTTTTTGCGCCAAATCTTTTTGAAGTACTTTGAATAAAAAGAACTTCATCTTCAATTTTCTCTAGCAACAATAACTGTGGTACTGAGGATACGCCTTTATTAGCCAAATATTTTAGAGAATCTGCTTCTCTCTTAAACAACTCACATATATTTTTATTACTAGAATATTTGCAATATGCTAATATTTTTTTTGATGTAAATATTTGTATGGTTGGTTTACTATCTTTCCCCGGCGTTCCGCAAAAAATAGAATATATTAATTCTTTCTTGTCAAAAAGATTTTTAATAATATATTCAAACCCTGGATCAAAACAATAAAAGTTTATTTTAATTCCTAATCTATTTATTAACCTTGGAAATAACTTTATAAAAGAAATATATTTTTTTAACATCTTCCCCTTAGAAGATGATGGTTGATATATTTCTAACCCTCTTTTTGCATAATCAAAAGGAACTATCCACTTTTTTTCATCAGGATTGGTTATCACCAAGTATTTTTCCCCATTTTGGGCTTGAATTATTATATCTTTCAAATTATCTCCCCATAATATATCAAAAACAAAAGTGTTTTTTCATTTATCTATTTTCATTATTTATTATCTTTTAGACTCTTAAATTTTTTTATTAACACTTTAATCAATTTTAAAACATCACAAACAATATTTCTTTTTAAAAAGAACAATAAAAGCATTAATACTATTGAACCAATTAGCATAATATTACTATCAAACAAAGCAAGAATTACTTGAAAGAAAAGAATTATATTGCAGACAATCTCTTTAGTCCAATCTACCGACAATATCATTATTTTCCGAGAATCGATTACTCGAATTATCCATACTATAAAATAACTGATACATGTGGCCCATGCCGCACCTTTAGCACCAAACAATGGAATGAATAATGCATTTAGCAATATATTAATCCCCGCCGCTATGACTGTAGATATAAAAACCATTTTTGTTTTTTTGGCCGTAGTATATATAGTTCCTAGAAAACCAGACATTATTTGAAATGTTACCGAATAAAGCAAAATTGGAACAAAAATCCAAGCGGAATAGAAATCTTTTGAGAATGCTATGTGGCACACAAATCTGTTGCAAGAAATTAATATAGCTGCCAGCATCATACATGCTGCCGAATATCGTTGATAAACATCGCTGAAATACTTTCTATTTGTTTCACTTCCAAATCCATCTACAGCCGAGATTTGCCATGCATTTGAAAAAATACTCGACATAGTTGTTATTAAAGAAGGTATTTTATAACTTACAGCATATAAGCCATTAACTGAAACACCACATACAGCTGTAACAATAAGTTTGTCCGACGAATTACTTATCCACCAGCTTATTGAATTAGGAATTAAAGGAAGTGAATATCTAATCATTTCCTTTCTTTTATCCTTATCTATTAATCTTATCGGAACAATATATCGTGTAAACCCTCCAAAAGAAAACTGTATTATTCCTGTCAAAGAAAAAGCAATAATATATGATAATAAATATCCTTTAATTCCCCATTTAAATACAAGAAGAAATAACAAATTACATGAAATAATTAAGACACTTGTAATAATTCCAGAAATCGAGAATAAAGCCGTCTTCTCTAATCCTCTTAAAGCATAAGAAAAGAAAGCATTAACAGCAAACGATAAATAGTACAAAACAAATAAAAAATAAAAATCTCTCAATGACCCCACAAGAAGAATCAACGGAGAAAAACATAGCATAACAATAAAACCAATTAAGTTAATATATAACCCGATACTGATAATTTGTTCCTTTCTCTCACCTTTTTCAAGAGAGAATCTTAATACAGCATCATCAATAAGTAATGTTAACATCGGCCAAGCCATACTGCTAATTGTAAAAATCAGATCGGATATTCCATAATCTGCCGTAGATAATACATATGTATAAAATGGAACCAATAAAAAAGATAATGCTTTTTGCGCAAAACTACCTATAGCAAATAGAAGAGTGTTTTTCCCTAATTTTTTGTAATCCGATTTCATATTCTATTTCCTCTTCTTTATTGTTGACAACTTTTTCATAAAAACCCCAAATAAAAACGCAATAAAGAACGCTATAGAAAAAACTAAAATTGTATATAAAAGCAGACTTAATAAGCCAATATTTGTTGGCAATTTTATTAACTGTAGAGTTCTTAATATAAGCATGTGAATCAAGTAAATGTCAAAACTATATTGACTACATTTTTTTATAACCTTTGTTTCAGATAACTTCCAATTTTTTCCCAAAGAAGAAACTATTACAAGGGACCATGCTATCATGTTTTTTATATTTTCAACAAGAACATTATCAGACAAAACGCAAAAACTAAGCAAAAAGCCTAGAAGAATTAACGGAATATACACAAATCGTCATTTTTCAAGCAAGGAAGATAAGTATTCTTTATACAAAAAGATTATAACTCCTGCTATAAAATAATGAATCCATAATGTTATGTTACAATTAGAAAAAACTCCATCATATGTAAAATAAGTTCTAGCACTATAACTTAAGAAAATGGCCACGATCAATGAAAGCCAACTTCTTTTTTTGGTCCATGTACAAAAAACTATGAACGGGAACAAAAGGTAAAAGGAAAAAATAACTCCTAAAGCCCATCCAACACCAACTATTGATATACTTGAAAATGGAAGAAATGCGTAGAATAACGAAATATCAGCTATGCTTTCGATTATTACATCATGAAAATTCATTAATCTAAAAACCAAA
>JAEEGJ010031029.1_pt1 | contig 10388 bp, 8 predicted proteins | sample 8958761 | NCBI WGS metagenome assembly JAEEGJ01 (sample SAMN16246546, study PRJNA631951) | gut metagenome | biome: gut microbiome; feature: rumen; material: RS-attached | host: Bos | place: Iran: Karaj | collected 2018-10 | reverse complement strand
ATTTCATAATGTTCTTCACCCTTTCATTTACACCGAGCTCGCCAAATGAAACCGCATTATATGCATGGTCAAATCCGGATACGCTGCATCCAAAAAGTGTCTCTGCATATCTGGCTCTGGACTCGGGATCCATAGTCCTGATAACTCCCTCATCACATGCCAGTTCCATATCCCTGCTGTATATGATAAACGCTACCCATACCCAGGGTACAAACCAGTACAGGGAGAGCAATACATAAGCTACAACTTTAAAGAAGTAGTCTTTTCTTGCAATATGCTCTCTTTCGTGAGCCAGGACATATTTTCTCTGCCCATCGGTCACAGAATAGTTTAGATATATACGAGGTCTCACAATCCCGAACACAAATGCATTTCTGACATAGTCAGTAAGATATACATCATCATACCCTTCAAGCCTTACCGCCTCCGAAAGACGTCTTTTTACTTTTATGGCTTTGATGACAGCATACGAGAACATGGCTAAAGTACCACCCAGCCATACAAAAGTTAGGATACTGAATATATTAGATGTTTTCTCCGATGCTACCTTCATCGCTTGGGTTGAAGGTATAGATTCAGGATTTTCATACTTATAGACAGTACCATCCTTTAATCCTACGATAATTCCTTCACTATCTTGGTCCTCAGGATTATTTTGTGCAGTAGTGACACTGCTGTCCTTATCAAGATCATTATAAAGATATGATCTTATATTATTTGTAGTATCTGATGTACTGTTTTCAATATCTGATATATTTTCTTTATTATCAGATATGATTTTCCCATCGGTTCCCAGCGGCTGTATCATCTCCATACTTTCAGAGTACTCTCTGACCATTTCTTTTATGGATAACCTGGGCATAATTGCAAAGCTGCTCTCTATGGGTACAAATAACAGCAGCCTAAGGCCTACCAAAAACCACAATGCGCAGATGACAGTTTTCGAGGCCTTATGGAAGACCAGTCTCAATATCAGCACTATCAGAACTATCACGCCTGAATATATGCCAATTTCAAGCATAGTGGAAAATACTCTGTTCATACGCTCCTCCAATTACTCATTTTGTTTACGGATAGCATCTATCATCTTCTGGATCTCATCGATATCTTTTTCTGTCATCTTTCCGCTCTTTGAAAATGCTGCGAGGAATGCAGGGCATGAACCGTTGAACTTATTATCTAGGAGGTCATTTATCTCCGATACCTGCGCCTCATCTTCTTTAACAAGTGCCCTAACTATCATCTTTTCCGTAATAACTACTCCGCGCTCCGTCAGTCTCTTGATAACAGTGTAAGTGGTAGACGGTTTCCATCCGAGCTCCTCTGCACACAACTGTACTAGCTGCCCGCTCTTTATGGGCTCATTTTTCCACAGTATCTTACAGAAACGATATTCGCTTTCAAATATTTTGGGTGTATTCATATGATGTACCTTAGGGACTATATGTTTTTCCAGCAGTCCCCACCTTTCCTAAATAAAAAATGTCGACATTTTATCTAATCGGTTAGATTGTAGTTTTAATCTAACACATTAGATTTTATTTGTCAACACTTTTTTATCTAATTCTTTAGATTTTTTATTCTTCTGTATACTTCTTCATCTCCACTATCGATTATTTCCGATATCTTTCGAGCCAGGTCAGCGACATCGTATTTTTCCTGATTTTCCTCAATGCTTTCAATCATTTTTTCAATATATTTATCCCATCCGCCTGATACATACCATTCTCCATCATATAAACCTCTTTCATGAAGGCTTTTCATAAGTATTAAACAATATGATCAAATATCTCTTTCCGGATGTTCGTTCTATCCATTCTTCACCTTCAGTTACTCATAAATCTTACCATTAGCTTCTATCTTTACTTTTTCGTCGGCACCGAGAACAAATCCGAAATTAAAAATCTCGGTTATCTTATAATCGCCATTCAAACGCCTTCCAATACGACTTCCACTAAACATATCCTTCGGATTTTCACTTTCAAGATACCATTTATAGATTTTTTCATTATCTCTATCAATGTATGAAGTTTTTCTAAAGACTGCTCTTGTTCCATCGTCTCTTATAAATATAAACTCATCCAGATTACAATCCTCATTAAAATCAATTTTCAGGCTGGCACGCCCAACAGTAATTCTAAGATTTTCTAACTGGATAATCTGAGGCTGTGCATTACTACTTTCCGCAGTGCAGACCATATATTTCTTTAAGATTTCAACCATCTCCGGCTGCATAGTTCCGTCTTCTGACAGGACTTTCATTATATCCTGAGTTTCTTTTATTGAATTCACAATATTTTCAGTATCAAGTCCTTCAATTTCTTTTTTAATTTTTTCTAAGTCTTCTTCATTTAAAAGAACAAATCTGCAGTCTTTCTCAGAGAAATAATCACTATTATTTCTCTTCAATTGATCAAACTGAATATATACGTTATTCCCATCAAATCTCTTAATACTTTGTTGTAAATACATGAGCAGAATACAGCATCTGTCACTTTGCTCATCATTACCAATATCTACCAAAATCTCAGGGAATACGAATCTAAATATCAAATCATCACTCTTGATCCCTGTAAAAACTCCCTCTCCTTCACTTTTACGCCTATTCTCCTTTTCCAGGTCTACCGGATTATCATCCTTATCCCATACCGTAAAATGAAGGGTACCTTTTCTGGTGGCATTATCGAATAACGAGCCCTCATATATGAGTTTATGAGTACCGAATTCATATTCTATGCCTGCTTCATTGTACATTTCAGCAAATTCCTTGTCGCTGTTTTTGAAGAAAAAATCCTTCAAAGGAGATGCTGTCATAGCCCATACCACACCTCCGCTCAGTGCCAGTACACATACCAATATGATGGCTACCGATGCTGCTTTAGGTAAGCCTCGTCCAATTTTTGTAACCTTTTTATTCTCCTGATCCATATTCATCACCTTTCTGTACAACTCTTGCGGAGCATGGAGATTTTTATATGCAGAAGCATAAAGCTCCGCTATATCTTTATCTTCCACATCAGATAATATCTGTCTGTTCATTGTCTTGATCCTCCAATCTCTATTTTACTGCTCCATCACCTAAAAGCTTCTTTAGTTTCTGCCGTCCACGATGCAGACGGATTGTTACATTTGAAGGAGTGAGCCCCAGGATATCTGCTATTTCTTCTACGGAATATCCTTCATAATAATGCAGATGGATGACAGTACTGTATTTTGCCGGCATCTTTAAAACGGCATCTGCCAATGCCTGTGCCAGCTCAGTCCGGTCATCTTCTTCCTGCATCAGTACCGGATGATTTTCATTTGCTTCATACATGGCATCTAAACTTTCTGTGTTTCGTCGCCAGAATGAACGCCAGAACATCTTGCATTCATTTATAGTGACCTTTATCAGCCAGCGGTGTATATGTTCGTCATCGTTAAATACCATATCCGTAGTCATAAGCTTCACAAATGCGTTCTGTACAGCATCCTCGGCATCTTCCGCATTCTTACAATAGTTGACTGCGATATGATATACTGAATCCAGGTACTTCCCGGCTATATAGTCTATCTTTTCCTTATCCATGGCTCCTCCTTTCTCAGGTTTTGAAAGATCTTTCACTATTATAATGCATGAGAAGTGAAAAAGATTACAAAATTTCAAAATTATTTTTATTTTTATTGAGACCGAGAAAAGCGATGTAAAAAAGACAGGGGACGGTTCGATGCCACCAAATTTGGCGACACAGAACCGTCCCCTGTCTTTTTTGCTTTTAGTCTTTCCGATATTCCAGTATATCCCCCGGCTGGCAGTCAAGTGCATTACATATGGCGATCAGTGTAGATACCTTGATTGCTTTGGCTTTGCCGGTTTTTAGGATTGACATATTTGCAAGAGTTATGCCCACTTTTTCTGCAAGCTGGGTAACGCTCATCTTTCGTTTGGCCAGCATTACATCTATATTAAATATTAAAGTTCCGTTGATTTCATCCATGTCCGTGCCCTCCTTATATAGTCAGGTCGCTTTCGTCCTGCAGGACAGCTGCTTTTTCAAAAAATCCTGAAAAAGCTCTCATGCTAATCCCGAAAGCAACACCTATAATACTGATAAATGCCGATGCCAGAACGATGGATGGGTGACTGATATTAAACGCTGAGAACACGATACTGGTGCAGAATAATATAGCTGAATCAATAAAAACAAGTAATGATATTGTTTTAAATCTCTGTGCGTTTTTGTGCTTGAACAGCTCATCTTTATCGATGCTGCTTACAACCTGCCAAAGCAGTACAAGAGTGATATAGCAGGGCACAGCAAGCACCCATATAAGTACCAGCCATGGGATATACGCATCGCTAAATTCGGGATATGCATCCTTGATCCAGCCGCCTACGACAGGCACTACCCAGAAAAAGAATGCACTTCCGAGTACACCCAATAAAATGATTGTGACTTTCAAAGCTAAAGAATTTTGTTTCATAATTTCCTCCGAAAAAGAATTTTTGTACTGCATTTTTAATAGTATTTACTTTTAATACTCTTTGCAGTATAACGTGCTACATTAAAGGTTCGAACTCCGAGTGATTCTCCGTCATCATCGATTTCTTTAAGATAAATATCATCTATATCCTCAAGATCATTTTCATATATATAAGGAATGAGTACCGGTGCTGCATCAGCACTCAAAGTATTCAGGTAATAATAATCTACATTTGATTTATTTGTATTTACCGATGCTATGATATAGTCCGGATGGCTGAATGACAGCACGAGATATAATACTGTTACAATCACTATGCTATATCGGTATAGTGGAAATCTTTCCTTAAAGATATTTATCATTATACCCAAAAACAGTAATGCCAAAAGCCCCAGTGTCCACAATACCAATATGCGCAGGAATGTGAGATCGTATGTGTTTATGTACATGATCATACGTACAGCACTTGATGCTATCATGATATATGTGCAAAGTGACATTACGGTAAGTATTACTTTCAGTACCTTGCTTTCCCTAAAATAATTCATGCAGGCGAGAACCAGTATCAGGTTTATTATGCTTACTGCCAAAAGCTGGAAAAATCCTTCTCTTGCATACTGCGCGTAAGTATATCCTTTCGGGAGCTGTAGTTTTCCTAAAAACAGACCGAATATCTGTATACCCGCAAATAAAAGATATATTGCAGTTAAAAGTGATGTGACTGTGATAGCCAGTAAAGGTTCACAGGTTCGTGTATCTCTTACATCTTCATTCAGTGTATGTTTGCAAAGGTAGGCTATCAGCAGATAGGCTCCCATAAAAACCATCAGTGTTCTAAAAACAAGTTCAAAGAAGGTTCCCGTATCAGTAAAAGAATCCATCAGATCAGAAGTAATCTGACTGAAAAATACATCTGCACTGGAAAGAAGTACTATAACGATTGCCATAAAAGGAACTGCAATAACTACACCCAATAATAAATAAAGCATGTTATAGGTCTTTATTCCTTTAGTGCTGACATACTTTTTGGCATCTGTAAAAGGTCTTAAAATCTGAGTCAAAGATCCAAATGCGGTATGCAGGATACTTGCCAGATTTTTACCGAGCTTCCACTCAGATGTGTCATAAAACTGTCTTAGCAGCAGGCTCATCATCAGCAGGAATATACCTATCTTGTTAAATATGATAATCCTCGCGTCATCCGTACAGAATGTCGAAACCGCAAGTAATAGCATGGCTGCAAAATACAGTATGCTTCCTTTTTTCAGTTTCATCTCAAGTTTTTTCAAAACCAGGCAGAAATAGACTAAAGTAGCTATGATAAAAAACAGGAAAGCAATCCCTGCATCGTTTTGAAACATACAAAAAGTATAGAACACCGCATAAATAAGCGCCGACAAAGCAAAGAATACAAAGTTATCCTTCATATGAGAGGTTGCCTCTGTATCAGGCTCCGGCAGTTTTTTATATTGTATTGTCCCATCGTAACAGGTATCAAATGCCTGATTCCAGTCGTCCTTAATAACAGAATCTTGAGAAGATATATTTGTTACATCATTTTGCAAGTTTTCCATGATATGATTCTCCTTAGTGATATCTTACAAGGATTTCATGTGGGCCCATCATGTTACCTTACGATAGGCATTATATCACGGATTTTCTGAATGTCAAGCATAATTTATCGAAATACGATAATTTTTTATAAAGTCAAGGAAAATGTGCAGGGGTTGCCAGTAAATAGCAAGGCGAAAGGTGACATTTTGGGAACCTGCTCCAATCACAATTCGTCTAATGGGAAAGATCTGATAAAGATCAATCCAAAACATAAAAATCGGAGGGATACCATGAAAAGAATAATTAGTATATTATTAGTTTTAGCTATGGGTTGTTCAATACTTAGCGGATGCAGTGGAAACAGCGGTGACTATACTGCAGTCAAAGGAGATATACTTGAGCTGCCGACAGAAAGCACTGTCGAAGGTATTGAACTAAAAAAGATGTATAATGAATTCTCGATAAATCTTTTGAAAAATGTATATGCTGTGGAGGGAAAGGGAAGCATCATGATATCCCCCGCATCGATCCTGTTTGCACTTAACATGGCAGCTTTAGGTGCCGAGGGTGATACATATACAGAGATGACTAACCTCTATGCTAAGGGAGCTACAAAGAATGATATCGCTACTTTCTCAAAAAGTCTCAAAGAAACCCTTGAGAGCAGCGGTATTGTTAATGTTGCAAATTCTCTTTGGATAAATGAAGATAAGTCATACAAGGCCAATGTAGAATATCTTAATCTTCTCCGTCAGTATTATTCTGCTTCGGCTGCACAGATGTCTTTCGAACAGACCCCTGAATTAAAAGACATTATAAACGCCTGGATCAAAGAAAAGACTAACGATATGATAGAAAATGCATTGGACAAGATAGACCCGGAGGCATTTATGTATATTGTAAACTGTCTGGCCTTTGAAGGAAAATGGAAGGAAGAATACAAGGATTATCAGATAACATATGATCATAAATTTACATCCGGAGAAGGAAAAACACAGCAGATGAAAAGCCTGAATTCTACAGAAAACCTGTATCTTGAGTATGGTGGAGCCAAGGGTTTCCTGAAGGAATACGAAGGTGGGGACATGTCATTTGTAGCAATTCTGCCTGATGATGAAAATGTATCAATAATGGAATTTTTAAATAATTGTTCTGAAGATTTTTGGACACAGTTTTATGACAGCAGGAATAGAGAAGCAGTGATTACCTTACTTCCGGCATTTTCATTTGATTATGGTGCAGAATTAAGGGAAATATTAATGAAGATGGGAATGATACTTCCTTTTACTAAAGATGCGGATTTATCAGGTATGGTTACTCAAAATGATAATACAAACGATGCAAAAATAAGTCCTATGATAAGCAGGATAATCCACAAAACTCATATTGAGCTTGATGAAAAAGGCACAAAAGCTGCTGCCGCAACCATAATAGAAGCAGTTGACGGGTGCACTTCCGTCGATGCCCCTGCACCTCAGCCCAAAAGAGTAATACTCGATAGACCTTTCATATATGCTATAGTAGATAATAATACTGGACTACCTATATTTATGGGTGTAGTTGACTCACTTGAATAATCAAAAAGAGACAGGGGACGGTTCGTCCCCTGTCTTAATTAATCCACAGATTTTAATGATTCCGCCAGGTTTATCTTTGATATCTTAAAGTACATTACAAAGTCTACAAACAGGGCAAATATAAATGTATAAAGTATAGCATATACGAAACTTATGGGATTAACATGGACATCGAAGGTTACCATGTCAATTTTTATGTTGTACATAACATAGCGGTGAAGGGCTATGCCTACAGGCAGTCCGAACAGTGCTCCGAACAATGTAAGCACCAGGTTTTCGCGGAATACATATGCTGCGGTCTCGCCTGAGTAAAAGCCAAGCACTTTTATGGTAGCGATTTCTTTCAGTCTCTCGGTGATATTTATGTTTGTCAGATTATAAAGTACTATAAATGCCAGAGCTGCAGCACAGAAAATGACCAGTATTACTATATAATTCATGGTCTGCATCATCTTCGAAAACATATCTCTGGTGTCGGCATTGACCGATACGGAGCCTGTTTTTTTGTCATCCATAAAATCGGCTGAAGCCTCGTGCAGATCTTCACCTTTGTTTACACATACAAATGCAGATTTATATGGTACTGCTTTACCCGTTGTCGTTTCATAGGTTTCGGCACTTATGTAGGCATAGGAATTAAAGAAGTTTTCACAGATACCTGACACTTTCAGATTATAATCGATATATGACGAATCCCTGAAGGTTATGGTATCTCCTACCTTTACCTTGTTCATCTTTGCCACATTGGCTGTGAGTATGACCTCTCCTTTACCCGGATAGTCAAGTCTTTTTCCATCCTCGTTATGCAGATTAAGTATGTTTTCCCATCCGTTACTGCTTTTCAGGGTAATCAAATTTGCAGAGCGGAATGCACCTGTACCTACAGGATCCACCGATTTCTGACAGATGGGCATAAACTCGGCTATATATTTGCCATGCTTATCATAAAAGCTTGTAAGAGACTCTTCATTCATCTCCTCGGTAAAGTTTACCTGCTCGTCATAGATGAGTATCTGGGTATACTGTTCGTCCGCGATCTCTGTTATCGAGTCCCTGATGCCATAGCCCGTGAGCACAAGTCCTGTACAGCCGCCTATACCTAACAGCATCATCACGAAACGGCCCCTGTATCTAAATATATTTCTGACCGATACTTTTCCCAGGAACGGGATACGTTTCCAGAGCCAGGTTATCTTTTCCAGGAATATCCTCTTACCGTTTTTAGGTGCCCTGGGACGGAGAAGTTCAGCCGACTTCATCCTCAGGTCTTTTTTACATGATATCCATGTAGTACCTACCGAGCATAAAAGCGCTACTGCGAGAGATATGATAAACAGTACCGGATTAAACACAAATCTGATCTCAGAAAAGCCGTACATCAGCCCGTATACTTTCCATATGATAGCCGGGAATACCTTGCATCCTAAGAAAAAACCTCCGATACAGCCCGTGACAGCGGCACTGCCCGAATATATCATGTACTTACCCATGATGACAGAATCACTGTAACCAAGAGCCTTTAACACTCCTATCTGAGTACGCTGTTCTTCTATCATCCTGCTCATAGTGGTAACACATACAAGGGCTGCTACCAAAAAGAAGAACACAGGAAATACCACTGCTATACCGTCAACTATCTTGGAGTCATTTTCAAAGCAGGAATATCCTACATTTTCACTTCTGGTAAGCACAAATGTCGAGGGCTCCTTAAAATCTGCGAGCTCCTTTTCACCGTCCAGATATTCCTGTTTGCCGTTTTCATATTCAGTGATTTTTTCTGACAGCTCTTTTTCAGCTTCTGTTATGTCGATTTCTGCCTTATCAAGTTCGTTTTTGCCGTCTTCGATCTGAGCCCAATATGAAGCTATCATATCCTTGTTGGCTTCTTTCTGTTCCTCGGTCAGACCTCCTACCGTTTCATTAAAGAGTTTCTCGTAGCCTTCGAGTTCCTCTCGCTTTTCAGCTAACTCCTTCTTACCGTTTTCTATTTTTTCTTTTGCTTCGGAAAGCTTTCCTTCAGCATCATCAAGTTCTTTTTTTGCGTCACTCAGTTTTTCTGCTGCTTCAGAATATAGCTTAGTATATCTTACATTTGCTCTTTCGGATAAAAACTGCTCTATCCTGTCTTTGTTTGCATCTATATTTTCCTTATATTCATCCGTATAGATAAAATACTTTTCATCAAGAGTTAAATATATATCGGTGTATACCTCCATCGAAAAGTTATCCGGGGTTACAAGGAAAAAGTAGGATATCGATCCGTTACCTACGGATGTTGTCCCACGCTCATAATTCAGATAAAGAGGTGAATATCCTACACCGACTACTGTATATTCTGTAACCGAAAACGAGTCTATATTTTCCTGCTTATTGTTTTGCGAAACAGTGATTGTCTTCCCTACATCAGAGGTTGAAAAATATCTGCCGTCTGCCACTATCTCTCCGGCTTTTTCAGGGAGCCGGCCTGCTTTAAGACTCACTGTATTTACTTTATTATCTAAAGAATGAAATCTTGCTACATATTCTCGTTGTCCGTCGTATACTACCGCATCTGCCTGATATGCTCCGTATGCTTCCTCCACTCCGGGAACTTGTTTTGTCTTTTCTACATCCTCATCTGTCAGACCCAAGGTTGAGATCAGGCGGTAGTCGAACATTTTGTTTTCTGTTAAAAATCTGTCACCTGCATCGAGCATGGCTTCCTTTGTGACCTTTAGTCCCGAAAAGAATCCGACACCCAGGGCTATGATGGCAAATATCGCCAGGTACCTGCCAAGGCTCGACTTTATCTCG
>JAEEGJ010031026.1_pt1 | contig 10389 bp, 10 predicted proteins | sample 8958761 | NCBI WGS metagenome assembly JAEEGJ01 (sample SAMN16246546, study PRJNA631951) | gut metagenome | biome: gut microbiome; feature: rumen; material: RS-attached | host: Bos | place: Iran: Karaj | collected 2018-10 | reverse complement strand
TTGCAGGAGTAGTTGCCATATTACAGTTAACAACCTTTGCGCCTGTGCTTACAATTCCAGCAATAAGAGCCTTGCTGAGAGCCGGGCCAGAAATCCTTGAATCGCGGCCAACACCAATTGTAAGGTCTCTTGCAGATTTACCGGTTTTTTTAGAAAGCCAGCTTACAAACGCGCAGCCAATCTTCAAGGCAATGTGGTCGGTAAGATTTACATTCTCACCTTCAACACCAGCAACAGCAACTCCACGAACATCGCTGCCATTCTGCAATTTCATAATATCAAAACTCATAGGGAACTCCTTTTTATTATTCTCAAGTGTTTGTCACAAATTATAATGCCACTCTCCGTTTGGTCTCTACATTATAATGCCAAATAAACGCTTTTTTAATACTTTTTTCAACTTTTTTTCATTTTTCCCCAAAAAAACCGCAGTTTTTTTCATTTTAAAGCAATATTTATGATGTAGGATTTGTTCCTGCGAGAAATCATTTTTTATCATCAAGGAGAGAGAAAACATGAATAATTCAAAACAGAGACAGGAAAAGCTCACACCTGAACAGAAATGGGAGCAGGCAACATTGGCAAATAATTTTATCTTTTATAAAGTTATGCGACACCATCCAGATGCCTGCCAGTACTTAATTGAAATGCTTTTGCACCTAAAGATTGAAAAAATGGAAATCCACAGCGAAGAAGTAATGGATATTGATCACGACTCCAAAGGCATCAGACTAGATGTTTATGTAAAAGACACAAACAAAATGTATGATATTGAATTGCAAACCACAGACACAAAGGAATTGCCAGAGCGAGCTAGATACTATCAGGACGTAATGGATTTATCTTCGTTGAATAAAGGTGATTTTTACAAGGATTTAAAAGACTCTTATGTCATCTTTCTCTGCCTCGAAGATATTTTTAACAAAGGGTTACCAGTCTACACATTTGAAAACATCTGCCGTGAAAATCTTGAAACAAGGTTGAATGACCGCACGCAAAAATGCTTTTTTATTGCGAATATATGTGCTAAAATGATCGAAGATGAAGAAATAAGGAGCTTCTTTGAGTTCCTCATCTCTAACAAGGCTAACAGCAAATATACAAAAGATTTGAACGAATACGTCATCGATGCCAAGCACAATACGCAATGGAGGGTCCAATTTATGACATGGGTAAGACAGCAGGCTTACACATTTGAGAATGGCAGAATTGATGAAGTTCAAAAACTTGCATTAGAAATAAAAACTGAAACTCAGGAAGTGTAATATTCAATAAAAAACAAAAGTATATTTTAATTGGCTTTCTATATACATATTTAGCAGAACCAGTTTCCGTATTCATAAGAATAATAACTCTCCGGCGTACCGTATCTTTTTGCATAAATATACACATTTTATTCAATTTTATGCATATTATTGACTTTTTATGCACAATTTATGATAATTGGGCGTATGATGATAAACGAATTGGCAAAAGAATTAAATAATACACTTTCCGGAACAACAGCAGGTGCTCTGCTTTCGGACATGGGATTAAGGCTCTATTTTCCTAATGGAATTATAGCTCAGGGTGGCGAGGCTGCTAAATCTGCAAGCTTTGCTAACGGTACAATTGGTATGGCAGTTGCAAACGGAACTCCAATTGAGCTGGACACTTACAAAAAATCTATGCCGGACTTTAATTCACGCGAAACTGTTGCTTATGCAAAAACAGCCGGTAATCCTGACCTTCGCAAAATCTGGAAAGAAAAAATCATAGAAAAAAATCCTTCTCTTAAGGATAAAACTTTTTCTCTGCCGATTCTTGTTCCAGGCCTTACAGCAGTTCTTTCTTACACCGCAGATTTGTTCATAGATACAGACAAACCTCTGCTTGCGGCTAATCCATGCTGGGACAACTACGAGCTGATTACTTGTGCCCGCCGAAATGCCGAGTTCCATCAGTTTGAATGCTTTGAAAACGGTCATTTTAATCTTAAGGATTTTGAACGCGCCGTTAATGAAGACGCAAAAAAATATGGTTCAGTTCGAGTGCTTTTGAACTTCCCGCAGAATCCTTCAGGCTACAGCCCTACTAAAACAGAAGCTGCCGAAATCTGTAAAATTGTAAAAAAACTTGCAGAAGGCGGCACAAAGGTTCTTGTTCTTTCTGATGATGCTTACTTTGGTCTTAATTACGAAGATGATATTGAACCTCAGTCTCTCTTTGCTTACTTTGCCGATATGCACGAAAACATTCTTGCAATAAAGGCTGACGGTCCTACAAAAGAAGATTTTGCCTGGGGCTTTAGAACTGGCTTTATCACCTTTGCTTCAAAAGGAATGACAGAAGCTCAGTACACAGCTCTTACAACAAAGTTTATGGCAGCAATCCGTTCTTCAGTTTCCTGCTCATCAACACCATCGCAGGCACTTGTTCTCCACGCAATCAACGACGCCGCACACAACGAACAGAAAAAACAGCTTCGCAATATGCTTAAACGCCGCTACGATGCTGTAAGAAAGTTTGTTAATACACATAAATCCGAAGTTCTCACTCCTCTTCCTTTCAATTCCGGCTACTTTATGAGCTTTAATGTAAAAACCGGAAACGCAGAAGATATCCGCAAAAAGCTTCTTGCCGAAAAAGGAATTGGAATTATTCAGATTGACAGCAACACTTTACGCGTAGCATTCTCCAGTATAGATGAAGAAAAGATTGAAGAGGTTTACGAAAGCATCTATAATGTAGCTGGAGCTATGTAATTTGTGAACAACGTAAGCAAAAAAAGATTTTTCCGGATTTTTCCAGTTTTTCAGATTCTGCTGATTTTTTTATCAATTATCCTCTTTGCCTCTTGCAAGGAAGAAGCACCTCACAGAGTTGTAATTTGGACAAACTGCAGTGAGTTTGCGCAGTACATAGAGTTTTTTAACAGTACCCACACCGATACAAACGCAGTTCTTGTGTATAAGGAAAATCCTGCCGCCTCGCTCCCAGCTGCAAAGGATGAGCTAAAACCCGATATTATAGTAGGTTCCTGGCTGCGAACAGATAATACTATCAAATATTTTAAAGATTTAAATTATCTTTTTGACCGTAAAGTCCTTACTACATCAATTTTTTACCCTCAGCTTCTGGAAGCCGGAAAGCTTGATTATTCACAGTACCTGCTGCCGGTAAGCTTTAATCTTCCTGCAATCATTTTTTCTTCTTACAACAAGGATTTAATTACCGATAACTACACGCTCAATCTTGAACAAATCCGTACAATCGCTTCTTCCTATAATAAAAAGAAAAAAAACGGCACATATACACGAATTGGTTTTACACCCCTTGGAAACAGCGACTTCCTTTATCTTACTACAAAGCTTTATGGCGTTAATTTCCGTGATGAAAAAGGCCAGATTGTCTGGAATGATGATAAACTTAAATATACGGTTGAACAGCTGAACGACTGGGTTACCACAGAAAACACTTCGGCTCAAATTGAGCAGGATTTTACGTTTAAGTATCTGTTTATGCCGGATTACAGGCAGGTTACTTCGGGAAGAACGCTGTTTGCGTATACAACGAGTGACAGTCTTTTTAAGACACTCAAAAATCAGGATATTGATATTGATTACCGCTGGATTTCTGACGGACAGTTTATTCCTGCAGAAGATTCCTTTACAATGCTTGGTATTTACAAGGATAGTCCTAATCAGCCGGGCGCAACAGAGTTTATCCGCTGGTTCTTTGATTCCGAAAATCAGCAGAAAATCCTGCAGCGAAAATCTAAGCTAACGCTGAACACTGAGCTTTTTGGCATTTCGGGCGGATTTTCTTCTATTCGTGATATAACTGAACACATTCTTCCGGCCTACTACACCCAGCTTTTTACAAATCTGCCGCCTGAAAACATGCTGAAGGTTCCGCAGAATCTTCCTGCCCGATGGGAAAGCTACCAGAATACTGTAATTGAACCGTACATCAAGCAGAACATTACAACCAATTCGGCTGCCGAAGGCTCTAAAACGATTACGCTGCAGGAGCTGGAGAAAGAGTGGCGTAAAAAAGTGTTTGATTAAGCTGTGAAAGAGAAAAGTTCGCCGGCCATTGGCTGTGCGCCGTTCAAAATATACGGATTTTTAATTGCCTGCTGCATCTGCTGCTGAAAAACCTTAATCAAAGCATCTGCCTGCTCTTCAGAAATATCAGTAATTGATTCTTTTGGCTCGTTTTTAATGGAAGAAAGCCTTTCAATTATAGAGTTCAGAATCCTGATTTTGCTGATGGAAACACCGTTCTGTCCTGAACCAGCGGCAACTCCAGAAACATGATCAAAGTGAGAATAAAGCAGAGCTGTCTTGCTTACAGGAACGTAGAGTTTCCCAGCTGAAACCATGCTGCTGTAAGAGAAAGTACCAATGTTCCCGATATTAGAAGTCATTTTTTTACCTCACTAATAGTATCGACAGCAGAAAATAAATGATTAGGAAAAAATATATGTTTGGGTTTCAGCATTATAAATAAATTAGTTTAAAGAAGCTCCCAGTCGTGTACCGGCTTTCGAAACCGCAGGCTCGCCTGCTACACGCTGTTTGTGCTTGTAATTATATACGTTTGCCGCTCTCGCGGCAGCACAAACAGAGTGTTTTCGAAATCCAGTCCACTCCTTCGCGCCACTTTTATCTGATATTTATAATGCTGAAGCCCTGAATATCATGCATTTTTTTATACTTATTCTTATTTTTTATGCTATTATAAAAGGTATGAAAAATGCCTTTATCAACCAGTGTTGTAATGAAAACTCTCCAAAATGGAAGGATGCAATCCATAGAGAAATCCCCATTTATTCCAGAAATAATGATATACGCTCGGAGTTTGAGAGGGATTATACAAGGATTCTGCACAGCGAAGCTTACCGCCGCCTGAAGCATAAAACTCAGGTGTTTTTTGCGCCGCACAATGACCATATCTGCACAAGAATGGAGCATGTAAGCCATGTAGCTTCGGTAGCTTCTACTATTGCCAAATATCTGGGATTAAACGACCAGCTAACTTCGGCAATTGCACTTGGGCACGACATTGGGCATGCACCGTTTGGCCATCACGGGGAAAACTGCCTGAACAAGCTGTTGGAACAGAAAGAAGGCACTAATGCACCAAAAAAGTTCTGGCACGAACGAAACAGCCTTTTTTTTGCAGATTACATTGAAACTCTCCCCGACCCTAATGGCATTCAGCAACCACTCAATCTTACCTACGGCGTAAGGGATGGTTTAATCTGCCATTGCGGCGAAATTGACCAGCAGGGCATAAAACCACGCGAAGAAGCCATAGATTTATATTCAATCAAACGCCCCGGACTTACACAACCGTTTACCTGGGAAGGCTGTATTGTAAAAATTGCCGATAAAATTGCTTATCTTGGTCGAGACATTGAAGATGCCCGTGCCTACCACATTCTTGATATGTCTTCTTACAGGCAACTACGCGAAATTGTTGGTTCTACTCTTGGTTTTGAACGCAAAGGAGCCCATGCTCTGCGGAGCGGTAAAGCCGTAAACACAACCGTTCTAATAAATGATTTGATTATTGACCTTTGCGAACAGTCTACCCCGGAAAAAGGCCTTTCCTTTTCTGATGAATACTTCAGGTTTATTCTGGAGCTCAAAAAGTTCAATTTTGCAAACATTTACAATCACTGGAGGCTTGGTGAGTTTGCAATTTATGCGGAAAATATCATAAATACGCTGTTTAGAACGCTGCAGAAAACCCAGGTTTACGCTAAAAATGGACGTGTACCGCAGGTTTTAAAAATCTACCCTAAGCTTTGCGCTACTTTTGAAGACTGGCTGATTCGCTACACAAATTATCATCCTTATTCGGTAGAAAAGCACAGCTTTATGGACAAAAAAGCAGTATTAAAATACAACATTCCGCAGGTTTTTGATGTAACTGATAATGAATCCTTTACAAAATGTATAATTGAATATATTTCCGGCATGACAGACCAGTTTGCAATTCAGGTTTACGAAGAGATTATTACTTTTTAGTTGCTTACTGTAATAGTGAACTTAGCCTGCAAACGTTGGGTACGTCGTTTTCTGCTGTTTTTTATAACTCTTTCTACTAATACTGTCTGAGTACCAGTTTCATTGAGGATTTCACCCGCAGCAGGAGTTGTTGTATAATCAGTAGTTTCTCCAGAAATATAAGCATTGAAGTCATACAAATAGTTATAACTATCATTATTTGAGTTGCTTCTGGAACGAACTTCATTAACTACAAGGCCGGAAAGATTAAGAGTTTCACCTCTTGTATAATTAGTTTTTGCAGGTAGTGATGATATTTTTATTGCAACAACAGGAGCTTCCTCTTTATTCAGCAGATTCTCACAACCAGAAAAAGAAGTTACTGCCACAATAATACCAAACAAAACAATCAGTACCGATGTAATTCGTTTAAAAGAGATAATATTGTTGTTTTTCATTTTTTACTCTTCCCTACAATTAACGATTTTAGAGTAATTTTAACAGTTCTTCCCTGCAAGAATCAAGCCTTGAATCTGAAAGACCAAAGTTCATCTTTTTGTAAGACCAGGCAGCACGGCCAATTCCGTATTCATTGAAAACCTGAGAAACGGCTTTATACCATTTAATTGTATCTTCAGGGCTGGCATTTTCAATTACACCGTATTCACCGCAATAAAGCATTACATTTCTTTCGGCTGCAACCTCAAGCGCATCCTTGAAAATTGTCTTGAAATATGAACTGTCCGGTGTTTTATCCTGTTCAAAACCGCCAAAATTAGCATTCTGCTCGGAAATATACTTAATTGTCCATTCTGTATACTGCGCATAAGTTGAATCAAAAGCCATTTTAAAGGCCCTGTCCATATTTGGTCCAAGCCAGCCTGCACCCTGATGTGTAAAAATAAACGGTTCGTAGCAGTGGAAATTATAGATTATGTTTTTATCTGCAGGAGGATCCAGATCCTTTATTGCAGAAACGCTGTTGTTCCAGTAGCTTCCTACAAGGATTTTTACTGTTGGAGAAACCTTTCGAATGCGGTTAATACACTCTTTTGCAATTGCATTCCATTTCTGGCAGTAGCTTTTATCTGTAACTTCGTTTAAAAGCTCAAAGCAGAGCATATCTTCGTATTTTGAATAACGTTTTGCAAACTCTGTCCAAAGCTCGTAGAACATTTTCTGTAAATCTGCACTGTCAAAAAAACCGATTTCGTTTTCACCCTTATCAAAAGAAAAGCCAGCTGTTTTGTGCAAATCAAGAATCATATTCAGGTTGTATTTTTTACACCAGTCTATACAGTTTTGAACATAAGTAAAGCCATTTTCAATAAAGCTGCCATCATCCTTTTGGAAAATATTATAGTCAACCGGTAAACGAATATGGTCAAGCTTCCAGCCCGAAATAGTTTTTATATCATCCTCAACTATAAAAGAATCAAGATGCTCTTTTTTGTAATTACACTGGGAAAGCCAGCCGCCAAGATTTACACCGTGCATATAACCGGAAAACTGTTTCATAATTAAACCTCAATTGTTTCTCAATATTCTTTCACAACTTTTGTTTTTATCACAACATTTGCTGCGTTTCATCATTCACTTTATTCTAGCATACTTTTTCCCTTTGCGTAATGAATTGTTATATAGTAAAATAGAACAATGTTATACGCAGTACTAATTCCAGCTCTTTTACCGGTAATTCTGGTATTCTGGTTTGTCAATAAAAAGGATAAGATTGAAAAAGAGCCGAAAAGTTTGATTTTTAAGGCTATGCTCTGGGGTGCCATTCTTTCCATACCGTGCGCCGGTATTGAATCTGTAATGGAACTGATTCTTAAAGCCTTTTTTGAAGAAGGAACCATTAAATATGCTGCAATGGAAAACATTGTAGGAGTTGCACTTATAGAAGAGCTTTCAAAATACATAGTTTTCATGAAAATTATCTGGAAGAATGATAATTTCGATTATAAGTATGACGGTATTGTTTATGCTGTTGCTGCTTCGTTAGGTTTTGCGGCTCTGGAAAACGTTCTCTACCTCATCAGCTTTGGAACAGATATTTCTTTGGGACGCGCACTTTTTGCAATTCCGGGGCATGCAACCTTTGGTATTTTTATGGGCTACTATTTAAGCCGCGCAAAGAAAAAGTTCTGCGAAAATAAGGATTTTGGCACAAGAAGACTCAAATTAAAGGCACTTATAGTCCCTACAATTATTCACGGATTATACGACTTTTTGCTGGATGATTTGCTCCAGGAAGAATATTTTTACCTCTTTTTCATTTTTGTTATTATACTTGATATAGTAGCGATTTGTACAATCGTTCGTGAGAGTAAAACTGATTGCCCTCTTGGGGTAGTAAAGGAAATAACAGATGAAGATTCTAATCCTGTCATGTAACACTGGTGGTGGTCATAACACTGCAGCCAGAGCAATTAAAGAAGTTTTTGATTTACAGGGAGATGAGTGTGAAGTAAAGGATGCCCTTTCTTTTGGCGGGCAGTTTGCTTCTGATTTGGTTTGCGATTCCTACATAGAAATGGTAAAAAAGACGCCAAAGCTGTTCGGCGAAATCTACAAAATGGGCAGTAAAATCGGGCAGATTAATAACGTAAACGAAAAGCTGCGTTCTCCGGTTTATCTTGTTAATAAGGTTTATGCAGATGCCTTGGAAGAATATATAATAGAAAACAAGTTCGAAGCTGTAATCTGCGTTCATATTTTCCCAACAGAAGCTATGACTCACTTAAAGCGCCGTCATAATCTTAAGATTCCGTTCTATTTTGTTTCTACCGATTATTACTGTTCTCCAATGCTTGAAGAAACTACACCAGATAAAATATTCGGGCCGCATAAAGACAGCCTGTTTACATTCAGGCAGCATGGTATTCCGGAGGATTTAGTTCTTCCAACAGGTATTCCTGTTTCGCAAAAGCTTGTAGAACATATGGATAAGGCTGAAGCACGTAAGCAGCTTGGTTTGGCTGATGATGATGAAGCCTATCTTTTAATGAGCGGCAGTATGGGCTTTGGCGATACAATTGATATTGCAAAATACATTTTTGAACACGGTAACTCTCATACTCGGGTGGTAGCAATCACCGGAAACAATGAAGAAATGTACAGGGAGTTTGAACGGGAGTTTGCAGGCGAAACTCGGCTTAGGCTGCTTGGCTTTACAAAGGAAGTTCCGCTTTATATGTCTGCCTGCGACCTTCTCCTTACAAAACCGGGCGGACTTTCCAGCACAGAGGCACTTGTAAAAGGTATTCCAATAATTCATACTTCACCAATTCCTGGCTGCGAAAGCGAAAATGTTCAGTTCTTTACGGAACATCATCTTTCTTTGTGTGCAAATACACCGGCCGATGCTGGAAGACTTGCAGTAATGCTCATGCATGATGATTTCTTACGCAATCAGATTATTGAAGCTCAGAAAAAATATCGCTGCGAAAACTCTGCAAAACAAATTGTTGATTATATTAAAAAGGCGGGAAATTAGTGGGACTTTACTTTTTGCTCTGCGCCCTGTGCGTTTTAATTCAGATTATTTTTCTTATTGTAGAAAAAAAAGGGATGATGAAGCTTTCGCTCGTATTTAAGGGGTTAGCTTCTCTTATGTTCATAATCCTTGGTTTTATATGTCTGCAGGAGAGTCAGAACCGGGCTTTTGGCCTTTTCATTATCACCGGACTTATTCTGGATGGAATTGGCGATGTTGTAATTAACTTCAGGTTTGCTTTTGAAAAGCATAAGCACCTTTCCTTCCTTTCTGGAACTGCGTTTTTCTTTCTGGGGCATGTTTTTTACCTTGTAGGACTTGTTAATTATGCGCAAAGGCTTACACTCTGTATTGTCTGCGGTGTGATTGCTGCATATATTGTGCTTTTTATTATGTACCAGGTTTTGCACAACTTAAAGCTCATTTATAAGATTTTCGGTCTTGTATACATCACTATGCTTTTTATAATGACAAGCATTGCCGTTGGAAATATGATAGCTGCTCTTATTGGTTATAGTGAAGCAACTGTGGCACCGTGCTTTTACGGCTGCGGTTCCATACTTTTTGCTGCAAGCGACATTCTTCTTATAATGAATAACTTTGGACAGAAAAAGTGCTATACTTCCAGGGTAATAAGCCTCGTTCTATACTATGTTGCTCAGCTTTTATTTGCAATGAGCCTTGCTTTTGTATAAGTTACAGGAAAAAATCGGAAAAAATTCAATTAATATAAGAAAAATATAACTTGACATTGATACGGAATAAGATAGAATTCAAAATTGATTAAAAAACAAATATATTTAAAGGAGCGAAAAAAACTATGTTTAAAAACATCCCTGATGTAAAACTTGGTATTATTGCTGTTAGCCGCGACTGCTTTATCAGAACTCT
>JAEEGJ010031024.1_pt1 | contig 10390 bp, 9 predicted proteins | sample 8958761 | NCBI WGS metagenome assembly JAEEGJ01 (sample SAMN16246546, study PRJNA631951) | gut metagenome | biome: gut microbiome; feature: rumen; material: RS-attached | host: Bos | place: Iran: Karaj | collected 2018-10 | reverse complement strand
GTGAGGAAACTTGAGTCGGTGATGGCGAAGGGGCTTGAGTCGGTGATGTTGAAGGGGCTTGAGTCGGTGATGGCGAAGGGACTTGAGTCGGTGATGGTGAAGGAGTTTGAGTCGGTGATGGCGAAGGGGCTTGAGTCGGTGATGGTGAAGGGGATTGAGTCGGTGTAGGTGAAGGAGATAGAGTCGGTGATAAGGAAGGAACATGGGTTGGCGAGGAGGAATCTGCCGGATTGTTATGGTTATCATTATTATGAAGGTCTTCCGGTTGTATATTGGAAGTGTTGTTTTTATTTTGAATGATGACTACTATTGTGAGTATAGTAATCAAGACACAACAAGAGACTATAATTGCAGGAAGACGCCGTCTTTTTTGGGGTTCGAGACATTTTAAAAGAGCTTCTTTTAGTTCGGAAGCTGAAGAATAGCGTTTATCGGGTTCTAAACGGGTACATTTTTCGATGATGGCGGCAAGATTTTTTGAACATGTCTCCTTGTCAGCGTTTCCGATAAGGTATTTTATGAGCACGCCTACGGCATACAGATCAGTCTGGATATTTGAAGCACCGAATCCATATTGTTCGGGAGCGGCAAATCCATGTGTGCCAAGGAGGACAGTATCCTGCTTTTGACCGGGAAGAGCATTTTTGGCACTGTTGAGATCGAGGAGAATGATTCGATTGTCTTCGGTAAGCATGATATTTGAAGGTTTTATATCTCTATGAATGATGGGAGGCTCCATACTATGCAGTCTGATAAGGATATCACATAGCATGGCTGCATACTTGACAGAGTCTTTTTCGGAAAGATAACCGTTTTCTTTTATTAAGGAAGCGAGATCCGTGCCGGAAATGTATTCCTCAATGACAAACAGATTCCCGTCTTTCTCAATATAATCGTGGATTCTGGGTACGCCTACAACAGGGTGCTCTGATAACTGTTTGTAAACGTCCTGATTATATAGAGAGCGTATCTTCTTGACATAAGTTTTAGAAGTCATAGTATGCTGAACGAGATAAACGTGATGTTCCTCGTTCAAAACACCAATTTCTTTGTAGTATGAAAGCTGAAGCTCGATGTCAAGTTCGTCATTTTCCATATTTTGTACCATACCTGTCTTTGTTGGATACTGCGCCGATAGGATAATTATAGACTAAAATATGGTCGTGTCAAGATGATATCGGGAAAAACACATTAAATTATAAATATGTGCTGATAGCACACCAAATATAGATGTTAAAGTGATATGATATGACCAGAGTAGCAAAGAATTCAGTCATTGGTTTTGATAAACAGATCTCCAACGGAACAGTTGAGAACGTTTGACAGCGCTTCGAGCGTTTCAAAACGTACTGAACTGGTCTCATTGTTCATTATCTTGGAGAGATTTTGGTAGCTCAGTCCAAGCTGTTTGTTAAGCCAGTATTTCGTCTTACCTTGTTCTGCAAGGATTTCTTTGATTCTGAGTCTAACCATGATAAATCTCCTAAAAGTATGAAAAACAGTAATGGTAAAAAGTTTTTAATATGTGCTCAGAGAACAATTATATACGATTTGGGAAAATATTTAACTAATTTTAAAAATAGCTAATGTTAACATTAGGTTATGCCGATATACGTATTAGAGTATAATTTTTAGAGGAGGAGGGATTTTTATCGAGCAGAAGAAATGTTGGTGTTAGAAATACTATATTAAGATTGAACCCTAAAAAACAATTTTGAAAGAGCTTAATGAAAATACAAAAAAGGGAGGATTAACGACATGAAAAATGTAAAAAGAAACTATCTGAAGAAAGTAAGTATTATCTTGGCATTAGTATTAACTATTATTTGGGGAATGATTCCTGAAAAACAAACGAATGCTGCGAGCATAAAGGTCGGGAAACCTAAGGTTTCGGTATCTTTTAGCAATGATAAGATTACAATAAAAATAGGCAAGACAGACAATGCAGAAGGATTCAGGATATATGTAAAAGAACCTAACGCCTCCAAATATGCAAAACTAAAGACATTAACCCAGGATGGAAAAGTTGAGCGCTCATATTCATTTACGACAACTAAAAGCGGCCAGTATATCTTTAAGGTAAGAGGATATAATAATTCAACAGGAAAAACAATCTGGGGTAAGTACAGTAAAGCTGCCAAAATTTCCGTAGAAGTATCGTCAAAAAATACTTCAGATAATGTTGACAAAGATGGAGTAAATAAAGATTTAAAGGAATTACTTGATTCTTATGAGAACTTTTTGGACGACTACGCAAACTTTATGAAGAAATATATAGCCTCTGCAATGTCATTAGATTTTTTTAGTATGATGGATGAATATGAAAAAATGGAATCAAAACTTGAATATTATGAGAAAAAATTTGATTCTCTGAATCCACAGATGATGTCAGCAGCGGATTATAAATACTATATGGCAGCTTTGGTAAGAATAGAGAAAAAACTATTAAGTCTATACTATTAATGAAAATGTTTATAATTTCAAGAAAATTTAGATGAATATTCTGGTCCATCGGAAATATAATTCCGATGGACCGGGATAGTAAAAACTATCAATATTATTAAAAGGATGTATTGAAATGAAAAAATTAGAACATAGTTTAAAAACATTTATGTTTAACTTTGTAATAATCTTATTTTTATTGATTCATTTTGCTGGCTCTGAGCGTGTAAGAGCAAAAGTGTCTCCTCCGACATTTGATTTAAAATTAATTAATAATGGTACAAGTGTAGAAATTACGATACATCCAACAGAAAATGTAGATGGATATCAATTATATATGAGGACTATAAAATGTCCGGCGTATGATAAATATAGAATAGGAATATCTAGTAGAGTAGGTGGTACAGAAAAAAAGATGGTATATACCATAAATATATTACCTCCAGGTGAATATTCGTTCTATGTTGTAGGCGTAAAACATGAGCCATATTCATATTATGGGTTGCCTTCATATGATTCTATTGAAGTAACAAGAAGTACAGAAAAAACAATAACTATAAAAGAATATAAAGAAGAAAGAAAAGAGAAGAACTATGACTTTACTAATACAAAGGTAGGGGATACTATTGCATTTGGAGCTTACGAACAAGATGGTGATTTTTCGAACGGAAAAGAAGTTATAGAATGGATTGTGATTGGTAAAAAAAGAGATAAAATTCTTGTTTTAAGTAAATTTGCTCTTGATTGTATAGGATATGATATGAATGGTAGACGAAAATGGGAAAAAAGTACTTCGAGAAAATGGTTAAATTCATATTTTTATGAAACAGCATTTACTAAAAACGAGCAGAAAATGATAAAACTATCGAAGATTAACAATCCGGCTAATCAAGAAACGGGGGTAAAAGGAGGAGTTCCAACTAAAGACAAAGTATTTTTGCTATCAATAAACGAAGTTAAAAAATATATATCCCCAGATGTAGATGAAAACATGTTATTATGTAAATGTCTTCCGACAAAATATGCCGAATTCCAAAAAGAACACGATTTTTATGGAGATCTTTATAGGCATGATAATGATAACTGGTGGTATCTACGTACACCAGGTGCCAAATCACTTAAAAATGAATCTGTAATAAACCAATCTGGGTATATTAGTAGTTATGGTGAATTTGTTGCAAATAATGGTTATATTCGACCTGCGATGTGGATAAGAATAAAAAAATAGTTTGATGGTATATGTTTTATGCATTTTTGAAGAGTGTAAGTTTTGGTGTAAATGATGACTTGATTTAGCCATATTTTATGGAATTAAATGACTGTGATGTTCTTCGAGTAGCCTAATATTTTTTTAAATATGGCATCAAAGTTAATAGAATTATAAACGGAGTGTGAAAATGAATGAAGAAAAGAAATAGAATGTTTTCAACTGTAATTGCATATATACTTGTGATTTTGACAGTAGGTTCTATGACAGGATGCTCAAAAGCAAAAACAGAATCTATAGTTCACGATGAGATTAATAAAGAGAAAAATGCTTCGGAAATAACGCCAACTCAACTTACAGACCCTGTAGTAATTAAGATGATTAACGATATTGATTCTATCGGAATGGTTGATATTACAGACGAAGAATTAATATACAAACTGATTGACAGGTATAAAAATTTGCCGGATAGTCAAAAAGAAAAGATCACCAATTATATTGTTCTTTTAAATGCAGAGGAGAAACTGGATGAGTTAAAAGCCAATGCACCTTCTAGAGAAGTGGAACCAACAGTTACACCTACGCCTATGCCGACAGCTACACCTAGACCGACTGCAACACCGACACCAAGTACTTCACTCAAGATTTATCCGGAAAGGGATACTAATCTAAGTCGATATAAATCTTTAAAGGAAGCACCAGAAATAGTATATTCGACTTATGCTTCAGAAAACGGCTTAGGTAATAATTGTTATTATATTCAAGGAACTGTTGTGGGTGTTTATGCATCAACATATGATGCCTTTGTTGGACTTGGTAAGGATGCAGCTGCCAAGCATGTTGCTGATATGCCAGATTATAAAACGATAATTATAGATACCGAATATGGTAGGGCGATGATAACTGATATATTCAGTTATAATGTTTCAACTTACCAAATAATGTTTGATTCTAAAAGTATTAAGAAGATGGAGGATAAATACACATATTTTTCAAGGTATCAAGATTATCCTCAAAAAGGTGATAAAGTAAAGGTACTTGTAATATACAATGGCTACAGCACTGTTGCACAATTACCTTCGTTCTATTACGGTATTAATGATTACATTATCGAGATTTCTAAATCCTAAAGTTAAGTATATTTATTTCTAGGAATTGTGCAAACAGTTTGCTATAAAATGAAGATGAGATTCCCAATATGAGAATTCTTCCTTAAGTATACATGGTACATCTTTTTATAAGAGGGATAAAACATCAAGTATTTATAAAGTATACTGGATAGATTAATTATTTCGTTATGGCACGCTCTCAATATATTGAAATTTTTAACTGGATATGCTAATAAAACATTGAAAGTTATGAGGTAAGAACGTAATGGAAGCTTGATTGTTTATGAATTAAGGAGATTGTTTATGCGAAGAGGCTTAACATTGATTGCGGTTTTAGTTTTATCCTGTGTAATATGTTGTTCGTGTGAAGCTATGTTAGATGGCTTTAAAAATTCAAATACCCAAAACCAACAAACTGAAAAAAAAGATATAACTATGCCGAACCTCGTAGGTATGATGTTGCCTGAAGCTAAAAAAAGCCTTAAGGATTTAGGTGTTAAAGACATTACTGTAAATACCAATAATAATGAATTTGTTATTGATAGTAGTAATTGGATAGTTTTTAAACAAGGAACTGACGAGGGAAGTATTATAAGTAATGGGAATAAAGTAGTTCTCACAGTGGGCAGAGTATCCGACTATATCATAGAATATTTTAGCGGAAAAACCATAGCTGAAGCATTTGAACTTGCAGATTCGTTAGGATTTGATCTGAATTATGTAGATGAAGCAAGCGGTGAAACTATATGGTTTCAACGAAATGACAGTAATTTTGACAAATGGTCAATCACTAAGTTAGAAGCAACCTCAAAAAGTAAAAAAGTTGCTACTGTTTGGATTAGATTTACTGGAACGGCAGTTGTTCCTTCGGTCAAAGGCTTGACAGTAGATGAAGCAAGGCAAAAACTAAAAATTGCGCATATCACGAATGTATCTGTAGTAGATGAAAACAACTTTAGCGTTAAAGATGAAAGCATCTGTAAAGTAAAGGAGCAGAGTATTGCTGCTAATGAGAGTATAGATGTTTCAAAGACAATAACTTTAGTGGTTGACTATAAAAGTGTTAAAAAATCTTTTATAGATATTTCCTTTGAAGTACCGGCGAACTGGGATTATACAAAAGAAGAATTTACAGCTACAGTGGTATGTGAAGAAGATTATACTCTTTTGCGATTGGGATGTGATCGTAATTACATAAAAGATATGTCTAAATCAACGATAGAACAATATCTTTTAAAACAAGCTTCGGGTAAAGATGGTGAAGATAAGTATAAAGTAATATCGACTACAAAGACTAATATTGGTCAGAAATCGATAGAAGGCTATTTGTGTATAATTGAGGGTGTTTCTGGTCAAAAATATTCAAAGAGTTGTGCTTATGTTTTTAAACTAAATGGAGATCTTTATATAGCATACTATGTCTGTCTTGAAAATGAGAAATATGATTATTTTTTGGAAAAAGCAAAAATAATAAGCGAATCTATTTCTGTTAATACCGAGTATATTAATGTTGAAAACAATTCGGATCTTGCAGAACTGGTTTCTCTTGACAGAAGTAAATCTAAAGAGAAAATAGCTAAGTTGGTTGAAAAATTAAAGGGAAAAGTTATTAGGGTTAATCTGGTAGTAAAAGATTATAATTTAATAAAAGGAACTCGATTTGAATACGTATTTGTTCCAGAAAAAAATGGGAAAATTAATAAAAATGGACCTCTTTTCTATTTCCCTAATATAGGTTATATTGACTTCAAATTTACAAGTCAAAATGGTCCTGGCGAGTTAGTGAAGAATGTGTGTATTGATGTCTACATAAAATTGTCTGAATATAAGGATGAAATGATTTATGTTTCTTTAGATCATGAACATCATTCAGGATATGTAGGAAAATTTAATTAAAATCTTTCTCTGCTATACTAGGGAAAATAGAGTAAGAGAAAGCTTAAAGGATGATATAAAAGTCCTCGTATCATATAATGATGGGGGTGTCACAAACTAAACTCAAAATAGATAGAAAATGACTGAGGTTAAAGTCGGGAAAATGAAAGGAAGGCACATTGTTCTATGATTTGTTCAACATGCGGAAAAGAAATGGTGGATGATATGTTGTTTTGTCCGTATTGTGGAAATAGCATTTCGAAAGAAGCGGATGATAATAAAAATCAAGAACCTCCGGCTTGCATAAAAGAAAACCAACCAGATATGCAACAGAATGAAATATCAAATCATTCATCGTTTTCAGCGCTACTGACATTTAAAATTTTTGTTATAGTTGGCGAGATATTGTGTGCTTTAGGACTTTTTCTTCCTTATATAAGAGTGTCTTTTTGGGGAATGGAAGCGGAGAAGTCTTTTAAAGACTTGTCATCTGACTATATAATACTTCTTATTATAGCAGCTATAGGAGTGCTTTTTGCATGTTGCAATAAATTCCAAGGATCGGTTCTTTTTGGAATTGTATATGCAGTGGTGTATTTTGTAGATACTAATAATTATTGGGAAGAGATAGATGGCAATCAATATGTTAGTGCGTTGGCCATAAAGGGAGCTGGATATTATTGTATTATACTGGGGATGATAGTATTGATTTTATTCAGTATTGTCGCACTTTTAAATATTAGGACAGATAAACGGTGACACACTTACATTTGAGTTTGCGTTTTAGGACTACTAATCTAAATAAATGTTTGCTTTTTGTTATCATCGGAATTATTTTTATTTGAATAATCATTTTTGGAGATTCTCGTGCAGAGGGTCTCTTTTTTATTGGCAGTACAACTTTAGATATAGAGATATTTTTTTCTATGAATTATTGAGATTTCATTACGAATCATCAAAATATATTGTATTTCTTCACAGGATATGATAATATATTAACACCGAAAGGTTCTTTTTAGATGTTTTTTGTATTAACTGTATAATAAGGTGGAACACTCTTGCGTTGCACCTTTATTCCGGCATATAAAAAATATCTGAAAGGAAAAGTACCTGACGGTGTCAAGGTACAGTGAAATGTACATGAATGAAGAGATTGAAAAAACATTCTTTGATTTGGAGTACCTTAAGAAGAGAAATGAAGAGCTGGAGAACAAGCTCCGGTTTTTAACGGAAAAGAACGAAACTTATAAAGAGCTTTTAAAAGATGTGTCAATAAATGTTCAGACAGACTATAAGGATCGTCTTTTCAAGTTTATATTTGGAAATCCGGAAAACAAAAAGTGGACATTGTCCTTATATAACGCTGTTAACGGTACTAATTACGATGATCCGGAAATGATCTCGTTTAATACAATTGGTACAGCGATATACATGAGGATGAAGAATGACGTATCATTTATTATCTCATTTGAGATGAACCTGTGGGAACATCAATCGACATTTAATCCCAATATGCCTATGCGATTTCTGATCTATGCTGGGAATCTTTACGACAAGTTTGCAGCTACAAGCGTTTATTATAAGTATAGCAGTAGACTTCAGCCTTTACCCAAACCGGTATGTATATGTTTTTATAACGGCAAGAGGGATCAGCCGGAAAAACAGGTGCTGAAGCTGAGTGATGCATATGATGGTGACGGGGATATTGAAGTAAAGGTCACTATGTTGAATGTGAACTACGGAAAAAATAAGTTGTTAATGGATAAGTGCAAGCCGCTTATGGAGTATGCATGGTTGGTTGATGCTGTAAGGAAAAAACAGGATGAGAAAATGGATCTGGAAGCAGCGGTAGACTCGGCTATAGACGAGATGCCGGAATCATTTGAGATTTATTCCTTCCTTGTAGGGAACAGAGCGGAGGTGAAGACTATGTTTCTAACAGAATTCGATGAAGAAAAAATGAAGAAACAGGAACGTGAAGAGGCTCGTGAGGAGGCTATTGAAGATACTTTACAATTTCTTATAAAGACAGGTAAAATATGCGAAAAAGATGCAGATGAGGTAAGAACTTTGGTCGGTGATAAACGTTGAGAAGCCGGTATACTTTGAAATTTATTCCTTCCTTGCAGGGAACAGAACGGAGGTGAAAACTATGTTTCTAACCGAATTCGATGAAGAAAAAATGAAGAAACAGGAACGTGAAGAGGCATGTGAGGAAGAACGTGTGAAATGGCAAATGGCTGTGGACGAAGTTTTACAATTATTTATTAAATCCGGGAAAATATGTAAAGAAGATGCTGAAGTGTTTAAATCTATATATAGAGATAAATTACTACATAGCGAGATTGCTTGAGATATATTCTTCTTAGTAAGGAAAAGAGGCGGAGTCAGACATAAATGATTCCGCCTCTATGAAAAAGACATAAAAGATAAAAAAGATAAAAGAAGGTATAAGGGAGTCGCTTCCTGTAAAGAATGCGATAGAAGCAGCTGTTAATTGGTGCATAGAAAGCAATGTACTTAAGGATTATCTTATCAGGCACAAAAGCGAGGTGGTCGGTATGATACTAACGGAGTATGATGAGAAAAAGCATATAAAGAATGAAAAGCAGGAAAGTTGGGAAGAGGGAAAGCTAGAAGGTGAAAGTTTGTTTGCAAAACTTGTGAATAAGCTTATTTCTGCAGGAAAAAATGATGATATCCTAAAGGCTACTACTGACCCTGAATACAGGCGTGAACTATATGTTCAGTACGGCATAAAAAGCGCATGATTATTTTGGAAAAAACCGGGGCAGGATTGATATCCTGCCCCGGAAATTTATTTAGCGGGTATTTAGATATAGAACTCAACGCTGTATTCCTTCTTGCCGGTATCGGGAATGAGATTTCCTTCTACTGCGTTTCCGTCAACAACAAGTCCCTTGCCGCTGCCGTCCTGGATAACGCTGATGTTATAGGTAGCACCGCGGAACTTACGTGTAACCTTGTAGCTTCCGAAATCCTTTGTAACGCAAGGCTTGATGGAAAGTCCCTTTAATGTGGGCTGAACACCGAGGATTGCCTGAGTGATATCAACTACAACCCATGCAGCTGTTCCTGTAAGGAAGGAGTTCTTTGCCTCGCCGTAATGAACTGCGGCACGTCCGGCGATCATCTGGCTGTATACATAGGGCTCTGTGCGGTGGATCTCACTTACATCCTCAAGGAATGCAGGACAGCTTCTCTTATAGATATCAAATGCCTTCTCTGCATCACCGATAACAGTTGCAGCAACTGAACACCAAGGATTGTTATGTGTGAATATTGCACCGTTCTCCTTGTATCCGGGCGGATAAGAGGAGATTTCACCAAGCTCAACATGATATGTTGTATAGCAGGGAGCGAGTATCTCAATACCGTAGTCATTCATAAGGTGCTTATAGATGGAATCAAGTGCCTTAGCACCGTAGCCCTTCTCCTGTCCGATGCCTGCCATGGTACAGAAGCCCTGAGGCTCGATGAAGATCTTGCCTTCTTCGCACTCGTTAGATCCAACCTTGTTTCCGTATGCATCATATGCACGAAGGAACCACTCGCCGTCCCAACCGAACTCTTCGGTAGCGGCTTTAACTTTGTCAACCTCTGCTCTGATAGTCTTTGCTTCATCAGCAAGACCTACATAGTCACAGATGTCTGCATATTCCTTGCCGTACTTAACAAACATACCTGCGATGAATACAGACTCGGCAACAGGACCCTCGGAAGGACCGAAGGTCTG
>JAEEGJ010031021.1_pt1 | contig 10390 bp, 5 predicted proteins | sample 8958761 | NCBI WGS metagenome assembly JAEEGJ01 (sample SAMN16246546, study PRJNA631951) | gut metagenome | biome: gut microbiome; feature: rumen; material: RS-attached | host: Bos | place: Iran: Karaj | collected 2018-10 | reverse complement strand
GACGTTTACGGCCTACTAAGTGGGTGAAGCCTTGGTGAATATCCCACGCAACAGGCATGATCGTGTCGCTGCCACTATATTTCAGTCGCGGTCGTCCGCCCCAAGCAGCATACTGCCATTCCGCTTCGGTAGGAAGGCGGAAATGCTTCCCTGTGAGCTTGTTCAATGAATCAATGAAAGTTTGCGCATCATACCACGAAACCTTTTCTACAGGGAGAAGTTCCGGAGTGTTTTGACAGGCAGAATGATTGGTGTTATCGTTCCAATAGGATGGATTTTGGTGCATGACAGCCGAATAGAGCTGCTGTGTCACTTCGAATCTGGCCATGTAATACGGGGCAAGGACAATGGTGTCGTAACCGTTGTATGCGCACTTCCCCATCACAGGACAAATGCGAGAGTAGTCACAAACAGTATCTCCACAATAGTTTTTCCTGACAAACGTGTCGGGAGTTATCAGTACCATGTCGATTTTGACCTTGTCGTTCACGGCAATGGTGATCTTTTTCGGTTGCGCGGATGTGACGAGGAAAAGCGTACATCCGAGAAGTGACAAGATGATGTTTTTCATTCTTAATTTTACATTCTATATTCAGCATTCATAATTGCTTCTTCCGCACCGCAATCACTCTAAAGCCGACTAGCGGGGAGGAGTGTGTCTATACAAGCAAAAAAAGTATCTATATCAGGTTTTCTTCCAACAGGAACGGAATAACGCCCATATACATGATGCCGTTTTCATCAGTCCATGGTTTCTCGTTGCCGTCCACAATGACAATCTTGCGGAAGAAGTCGCCCGAGTTCCTCAGCGAGAAAGTTTCCTGATCCCGTTTCGTTTCGGTATCCACGTTCAGTGCCGACTGGATATAGACTTTTTCGCGACCCGTATTGACGACGAAGTCGATCTCGTATTGCGACTGTTGCCTTTTGCCCTCCTTCACGCGGGTCAGCTCCACCACGCCCACATCCACACTGAAGCCTCTGCGGATGAGCTCGATGAAAATCATGTTCTCCATCAGGTGCGACTTTTCCTGTTGTCGGAAGTTCAGCTTGGCGTTGCGCAGACCAGTGTCCATCGAATAGTATTTCAACGTGTTTTCGAAAAAGCGTTTTCCTTTCACATCAAACCGCTTCGCACTCACGAAAAGGTATGCTTCCTCCAAATAGTCCAGATAATTTTTGATGGTATTGTCCGAAGTGTTGCGTTTCATCAGCGTGCCTGCCGCATTGGCCAGATTGTGCGGGTTGGTCAGGGAGCCCACAGCTGATGAAAGCGCGTTGATCAGCGCATCCAGAACCTCGTCATCCTTCAGTTTGTAGCGCTCCACGATGTCCTTGATATAGACTCTCTTGTGGAGTCCTTTCAGGTATTTTCGCTTCTCCGTTTCGTCCTTTTCCAGCACCGCCAACGGCATCCCGCCGTAGGTCAGGTATTCCTCCAGCGCATCTGCCTTCTCCATTCCCGAAACGGGAAAGAACTCCTTGAACGACAATGGATAGACTTTAACTTCCGACCCTCGGTCGCGGAAGTTGGTCACGATGTCCTTTGAAAGCATCTTGCTGTTCGAACCAGTAACATAGATGTCGAGATTTTTGCGTGCCATCAAGTCGTTCAGGATATCGTAGAAAGTGGTATAGAGCATATCGCGATCCTCTTCGGGAACCAACCGTTCATCCACATCCTCGTTTTTCACTTTATATGACAGCTGAATCTCATCGATGAAGACGTAGTAACGCTTCTCGTCATCCTTCGTCTTTCGGAGCACATAATCGTATAGTTCGTTGGGATTCCTGTACTTTACATGTGCCTTCTTGTCTAATGCCAGCTCCACGAAACACTCCTGCGTCACCCCTTCGTTCAATAGGTGATCCTTGTAAAGCGTGAAGAGCAGGAACGATTTTCCACAACGGCGTATGCCCGTAATGATTTTCACTTTCCCGCTCCATCTTTTGCTTAACAACTCACTGATATACTGATCTCTTTGTATAATCATCGTCTATCTTTTTAATACGTTATACTGCAAAAACAGTCATATTGTTCGACCATTTTTGCAGTGCAAAGATACAATTTTTTTAACCCGACAGCTATCCTGTTCACTTCTTCCGCACCGCAATCACCCTAAAGCCGACCATCTCCATGTCTTACATCTAAAAATTCACCCCCACCAAATCAATGACAATCCTTGATCCGTCAATGTTGGTGTTGTCCATTTTGACAAAACCGTAGGTGTCGTTGTAATAGGCTGTGAGGTAAGTTTTTCCGATGCGACTTTTGGCGACGGCGTCCACCTTCACACACGGAAGCGTACCCATCGGCGTGACTACTTCGCATGCGGTGTCGGTAATCTGGTATTTGTACTTGTTGACGATTTTCCCCGTCCATGTCTTCCAACGCTCGTCGCCCCAATGACTACCGATGGTGAGCTTCCACTTCCAGTTCTTCCCTTGTTCGATGGGATATTGGATATAAGGGAAAGGATTGAGTTCAAGAATCCTGAAAAGACAATTCCTAATGGGATGCATCCATAAATTCCGTTCATTTTCTACGATGCCGGAATACGACAATGGCCATCTCGATTGTTGATCATCATACAAGAAATAAAAAGCCTCCACCGTTTGATTATAATCTTTACTGAAAGGCTTTGCTGTGCATAAGACTTCCACCTCATAACGATTGACGCAAGAGTCTTTTGCGTCAAAAACATCCGAAAAGGAAAAATCCGCCATATAATAGGTATATGTGGCGGTGTCGCCGGTTTCCGTAAGTTCATATCCCTGTTTTGGAATACGTTCGTAACACATATAGCGTTCTTTGCCCTGCGGATCGTAATAGCGGAACCCGAAGGTGAACACACGCTCCGCCTGATAGATTTTGTTGTCCTCGGTGTAGCGGCAGGGATTCGCGGTGTCGTTTCGCACCTCAAACCAGACGGACCCGCTCCGCGAATATTCGGTGGTTTGTGAAAAGGAAGGAAGACAGGCGCAAGCTGTCAGGATGACGATGGTGATGAGCTTTTTCATGTTGTTATGGTTTTTGAAGTTTAAGTATGTATTAGGGAATTATACGTGCAGATCCGCGCGATACATGGAGATAAAATAATCTCCGCGTATCGCTCGTATCTTCACGTATTATTTCATCGTTTTCCATCGTCTCATTTTTTCCTCACCGCAATCACCCTGAATCCGACCAGCGGGGACGGACCGTTGTAGGGTTTCTCGCTGTCGATGCGGATGTCGTAGCCGGGGTCGAGGTAGCTGCCGCCGTATGCGACGCCGCGCTCATAGACCATCTCCGCTACATTGCCACTCATATTGTACAGACCGTAATTGTTGGGATGACGCGATTTGGCTGGATCCGGAAGATTATCAATATAATGAAAAGGATCATAGTTTATCACTACGACATACTTTCCATCCTGCTTGGTGATACTTTCTTCACCGAGCCTTAAATAGTTGTATAAAGGTTCCCCATTACGATTGGTGAGATATGGTCCTCCTATCGGGTATGTGTTGTAGATTAGCCCGCCATGGGCGGCATGTTTCCATTGGTCTGTGGTGGGCAGGGTATATTCCCACTCTCCGCCCATTTTTTCCGTAAGCCAGCGGCAAAACAGCATCGCACCATCATGACTGATGCAGGACACGGGATATCGAGGAAATGGAGGAAATGCCGGATGGGTGCCGTAATGAGTTACCAAGATCGCACGGGCAGTGTCAATCTTGGCCTTCTCATAGTCGGCCATTCGTCCCTGCATCTTCAGGTCTTCCAAAAAGAGATTGTACGATGCGTTGGTCACCTCCGTTTCTAACATCCGGAATCCCGCTATGGTCACCTTTGTAGAGTCCCCGTTACTGTTGCGAATCGTGTAATGTCCCGCCGGCACCTCCACGAAGGTCCCCACGAGCTGTTTCTCCAACTTCGCGGTTTTCTTGTCGGGCTTCTGCGCCCAAGCCGCCACCACTGCGGCAACCAAAAGGATGGTTAAGGTTAATTTTCTCATAACGGTTAAGGTTTTGGATAGGTTTCTATAAGTAATAACGTGATTTATGGAGAGAATCTTGGGTGGGAGGATGTTTTTATCGTCGGGCGTGTGCGACACGCCCTCTACAGTCCGATTCCCCACAATTATCCATTATCAATTATCCATTATCAATTATCAATTATCAATTATCCATTATCAATTATCCCGCACCGTGTCCACCGGCTCGAACCGCAACGACAGCGCCGACTGCACCGTGACGACCAACGCCGTGAGCGCCAGCAGGATAACGTACGCGAGGAGGAATATCCAGACGGCGATGGGCGCGTGGGCGACGAACAGCTTCAGCCACTGGCGGAGCAGCAAGATACTGACGGGCACAGAGAGCAGGAACGCGACAGAGCAGAGGAGGGCGTACTTGCCGTTGGCGCGGGCGAGCAGCTGTCCCGTGGAGGAACCGAAGATCTGCCGCAAGCCCAGCTCGGGACGGCGGTAGGTCATCTCCAGCAGCAGCATCCCCGCCACGCCCATCAGCGCGAGCAACACCGCGATGCCGCAGAGGATGAACAGCCCTTTCGAGAGTCCGGCCTCTTTGGCGTAAGAGTCCGCTATGTCATCGTCCAATGTGCTGACTTTTAAATCGTTTTCGTGACCGTATTCAGCCGAGATGCGGCGGATTTCCCGAATCAGCGCGGCAGTGTCGGATCCCTCCTCGTACTTGATGAAGAATTGGCGCAACACCTGACCGTATTTCCCGACTTCAATGCCCAACGGCTGGATGGTGTCGAACAACGGACGAAAATGGAAGTCCTCCGCAATGCCGATGAGCGTTGTCCGCGAGACGTCAAACATTCCCTCGTAATACCAATTCAAATGCAAGTGATAAAGGTTTTGGGCCTTCTTATTGAAGATGACATACCGCTGACCCTTAGTCATCTCGCAATTCTTGAACGTACTTCCATCACTCATCCGTATCCCGAAGAACTCCATAAAATTGGGGCTCACCTGCATGCAATTGAACTCGACTTTCTGTTCCTTTTCGCTATCAGGATCTTTGAGCATTTCCCCATACAACACGTAGCCAGAATTGCGCACGATGTTGCACGATGCCGCCGTTATATCTTCGACGCCAGGCAGTTGTCCAACCGCATGGATATATGACGGTATGCTGTCCGTCCAACGAATATCCGCACTGTAATTCAGAATGTTATGCGTCTGGAAGCCCATGTCATACTGCTTGAGGTAACGGTTTTGGACAGCAACATACAACGTGCAGGTCAGGATGACAGAGGCGAGAAAGAATTGCAGCCCGATGAAGAGCGTGCGCAACCGGATCCCCGTCTTCGAGAAGCCGTAGTTGCCCTTCAGCGCGACATCCGGGGAGACAACGGTGACCATTCGCGTCGGGTATAAAGAAACGACAACTCCGACAACTATGGACAACAATAAAGTAGTTAAGATGATAGAGAGATTTCCGGACAAGGTGACGGGGGCAGTCAGCATGGGGATTTCCGGCAAGCGGGTGCAGAGCAGGAAGACGAGGAAGGCGATGAGGAAAGCCGCGAGCGAAAGGATGACGTAGCCTTTCGCCATCGACCACCAGATCGCGCTGTCCGACTCGCCGAGCACCTTGCGGGTGTTCACGCGGCGCATCCGCAGGGGCGCTTCCGCGATGGCGAAGTTGGCGAAGTTGAGGAACGCGATGATCAGCACCGCCCACGCGATGCCCGACAGACAGTTGGTCACGAAACGGCTCACTGCATCGGGATTTCCACCACGTTCGGCATCGGGCTCGAAATGGATGTCTTTGGCGGCCACCAACCGCACATCCGACGGGGCAGAATTCCACATTTTTTCGGTGTAGAACTTAGCCTTCAACATAGCAGCCAATGTGTCAGGGTTGGTGCCGGGCTTCAGTTTGCAATAGATGGAGCCCCAGCGATAATCTTTCCATACGCGCTTCGCCATCACGGGTGCAGGTTTGGTTGAATCGCAGGAGGCCCTGAGCGTTACGTCTTTATACTCAGGTTCTCCCGTCGCTTGGTAACTGCTGGCCGAGAGCGAAATCGGATCGGATTCCGACGACTCTCCGTAAAGCTCAGCATTAGCGAACAGAGAATCTTCCGGACCCTCAATGTCCCAGACCATCGCTTGACATTTCCCGGGACCGTCCCACAACGCCTGAATCGAATCCTGATCGACTTTCACCACTTTATATTCCCAACGAGGCATTTTAATGAGAATCAGCGGGTTGCCAAAAGTGTTGTTCGCTGGCATATCCTTGTAAACAGCCACGACTTTTCGATGCAGAATGGTGTCTTTACCCCTGTCTCTGTCTCGCAAGGAAAGTGTTTTCCCGACAGGACTCTCTTTGGGGAAAAGTTTCTTGGCCAACGACTCGGGCACCACGACCTCTTCATCGTCATCCAGCTCGCTGAACGCACCCTCAACGCACTGGAATCCGAAAAAGTCGAAGAAGAGCGTGTCATAGAGCGTTATATTCGACAGGCTTCCCACTCCCTCAACAGGATGTTCCAACTTGTAGTTGTAATCCAAATCGGAAAACTGACAGACGGACTCCACCTCATCGAGACTGTCGAGGTAATCGGTTATGTCGCTGTCATTTATCCAGTGGGAGAATCCCTGATTATGGGTGTTCTCCTCCACGCGGTACATCCGTTCGGAGTCCGCGAGGCAGCGGTTATAGCGGCGGTCGTAGCGGACCTGCGCCATGAGGATCATGAAGACGGCCAGGGCGGTGGCGAGGCCGAGGATGTTGAGCACCGTTGCGGTGCGGGTTGGTCTTGTGTTTTTCATATCGTTTTGTTTTATTTTCTCTTTTTTTATTTGGGCGCCCCGGCGCGGCTCAGGGGACGACATTTCCAAGCGTCGCAATCACACATTCTCGAGCCAACGTCGCGAAACGTTGTCTCCTCTCGCCGCGCCGTCGGGCTTTCCGGTACAATGTTTTTTGCCATCACACATGCCCGGCGGGGCGATTCAGGCGTATGCGACACGCCCCTACGTACGGGCGTATCGCATACGCCCTCCTGCAAAAAACATTTCCCCTTCAATCCCTGGCGCGGCCCTCGTCGGAACCCAATCCCCGTTTCGCGGCGAAGCACCTGATCCCCTCGTCCGTCACCATTCCCGCGCCGCGATTTCCACCCCGCCGCCCTGCCCTACCGAGCTTCTGCCCCTACCGGGGCATCCTTCAACGTCCGCAACGTCTGCCACGCGGTGATGCCGAGGGCGAGGAGGGTGATGACGAGGAAGGTCGCCAGGAAGGGCCAAACAGGGATGTCAGCTTTGTAGGCGAAGTGCTGCTGCCACTTATGGAAGATACTGACGGCCAAGGGCGCGGCGCAGACGAAGCACAACACGCAGATGATGAGGATGTTGCGGACCACCTGCCAAAGGAGGTTCTCTTTGGAGGCACCATAGACGCGGCGCAGACTAAGCTCGCGGCGGCGGTAGTGGCAGTCGAGCATCACCATGCCCAAGAGGCCGGTGAGCGTGACGAACAGGGTGACCGCGACGAAGAGTGCCATCAGCTTGGCGAAGTCGTCCTCATTGTGGTATTCCTTGTCAATTTCCGGCTTCAGCGACTGGAGTGGTCCGAACTTGAACCCGTCAAAACCATCAAGGTTCATCTTCCGCTTCATTTCATCCTCCACTTGCGACGCATCCTGCCCTTCTTTCAGCTTCACATAGAAATAGCAGTCACGCAGCCCCCTTGCAAGATGAGAAGACCACGGGTAATATTTACAGGGTTCTATCTCATCTACCAAAGACAGGTTGTGGTAGTCGCGCACCACACCGACCACTCGTAGGAGACTCCGTGACGAATCTGAATAGAGCGCTTCATTCTCTTTCAAAGCCGACTCATTCACCACCGACTCCACGGGTATTGAACCGAAAGGCCGTTTCAGTTCCCTTCCTTTTACCACTTCAATGTCAAAAAAATCGAAGAAATTGGGCGACACTACTCTGGACACAAGCGTAATCTGATTCCCGTCCAAAAGCATTCCCTGTCTCGAAACCACCTCTCCCCAACCCAACACAGGATCCATCGCAAACGTAACCTCTTGTACTCCAGAAATGGAGTCCAACTTATCCTGCAAGCGGTACAGGTCGATGTTGACTTCGCCTTCGTCATCCGCAAAATCGGTATTATAAAGCTTTCCTACCGAAACATATACATTCTCGGTATTAAAACCCAAATCGGCGGTTTTTATAGAATGGTTTTGGACAAGCACAAGCAGGAGGAAAAGCGTGATGGCAAAGGTTGCATAGAACTGCAATACCGATGACGGCGTGGTCTGCAGGCGAAGCAATAGCTTGCGCCACCAGCCGCTCTTGGTGGGATCTGACAGACTTTTCTTCAACGCTGCGTCAATATTGCCGGCGTCCGTGGAATAGAATACCGGATAGAGGGAGGCGATCAGGGCCACGGCAAAAGTAACCGCCGCCGTAATCCATACAGCGGGCAGATTGTCAGCCAGTTGCAGACTAATATCCACGAAAGGAATCACCTTCGTACGGGCGCAAATCTCCACGATGACCAAAGCAACAACGAACGCGATGAAAGCACCGAGCAGAAACCGACCGAACATCTCCCAGCGAAGCTGCGCGTTGGAGCAACCCTCGATCTTGCGGATGTTCGTCTTGTGTAAATACAACGGCACGGTCGCAGCAGCATAGTTGGTGTAGTTCAGAAAGGCGAGCAACAGCAGTACGATGCCGAATACGCCTAACATCTTGGAAACAACCGTAGTATGCTCCTCATCGAAACCATAATACCAATGCCAATAGGGTTCCTGTTCGCTTAACAGTTCCAGCGACAGCGAATCACACTCCTTGGGGGCATTCTCGTACTTCTGCGCACGTTCGGTATAGCACAACTCCGAGTCTCCGGTGGTGTCCATGGTTGACATATACGACTGATACTCATTCTGATACTGCGCAAAAACCTTCTGCACAAACTCCTCGATTTGACATCTTTCTTTCAACTTATAGTATATATGTCCCCTGATGTCATCCAGTTTGTAGCAACGTTCCCCTCCTTCTACCTCAATTTCATCCAACTTGAAACAACGGATTACCCCATAATACGCCATAGAGGTGTTCTGTGGAAAATCCTTATACACGGCAATGACGGTAACCGTGTCAACAATCCCAACCCCTTTCAAATCGGCATACTGCTCGTCAGGGGCTGTGGTTATCACCATCTTCCGTCCCACCGCGTCACCGTTCGGGAATAAATAATCAGACAAACTACTGGTTATCACAACATTGTGGTAGTCTCCGAAGTTTTCCAGACTCCCAGTCTTAATCTTGATTCCAAAGAACGGGAAGATTGACGGCGTGGCCACCTGCACCGGCAGGAGCGTGTCCGTTTCAGGTGTGTCCTGCGCGTACATCCGGAACTCGCCATAGCCATATCCGCGAAGGATACATACATCCTCCAAGCCCTCAAACGGGAGCTTTGCCTGAGGATTTGCCAGATTTTCCGGCGTGATTCCCGTCAATATACGGAAGCCCGCACTGTTCTGGAGAATCGACCACTTCTGGTCACTGTTTGACATACCCCGCCAGGATTTCAGTTCGTAGATGCGGTCCGCGCCGGGATAGGATTTGTCGTACCGGAGGTCGTAGTATCGGACCATGGCCACGATGAGGAAGGCGGCAATGGCGACCGCCAGTCCGAGGATGTTGAGCACCGTTGCGGTGCGGGTGGGCGTGTGTTTCATATTGGGTTATTCGTTGGTTATACATTCATCGATATGTTCTCCGTCATACGCCCCAGGGCTCACTGCGTTCACCCTGGGTTGACACGTGTCGGGCCTGCAGCCCTTTTTGGAATGATGTTCATTATAATGGTGGCTCTTTCGTTACAACTACTAACTACTAACTGCTAACTGCTAACTCTCCACCACCGTTCCGTCCAGCATCTTCACGATTCTATGCGCGAAGCCGGCATCGTGGGTGCTGTGGGTGACCATGACGATGGTGGTGCCGGCGGCGTTGAGGTCGCAGAGCAGGTGCATGACGTCGAGACCGTTGTGGCTGTCGAGGTTGCCGGTGGGCTCGTCGCAGAGGATGAGCTGCGGGTTGGAGACGACCGCGCGGGCCACGGCGACACGCTGCTGCTGCCCGCCGGAGAGCTGCTGCGGATAGTGGCTCGCCCTGTGGATGATGCTCATGCGCTCCAGCACCTCGTTGACCTTCTCCCGCCGCTCCGACTTGCTGAGCCCGAGGTAGCGCAACGGCAACTCCACGTTCTCGAAGACGTTCATGTCGTCGATGAGGTTGAAGCTCTGAAACACGAAGCCGATGACCCCGCGCCGCAGCTTCAGCCGGTCGCGCTCTTTCAGTCCGCTCACGTCGCGGCCGTCAAGGAAATAGCG
>JAEEGJ010031019.1_pt1 | contig 10391 bp, 7 predicted proteins | sample 8958761 | NCBI WGS metagenome assembly JAEEGJ01 (sample SAMN16246546, study PRJNA631951) | gut metagenome | biome: gut microbiome; feature: rumen; material: RS-attached | host: Bos | place: Iran: Karaj | collected 2018-10 | reverse complement strand
GTCCAGACCGCCGCTGCCGAAGGTGCAGAACGGGACGCCCTGCTTGCCGTCCAGGTTCATCGCGCTGATCGCGGCCTCCACGGGCGGGGCGTAGGTGCCCATCCAGATCGGATAGCCGAGGAAGATGACGTCGTAGGCGTTGACATCGACGGTAAAGGGCTTGAGCTCAGGAAGTTTGCCTTCGGCGGCATCCTTCGCGCAGCGGGCGGCGACGGCCGGAATGTCGCCCTCGTACGGGACGACGGGGAGGATGGCCTCGAGGTCCGCGCCCAGGGCGTTGGCAATCTCTTCGGCGACGACCTTCGTCGTGTTCGTCTGGGAATAGTACAGCACCAGGACCTTCGGCGCTTTCTTCTGGGAGCAGGAGACCGCCAGCAAGACGGCGGCCGCCAGGATAAGAATCTGTTTCATACGTATGGTTTTTAAGATCTTCCGTATTTAGAATCATGCAAAGATAGCAACAGATTTCGGTTTCCGCCCATTTTTTCGTACATTCGGGGGCGAACTTTACCATCGACCCATGAAAACCCGCAACAAACAGCTCTTCTGGTGGCTCGGCGCGCTCGTTCTGGGCACGGTCCTCGGCCTCCTGCACGTCAAGGCCGTGGACGCCGTGTGCCAGTTCCTCGCGACGGTGTACACGCGGCTCTTCCAGTTCCTCGCCGTCCCCACCGTGGCCCTCGCCATCACGACCACCCTCATCTCCTTCGGCAAGCAGCGGAGCACCCGGAAGATCTTTGCCCATACCATCACGTACACCCTCCTGACCACCTTCGTGGCCGCGCTCGTGGGCATGGGCCTGTACCTCCTCATCGCGCCCGAGAACCTCCCGAAGGAACTCCTCCCGTCGGCCTCGGAAGTGACGGCCGGGGGATCGACCTTCTACGACCACATCATCTCGGTCATCCCGAACAACGTCGTCCAGCCTTTCCTGTCGGGGAATGTCCTGTCCATCCTGCTGATCGCCATCGCCATCGGCCTGGCCCTCGCCTGGATGCCCGATACGGAGGGTAAGGGCGTGGTAGTCAAGGGAATCCAGGGACTGCAGGAGCTCTTCTTCACGCTCATCAAGGCGCTCATCTGGACGCTCCCGCTCGGCATCGCCGCCTTCGCGGCCCAGCTCGCCGGCCAGCTCAGCGCCGGCCTCATCCTGGGCTCGCTGGGCAAGTACACGGCGGTCATCCTCGCCGGCAACGCCATCCAGTTCTTCGTCGTCCTGCCGCTGTTCCTGCTGGCCCGGAAGATCAACCCGCTGAAAGTCTTCCGCGCGATGAGCCCCGCCGTGGTGATGGCCCTCTTCACGAAGAGCTCCGCCGCCACGCTGCCCGTCACGCTCTCATCGGCCGAAAACCGCCTGGGCGTGGACCCGAAAGTCTCCCGCTTCGTCCTCCCCATCTGCACCACCATCAACATGAACGGCTGCGCCGCCTTCATCCTCGTGAGCTCCCTGTACGTGATGCAGAACGGCGGCCTCCCCCTCGGCATCGGCACCATGCTCCTGTGGGTGCTCATCTCCGTCGTCGCGGCCGTCGGCAACGCCGGTGTGCCCATGGGCTGCTTCTTCCTGACCGTCTCCCTCATGACCGGCCTCGGCGCCCCCGTCGAAGTCATGGGCCTGATCCTGCCGATTTATACGATCATCGACATGCTCGAAACCGCCGAAAACGTCTGGTCCGACTCCTGCGTCTGCGCCATGACGGATCAGGATTTAAGGGGGCAGGTCGGTCCCTGAGCTTGTCGAAGGGCCGACCCATGCCCGTCATTCCGGGCTTGCCTTTGCCTCATTCCGGGCTTGCCTTTGCCTCATTCCGGGCTTGACCTCCGTCATTCCGGGCTCGACCCGGAATCTCCCCGGTAAAAGTGCAAAACACCCTAGTTTCACACATATTATCCCGTTTTTGGCCAAAAAAAGTGTAAATCAGGCCGTTTTACACATATTTCGCCCATCTGGACCGAAAAATGTGCGAATCCCCGGGTTTTTGCACATTTTTCCGGCTGCTGCGGCACCCGGCTGCCCATCTCATGAGCAAAAATGCCCATCCATGCTCACGAAACCACCGATTTCCCCATCTCGTGAGCAAAACCGCCCTTGCACGCTCACGACCCCGGCGATCTCCCTCTCGCCGCCAATGATATTTTGCAATTTCGGCGAGATTGCATATCTTTGCAAGAGAAAGGAAGCAAATCCGGAAATTGCGGAGTTCAACTCTTTGCGCCGGTGAGTTTCCTTTTTCGTTTGAAGTAAGTGACTCCGGCCAGTTCGTGCCGTCCCTTCCGAACCTCTTCAATATAGATTCTGATACAGTCCGGATAGTTTTTTCTGTAGTGGATCAGTGTACGTCCACCTGGCATTACTTCCATGTGGAGATTGTCAAAGTTGTTTAGAAGACTAGGGAGCAAGAGGATATCATCGTCTTCAATTTTGATTTGTCCACGGAGAACCTCCTTTTCGCTAGCGTGTTTCGTGAAGATGTGGCGAATGGCGAAGTTGTCAAGAACATGTGTGTAATCGAAATACCCAGGCAAGGTGGATGGCGCAAGTTGGATTTTCATCAAGCTGTTATCACTGATGGTTCTTGCTTGCGATAAGAAGTCTTCCAGACTACCGATATAGTACTCGAACTGCGTGTCCATAATGACCCGCAAATTCGGGAAAAGAAAGTAGAAAAGCAAAGAATAAACGTTTAAGTTGTAATTAGTTATGTATCAGTATGTTGTGAAAAGATAGGCGGGATATTCCGTGTGTTTATACAACAGCGATCTTTGTTGGAAATCAGCGCTTTTCATTCCTGATTATGCTATTAAACGTTTAATCTTCAGTTTTGTCTTTTTTTTCGTAACTTTGGAAAGTTATGTTCACACTCATCGATTTACCCTATCCGATTGACGCGCTGGAGCCCGTCATTTCCGCCCGCACGCTCACTTTTCACCACGGCAAGCACCTGCAAGGGTACGTGGACAATTTGAATAAGCTCGTTGCCGGAACCGAGTTCGAGACGATGCCCTTGGAAGAAATCGTTCAGAAAGCGACCGGGGGCATGTTCAATAATGCCGGTCAGATTTTGAACCATAATCTGTACTTTACGCAGTTCCGTCCGGCGGTTGCTGAGCCTGTCGATCGGTCGGTCCCTGAGCTTGTCGAAGGGCCGACCGGGGCCCTCAAGGCTCGGATCGAGTCCCAGTGGGGCTCCCTCGCCGCCTTCCAGACCGCCTTCGTCACCGCCGGCGCCACCCTCTTCGGCTCCGGCTGGGTGTGGCTCCAGGCCGATGCCGATGGCGCCCTGTCCATCGGCCAATACCCCGGTGCCGACAACCCCGCCGCCCATGGGCTCAAGCCCCTCCTGACCTTCGACGTCTGGGAACACGCCTACTACCTCGACTACCAAAACCGCCGCCCCGCGCACCTCGAGGCGTTGTGGGGGATTGTCGATTGGGGGGTCGTGGAGGAAAGGTACGGTCGATGAGCGAGCGGGGTTAGCCCTCGCACCGCGCACTGGCTCGTCCTTAGGAAAGGCTTTTTACGAGGACGAGATGGGTTTGAACCCGGTTTCGTCCTCAGGGAAGGCTGTTTACGAGGACGAGATGGGCCTAATTGCAGTTTCGTCCTCAGGGAAGGCTGTTTGCGAGGATGAGATGGGCCTAATTGCAGTTTCGTCCTCAGGGAAGGCTGTTTGCGAGGACGAGATGCGCCCGGCCGAGGGTTCGGACACGAGCACGCCCATATTTGTGCCCGATTCGAAGTGCCGATGGGGGCAGGGGGGGTCCCTGAGCTTGTCGAAGGGCCGACCAAAGCCCCTCATTCCGGGCTTGACCCGGAATCTCCCCGGTAAAAGTGCAAAACGCCCCGTTTCGCACATATTTTCCCGTTTTGGACCAAAATATGTGTGAATCAGGCCGTTTTACACATATTTCGCCCATCTGGACCAAAAAAAGTGCGAAAACCCGGGTATTTGCACATATTTTCGGCTGCGGCGACGCCCGGCTGCCCATCTCATGAGCAAAAAGGCCCATCCCTGCTCACGAAATCACCGATTTCCCCATCTCGTGAGCAAAACCGCCCCCGCTCGCTCACGAACCCCGGCGATCTCCCTTCGCCGCCAATGTTTTTTTGCGATTCCGGAGGTATTCCTTACCTTTGCATCGACTTCAAGGCAGCCCCTTGAAGGCTCGAGACTCCGGCCCCGCCGGAGGGGTGAGATTCCGTGTCAACCTCGGCGACAATTGGGTGGCCGTTTGGCACGGAGTCGTTTTTGGGGGCTTTCCCTCGTGCCGCGCACTGGCTCGTCCTCAGGGAAGGCCATCTTTGAGGACGAGATGGGCCCAAACCCTGTTTCGTCCTCAGGAAGGGCTGTTTACGAGGATGAGATGGGTCTGGCTGAAGGTTCGGTCACTGGTGGTTATGCTCCGAATGATGGCCCGTTACATTTCCGTGATGATCTTCTCCTCGAAAGTCATCTGGATGAACACGCCGATGAACATGGCGAGAAAGGAGAATTGTGAGAGCAATTCAGGGTAAACATCCAAAGTATAATTTGAATTGCCCGGAAGGAAAGACCACGGAAAAACGATCTCTTGCCCAGTACTGTGGATAGATGGGGCTAATACATCAATTGCCAGCAGACCCACCATCAAAGAAATGGAGAAACTGATCACTAACAATTGGAGAGCGCGTAATACTTTATTCCTTGAGGGAACACGTTGTATGGTCTTGTTATTCTCATAATAGACGAAAAGGGATACCACTAAGAGAAGAATGATCCTTAAAGGCCATGACAACTGTTCTTCAAACAAGTTATTTCCAATTACTAACACGATCCACGCGGCGGTAATCGATGCCACGAGTCGCGGTACGAACACATGAATATTGTGTAATATATGAGATTGGGGATGCAATGATAAAAGCAATATAGATATTCCGATACAAGCGACCAACTTTATAAAAAGAGCCCAACAATTAGGTGACTCGTACATATACAGAAAAGCCCAAACAACCAAAAAGATAAGGGCGAATCGAAACGATCGGCAATACTCTCTTTCACGTCGGTTTTTCACAAGTAACTCATCTATCTTTCCCGGTGCCTTCGCTCGCTTTACCAGTATCAAGTAATAGATGCCAGCCACGAAAAAGCTGAAGGCCAAGGAAGCCGGAAGAAGAGCAAAGTTTCTGGGACAAGTCCAAAAGCATGGGAATATTAAAGAGCAAATGGACATTGCGCCCAGCAGAATGACGATTACCACATTCGCTTTTTTGAAAAAATGCAATCTGAAAGCATCCTCCATAGCAAAACGGCGATAGAACCACTTTGATACTTTGGATTCCCTTGAAATGATGGAAGAATCATCACCCGTCCCAATCAGATGATAGAATTCAAACGAATTGAGGTAGTGATAGTCCTTTCTGTTATTGGAAGCGTCTTCAACGGAAGGGAAGAAAATACGCTCCATTTCCTCTTCCGGGTCAACGAACCATGAATCGGAGACACAGAATCCCGGATGCTTTTTACGGGGTAATTTATTGTCGTACCATTCCGGAGTGAATGAAAAATGCTTCTCTGCTAGTGGATTCATAATCACTTCGATCCACTCTTTTTCCGCCCGATCGAAATTCTCTGCATACAATGCTGTAAGCTTCTGAACGATTGCGGCATAATCGTTATGTTCGCCAACTAGCTTAGCTTTCTTCTCTACATATTTATTGTTGATTCTTGAAACTGCATTTCGTTTATTGGAGAGTTTTCTAAGCAGGCATCTTTCTATACAATCAATTCTTTTGCGTCTTTTCCTTTCTATCTTACGGAGATCCTTGACATATTTGCTCAAGTCTCCGATGTTGGAAAGGACATCGTCATCCTCACATTTACGACGAATAAGCCTTCGATAATAGTAGTACTCGGATTTTTTGACAATGGACGAAAAGTAAAAATCGGAGAGGAGTCCTTCTCGCATCTGAGCATAATACTTACTGCTCTCAAAGACATCAGAATGCATCAGGTCAAACATGAAGTCAAGAAGCAGTTTGCGAAGGAATCTCGTGATGTCAGCATTGCTGTCAGCCTTCATCTGATAGTACTCCTGTTCATCGAGCAACCCCCATATGTACAAGGATGAATACGAATCAAGATTGATTCGGCTATTTCGAAGCTCCACGTGTGTCGAATTGTCGGGCTTGGAATAGCGAGAATTGACCAGCTCGCCAAGATGATCCTTCTGAGGAAAAGCAGTGTTGTAGATATTCTTGATAATGGAAGACAAGGATTCGATATCCTTCGTCAAATAGGGCAGTTCGAGGATATCTTCTTCCATATGGCGAGGCGTCCCGTTCTCGTCGAAGAAGTGGACATAGAACTTAACCCGATCTGGAGAAACAGTTAAACGGACGGGATATTGTACGATGTCATCCCCATTTCTCAAGTCGGGTAAATCGGTGTAATTGAAGATGGCTATTCCTTCTTCGATCTTTGAGGTCTCGTGATCAAGACAGAAAAAACTACCGCTGTTCATGATGAGGATTTCAAAGCAATGATATAATCTTCGATACTCTGAGAAAAAACCTTAAGGATTTCCGCCTCTTTATTCGAATCGATCGTCCTGATAATAAATTGGTACTCTTCCCACATCTCCGGCCATTGCCGCACCGTGCCAAAGGCCGTTAAATGCACTAGCTGTAAAAGGTGTTCCAACATGGCCCCTAAACGCAGTTTCTTTTTCATAAAGCTAGCTGCAAGCAGAGAACTCTCTTGATAGTCTTTCAGGGTGAAATAATCGTAATGGAAGCCTAGAATCGTTCGATACGCCAGATACGCTCTTTTTCTGACTGTATCAATCTTCTGGGTCTTTTGGTCGTTCTCTTCGGGTACACTATATATAGACTTCGCCACATTGAGGATGGTTTCTTCATCCAAACTATTGATTCCTGTCTCCGAGAGTCGTCTTTCCATGATGTTCGACAAATAATACTTGAACAAACTGGGAGTATTAGTCGGACAGGCCCCCTCGGCAATATACCAACGCTCGGTATTGCGGCTTAATCTCTCTGACCGGAGTCTTTCCCCTACAGCTGTCGTGAAAGCAGAAATGAACATGAAATAATGCTTCCCGGCGACCCCCGCCTTTGTGTCGTCAGGAATAGGGTTGTCAGATGACAGCTTCGCTTCAAGCCGCTTCAAGAATTCGTGACCATATTCCCGAGTGGACTTGCTTCTGAATTCTTCCCCGAATTCATCATCCGTAAAACTATGCGATCCGAGCAGGTAATCCAGCAGGATGATGTCAAACTCTCCGATTTCCTTGTCGCTGAGTAACTGAAACGCCTCTTTAATACTTTCAGCCCCCCAAATCTCGACATCTGCAGGATCCCCTTCACGCTTTATTTCTCCCTCAGTTTTTCTCACGCACTCAACCTTGAAGCCCATCGCAGAAATCGTTCTTTTCAAAACATCCATTTTGGAATTCTTCTGAACAATGCTTTCCCTGTCAAGGGTATGATTCGCTTCCATCGATTTCCAGGCATAATCATCGATCAGCAGAAAACGCCATTTGTAAGCTTTGAGCTTCTCTTCCTTCACAGAGCATCGCTCTTCCATCTCCCATTCGGAATGAAAGAGAAAAGGTGAAATCTGCATCCCATGGCCATTCAACTTGGACGCTATGTAAGATTCATGAACAAGACGGGCATTCAGGTCGGCGTATTCCCGGGCAATGGCCAAATTGTAGACCCCATTCTGTTTATTGGTGGCTATACTTTCGATGATCCATTTTAGATGACGGTCTTTGACTTCTTTGTTTTCCTTGGTACACCAATAGTAATTCCAGATGGAACTATCCATGACGGATGAATAACGGGGGAAGAATACGAAATCCAAGCGCGAACCGGCCATTTCCCAGGCGGAGACATGCAGGATCGGCAAGTATTCATCCTTTTCTTTGTGGAACAACTGCTCCTGATAGAAGGTAAACTTATCCGTAAGACGTTTCCCCTCATCCTCTCCCGGATAAAGCTGTTGATAGAAATCCTTCCCATCTTGAATATGCAGCCATGCCTTGACCTCGCTATCTTCGCATGAGACACTCAGATCATTGAAGTGATTCTTCAGATTGATAAAAGTTGGGGTGGGTCTTCCCACTACCGTCAAATCGATAGATGTTTTTGCAACTCTACCTCCGCTTATAGTCCATGTAATTACGCCTAACGACATCGTAAAATGATTATCGATTATTATTGATACAGGGTATCGTCTAGATCCTCAACTTTCCTTTTATTTGTAAAATAGTCGGAGAGATAAGTTGACACGGCTTCGTGGATATTTTTACCATCGTAGGAATTCTGAACGAGATGTGCCAGCGCATTGGTCGTATGGTGAAAGAATGCAATTTTTAATTGCGCTATCCCGTTCTCATTCCAACCAGGGACAAGCAAATCAAGTTCCTCATCATTCAATACATACACGTCTTTGTCATGTTGGCCGAAGGCATCATTGGGCAGGTCTTTATCGTGTAAGATGAGTTGTACAGTCAGCTCTTCTTGGGAATCGTCCGCCCCTTTCAAGAACTTGGCGCATTCCAACAGGTTTTTTATCCATTCTTTGGAACTATTCTCAGAGTCCAGGCACTCAATCCCATATACGCCCTCGGCTGATGATTCACCATCGACTTTAACAGGGAAAATGGAACGATTATCATCTACGTGAATACCCACTTTTTTCAAGTAGTCATCAGTTAGATTCAACAAGTGGTCCTTAAAAATACTCGCTTTGGAGGCTGAGAAATTCTTGATCAACAGTCCAAGCGCAAAATAATCTTTAAAAGAAAAAGGACTTAGATGAATCGAATTCAATTGTTCAATTAGGCAATTCTTAATGGTTTCATCATTACCGTCATTGTCAAAATCTTGATAAAAAGCCAAAATCGATTTTTGCAAATTCTGGCGGTTTTTTTTATCAATATTGGTTTTATCAAGCCATGACTCAATTATCGAGTCTCTTAAATGCTTCTGTTGTTCCGCATCCTTTCCCATTTGGTTCAATGCGGCCAAAAGTATCGACTTGCGAAAGTACTCATTCAGTTTAGCCGTTGCCGGAGGGTTAGAAACGCTCTTTTCACCGTCAAACAATTTCGAAGACTTGATTCTTGTGGTAAAAATGGTTACTATCATAGGGGCTAATTCTTAACATCATCCATACTGCCGCCCTCATAACGAGCGTAGTCCAAAACCTCGATCAAAGAATACTTACAGTCTTTGAAACTGTGTTCAAGAGAAGCGTATTGGATAAAAGGCAAATGCTGGGGGAAATCACTCGAAGCCGGTTTGGACCGCCCCGAATGGATCGTGAATCCGGGGAGAAACATATGATTTCCTTGAGGATCCAAACCGATGATTCTCCGAGAATCCTCCATGAAACGTTCGTGCAAACTCCTGGTGACAGATTCCTGGAGTTGGATAGAGTTTTCGTCGGATTCCTTTTCGTCGAATTGTTCATAAATCTTGTCCAGCAGCCCTTGATGAATCGAAATATAATCATATCTCTGTTTAAAGATCTCTTTGTATTTCTCATCAAAAGTAACACTGCTTGTTTTCGTTACTTTATCCCATGAAATCGTAGCGATTCTGTCAAAGGTGCATACAAATAGATTATCCTCCCCGATACATTCGCAAGCCACACAGCCCACAATGGCAAACCCGCCTTTCTCATCCTTGATAATACTGAAGACATCAACGCCGCTTTCAGCATAATACTCGGTCATATGATTGTCCTTTTTAGTAATAGGACTCAACCGCAATGTATCATAATTCCGAAATTCGTTGATGAAAGCTTGCGTGTCCAACGAAAGATATTTCAAGATAGACTCATAATCAAGTTTAATGATATCACCTGACAATCGGGGAATCTTATTCAAAGCAGCATACTTGTCGATGGTTCCCTTTTCCAATTCGGAAAGGACATCTTTCAAACCAGGTATGTATAGCGTCAATAATTTATTCTCGTCCACATGGTGAACAATCTTGAAAAGACGTTCATCAAAAATGGCGACCCGGCGGCGTAACGCGTGTAAATGGGAATAATACCATTCTTCATTCAAGGGTTCCCTGCGGACCAACCGGTCGGAAGAATTCGCCCCGGAAATTCCATCGATCGCCTTGATTCGCTGATAGGAAACACCCGGATTGTCACCGTCGATCCCATTCTTTTTCTTCCAGTAGGAGATGAATTCGCCCCTGGAAGAATGATGCTTCCGATACATGTATTCGGCAACATCAGAGACCGTTTGCTCACCTTGAATTACCTCAGACTCTCCCGAAACTCGTATTTGGTGGTATCTGACATGATCGGGAGGGATCTGGTCATCACAAATAAAGAAAACCGGTGTCTCCTCGTCATCCTTTAGATAGTAAT
>JAEEGJ010031015.1_pt1 | contig 10392 bp, 12 predicted proteins | sample 8958761 | NCBI WGS metagenome assembly JAEEGJ01 (sample SAMN16246546, study PRJNA631951) | gut metagenome | biome: gut microbiome; feature: rumen; material: RS-attached | host: Bos | place: Iran: Karaj | collected 2018-10 | reverse complement strand
CGGGCTGCTTCTGTGTAGCTCAGCTTTTCACGCATCATGGTTTCTACTACTTTTTGCTTGAATTCGCCCGTGTATCTCTTGTTCGGTATCCCTTTTGGCATAAAACAACACCCCTCTTGTTTCCAGTATACCATACTGTCTAACAAATGGGGTGCTGTTCATCTGGACGGGGCGGTCTTTATTTGTTCTTATCTTCCCGCGAGGAAGACGGAGGTGTCTGTCGAGAAATTGGAGACGCTGTATATGACGAGCACTGCGTCGACGCCGTTTTCGCGTATGAAGTCCGCGACGCTCGTCCTGAAATAGCGCAGGTCGAGCACGTCTATCTCCGAGAAGCTGCCGAGCAGGAAGGGAAGCTCGCTGTCAAAGTAGCTGTCGCGCAGGACGAGCAGATGCGGGCCTTCGCTCCCGGTATCGACGTGCAGGCGCGGGGTGTTGCCGCCGCAGAACATCGAGTATTTGTCCTTCGTCTCGAGGCGGGACATGTCGTAGAGCGTGCCGTCCTCCTCGGTCCCGTGCGGGTAGTTCTTGACGACGGCGTCTCCCTGCGGGACGTAGATATCGATGCTGTCGGGCGGTATCCACGTCGCGCCGGAGGAGCTCCACGCCGTGCCGTAAAACTCCGTCGTGACCGTCTTTGGCGCAAAGCTCTTCGGCGCTTTCCCGCCGACGCCCGTTATGGCCGAGAGGATGCGGTCGGAGGCGTAACAGGCGCCGAGGCTCGTCCAGTGGTGGTCCGTGCGATAGAAGATATATTCGTCGGCAGCCGCTTCAAGCGCGCCGGCGACGTCTATCGTCGTCGCGTCCGTGCGGGAATAGACCTCGCTTATGACGGCGAGCTGGTCGGCGCAGTCTGCGTTGGCGGGCAGCCTGTCGCTCCAGATCGCCGCCGCGCCGGGGATGAGCGCGAGATAAACGTCCGCGTCGGTGTTCGCAGCGAGGGCGTTGACGGCGTCGACGTTCGCCGTGAGCTGCGCGGAATCGGGTTCGGAGAAGCGCTCGACGAGCGTATCGTCCGCGCAGAAAAATACGTTGTTGTTCTCCGTCTTGCCGGCGGCGCGTTCCGCGCGCGCCTTGCCCGCGACCCAGAGGTCGCGCCCGAAGAACTGATCCGTGACGTATTTTTCAAAGGACTCCGTGAAGCTCCCGTCGAAGAGCTTTGCGAAGGAAAACTTCGGCGCCGCCGCCAGATAGCGGTTCTCCTGTTCGGAGAAGGTGCGCGCGGGCGTGACGAGGTTCAATACGGCGAAGGCCGCGATGAACACGACGAAGACGAGTATCTGCGCGAGGGGAGCGCCCTTTTTCATGCCGCGGCCTCCTTTCTAAAATCTGAAGTAGAGGAACGGGTTGTAAGTCCCGTCCACGAGATACGCCGTCGAAATGGCGAGCACGGCGAGGATGAGCACGGGGATGGCGACCGCCGCGGCCTTCTTCGGCAGCTTTTTCATGACGAGCGCGCCGAGCGGCGTGCAGGCGACTATCATGACGGCGAGCGAGGGCCCGTAGCTGCGCAGGTAGTAGAGCACGTCCGGCCCGATGAGGCCCGCCGAGCCCACGCCGAACATGGCCCCGACGTAGCGCAGGCACTCGCCGGAGTCCTCGATGGCGAAGAGCGCCCAGCCGACGATGACGACGACGAGCGCGTATATATGCGAGATGATCCTGGATCTGTCGAGCAGCTTGAGCAGGAAGAGCTTTTCTATCGTAAGCCAGATCGCGTAATAGAGCCCCCAGAGCAGGAAGTTCCAGCTCGCGCCGTGCCAGAAGCCGGTCAGCGCCCAGACTATGAGTATGTTTAGGAGCTGGCGCGCGAGGCCCTTCCGGTTGCCGCCGAGCGGGATATAGACGTAGTCGCGAAACCACGTCGAGAGGCTGATGTGCCAGCGGCGCCAGAACTCGGTGATGCTCTTGGAGATATAGGGATAATTGAAGTTTTCGAGAAATTCGAAGCCGAGCATGCGCCCAAGGCCGATGGCCATGTCGCTGTAGCCGGAAAAGTCGAAGTATATCTGCAGGGTAAAGGCGATGATGCCCAGCCACGCCCCCGCGACGGTGAGCGAGCCGGCGGGCATGGCCTTGTAGGTATCCCAGAGCATGCCGATATTGTTCGCCAGCAGGACCTTCTTGCCGAGGCCGACGATGAAGCGGCGGACGCCCGAGGCAAACTGCTCGCGGTCGTTGGCGCGGAAGGCGAGCTGGCTCGCGACGTCCTTGTAGCGGACTATGGGGCCGGCAATGAGCTGGGGGAAGAGGGCGACGAACGTCCCGAAGGAGACGTAGTTTTTCTGCACGTCGGCGTCGCCTCTGTATACGTCGATGGGGTAGCTCATGGTTTGGAACGTATAGAAGGAGATGCCGATAGGCAGCGTCAGCCCCAGCGGCTTCATGAACGGGATGAACGAGAGGTTTTCCGCGATGAAGTCATAGTATTTGAAGAAGACGAGCAGCGCGAGGTTTATAACGACGCAGGCGGTCAGGACGCGCTTGGCGCGCCTACCGTCGTCCCTGAAGCGCGCTATGAGAAGGCCCGCCGCATAGTTGAGCGTGATGGAAAAGAGCATCAGCACGATGTAGACGGGCTCGCCCCAGCCGTAGAACACAAGGTTGACTATGAAAAGCCAGACGTTGCGCCATTTCGACGGAACGAGGTAGTACACCGCCAGCACGACGGGCAGATATATGAACATGAAGAGCAGGCTTGAAAAGACCATTTAGTCCTCCGTAGCTCCGTTTTTCGGCTTGAAGCCGGCGAGGGGATTGGCGTCCGCGGCGATCTTGAGGTCGGTATTCTCTATGTGCGTGTAAATCTCCGTCGTGCCGAGATGCTCGTGCCCGAGCAGCTCCTGCAGCGTCTTGAGGTCGACGCCCTTGCCGAGGAGCATCGTCGCTGCGGTATGGCGAAGCTTGTGCGCACTGAAGCCGTCCGCGTCGAGCCCGGCCTCCAGCAGGTGCTTTTTCACCAGCGCGTGGACGGTCGAGCGGGATATCCTGTCCCCGCGGGAACTGAGAAAGAGCGCGCGGGTCGTGACGTCCTTGCGCTCGGCCTCGCGGAGCCTGACCTTCAGATACTCGTTTATCGCGTCCGCGGCCGCCTCGTTGAGGTAAGTCACGCGCTCCTTGCCGCCCTTGCCGAGTATGCGCAGATGGTCTGCGTGCACGTCGCCCAGATCGAGCCCGACAAGCTCGGATATACGGAGCCCGCAGTTGAGAAACAGCATCAGTATGCAGTAGTCGCGGACGGCGTAGCGCCCGTCGACTGAGCTGAGAAGCTGTCTGCATTCCTCGACGGAGAGATACTTCGGCAGCGTCCGTCTGAGCTTCGGGGAATCGAGCTGCTCTATGGGGTTTTCCTCCAGCAGGCCGGATTTGACCGTCAGATATTTGTAGAAGGAGCGCAGCGTCGCTATCTTGCGGGCGCGGGAAGCGGCGGAAAGACCGTATTCCGGGAGATTGGCCCTCTCGTTTTTGACCCTGTCGCGCGATAAGAAGGCGAGGAAGTCGTAGACCTCGGCTCGCGTGACCGCCGCGACGAAGGGGAGATCGACGTCATTTACGGGTATCTCGTCGAAAGGCACGCTCTCGTCGACGAGGCCGCGCTGCAGCTTGAGAAAGCGGAAAAAGGTCCGCAGGTCGAGATAGTATTCGTCGACGGTCTTTTGCGAATGGCTCTTGATGACCTCGTGATATGTCAGAAAGTCGCGCACGAGCGGCGAGGCGTCCTTCCTGTAATCCGACATGCTATCCCTCCTTTCAGCCGGTTTCGCACGATCGATAATATACTATTATACCATCTGCGCAAATAAAATCAATAAAGACGGAGGTGACGATATGGAGCTGTTCAAAAACGCGGGGGTCCGGCTCGCCCTGTGCGCGGTCATCCTCGCCGCGGCTCTCGGCATTAGGCTCGTAAAACCCGAATGGACGCGGGCCGCTGCGAAGACGCTCGCGCCGGTGCTGTATGAGAGCGTGGACCTGCGCGAGATGGCCGAGACGATAGGCGGCGCCTTCTCCGGCCGCGCAGGAGCGGAAGACGTGCTCGCGGTCTTCTTCCCGGCGGATTGAGACTGAGGAAGGTATACACAGGCTGCGGGGCGCTGCTGGCCGCCGCGGCCCTTGTCTTTGTCGGAGGCCTGCGCGCCCTCGCGGTCATCCCCGCCGCAGCGGCCGTCCACGAGGCGGGGCACCTCGCCGCCCTGCGCGCTCTGGGAGCGCCGGTGCTCGAGGTAAGGCTCGACCTTGCCGGAGCGGTGATCGAGACGGATACGTCCCGCCTCGGCTTCGGAGCGGAGGCCCTGGCTGCCGCGTCGGGCCCCGCCGCGGGGCTCCTGCTCGCTCTCGCGTCCGCGCGGCTTTGCCCCGAGCTTGCCGGGACGAGCGCAGCCCTTTCCGCTCTCAACCTTTTGCCCTGCGGCAGCCTCGACGGGGGCCGCATCCTCCGCGCGGCGCTTTCGGCCCTCTTCGGGCCGGACGCGGCAGGGAAGACAGTCGCGGCTCTGACCTGCGTGTGCGCGGCCTGCTTCGCGGGGCTCGCCGTCCTGGCTCCGGCTCCCGCAGCCTCGGTCACGCTACTCGCCGCGTCCGTATGGAGCGCCGCGGGGTTGACAGAGAGGATATAATTCAGTTAGACTCTTTTTATTATTACAGTCAGGAGCCGCCATGAGAGCCGATTTGGAAAAACTGCTCCCTCTCGTTCAGAAGCCCGCGCGATACACGGGCGGCGAGTTCGGAGAGATAAAGAAAAAAGACGCCGACACGCGGGTCGCGCTCTGCTTTCCCGACGTGTATGAGATAGGCATGTCCAATCTCGGCGTGAAGATACTCTACGGGACGATCAACGCCATGGACGGCGTCGCCTGCGAGCGCGTGTTCGAGCCCTGGGGCGACATGGCCTCGCTCATGCGCCAGCGCGGCGTGCCCCTCTGCTCGCTGGAGAGCGGGACGCCGCTCGCTGAATTCGATATGATAGGCTTTTCCGTCGGCTACGAGATGAGCTACGTCGGCATCCTGAATATGCTCCGCCTCGCGGGGATACCGCTCCGCTCGGAGGACAGAGACGGACTTGCTCCGCTCGTCTTCGCAGGCGGCGCCTGCATGTTCAACTGCGAGCCGCTGGCGGATTTCATCGACCTCGCCGTCATAGGCGAGGGCGAGTATATGGACTGCGAGCTCATCGAGCTCTTCAGGCAGGCAAAGCGCGAGGGCATATCCAAGCGCGAGTTCCTGCTCCGCGCGGCGCGGATAGACGGGGTCTATGTCCCATCGCTCTATGACGTGGAATACGGCGCGGACGGGACGATCTCCCGCTTCGAGCCGCTTCCCGGCGCGAAGGAAAAAGTCTTAAAGCGCGTCGTCGAGGATCTCGACGCGGCGTATTACCCCGTCGACGGCATCGTCCCCTCGACGGAGATAGTCCATGACCGCTCCGTTCTGGAGCTCTTCCGCGGCTGCATAAGGGGCTGCCGCTTCTGCCAGGCGGGCTATACCTGCCGGCCAGTCCGCTCGCGCTCGGTCGACCTGCTGACGAAGCAGGGGATAGAGAGCATGAAGCGCTCCGGCTACAGGGAGATAAGCCTTTCCTCCCTGTCCAGCAGCGACTATCGCGGCCTTGAGCAGCTCTGCGACGATCTGCTGGAGTGGTGCGAGCCGAACATGGCGAGCCTGTCCCTGCCCTCGCTCAGGGCGGACAACTTCTCCATGGAGCTGACGAAGAAGCTCCAGAAGGTGCGCCGCAGCGGGCTGACCTTCGCGCCGGAAGCCGGCTCCCAGCGCCTTCGCGACGTCATAAACAAGAACGTGACCGAGGATGACGTCCTGACCTCATGCCGCACGGCCTTCGAGGCGGGCTGGAACGCCGTCAAGCTCTATTTCATGATAGGCCTTCCGACCGAGACGGACGAGGACGTGCTCGCCATAGCGGACCTCGCCTACAAGGTCCTCGGGGAATTCAAGCGCCACGCGACGAACAAGGCCAGAGGCGTGCGCATAACGGTCAGCACGGCCTGCTTCGTTCCCAAGCCCATGACGCCCTTCCAGTGGGAGGCGCAGGATACTCGCGCCGAATTCAAGCGCAAGGTGGACCTGCTGAAGGCGGCCATGCCCTCCAAGGCCATATCCTACAGCTGGCACGAGCCGGGCGTCAGCTTCGTCGAGGCCGTCCTCGCCAGAGGCGACAGGCGGCTCGCTCCCGTGCTCGAGCGCGTGCTGGAGACGTCCGGCGGCCTGCAGGCCTGGGACGAATATTTCAGCATAGCCAAATGGGAGGAGGCTTTCGCCTTCTGCGGCGTCGATCCGGATTTTTACGCCGTGCGCGAACGCCGCGAGGATGAGATCCTCCCTTGGTCGCATATCTCCGCCGGCGTTACCGACGCCCATCTGCTGCGCGAGCGCAGGCTTTCCCGCGAGGGGAAGACGACGCCCGACTGCCGCGAGAAATGCTCCGGCTGCGGGGCAGACTGCTTCGGAGGTGAGTGCCGTGAACGTTAGGCTCAGATACTCCAAGACGGGCCGCGCGAAGTATATATCCCATCTGGACATGCTGCGCACGTTCCAGCGCGCCTTCGCCCGCGCGGGCGTCGATCTTATCCACAGCGAGGGCTTCAACCCACATCCCAAGCTCAATCTCGTGCTCCCGCTGCCGACCTGCTGCGAGAGCCTCTGCGAATATCTCGACGCCGGCGTAAACGGGGAGTACCCCGACCTCTGCCGCGCGCTCAACTCCGCCCTGCCCGAAGGCATACGCATGCTGAGCGCCGCCGAGCCCGTCATGAAGGCGGGAAGCGTCCGCTTTTCCTCCTGGAGCTGTCTGCTCCGGCTGGACGGCGCCTCGCCGCAGAAAACGGCTGAGTACGTCGCGGAAAAGCTCTCCGCGGCGGAGCTCCCCGTCATAAAGAAGACCAAGCGCGGCGAGTCGGTCGTCGACCTGAAAAAACACATGAGAGACCTCAGCATAACGACCGAAGCTTCGGGCGTACGCATAGGCGTGACGCTCCCGACCTTCGAGCCGTCGCTGACCCCGCGCAATATCCTCGCGGCGCTGCCGGAGCTCCCGGAATATACGGAATACTGCGTCCGAACGGAGATATTCAACGAAAAAATGGAGCAATTTTGCTGAAAAATGCTTGCATTTTGAAATAAATCATGCTATTATACTCCGGCGCGCGACTCGTAAGGCGCGCAGTAGCGATATTATCGCTTAGAAGGACGGTCCTCTGCCGACATGGCAAGAACGTCTGCCGAGAAGGGAGGAAATGAATAATGGATCTCGTTAAAGTACTCTCCGAGCAGTATCAGAAGCCCGAGATGCCTCAGGTCGAAGTGGGCGACACCGTCCGCGTCAACGTCAAGATCAAGGAAGGCAACCGTGAGCGCGTCCAGGCTTTCGAGGGCACCGTCATCGCCCGCAAGCACGGCGGCATCTCCGAGACGATCACCGTCCGCCGCATAGCTTACAACGTCGGCGTGGAGAAGGTCTTCCCGCTCCACTCCCCGAACATCGTCTCCATTGAGACCATCCGCCGCGGTAAGGTCCGTCGCGCCAAGCTCTACTACATCCGCGACAGGATCGGCAAGAAGGCCAAGGTCAAGGAAAGACTGTAAAAAGTCGAAACGCTCCATCTCTCAGATGGAGCGTTTATTTTTCTTCCGGGCGATTTATCTGTTGTTATGCGCGCAAAAAGATGATAGAATAACTAAATACAAAACTACCGAACTCTAAACTCAGCGCTCTGGATATCTCCGGGAGGTGCGCCATGGAAAACAACAAAACGGAAAAGACCAAAAACAGCGCCAGGCAGGAAGCGTACGACTGGATAACCTGCGTCGTCTCCGCGCTGGTTTGCGCGATACTCATATTCGTCTTCGTCGGCCGCATCATCGGCGTCTCCGGCGACTCGATGAAGAACACCCTGCTCGACGGGGAGCGCATCGTCATCTCCAATCTGTTTTATAAGCCCAAGCAGGGCGACATCGTCGTCCTGACCAAATACTCCTTCCTCGACGAGCCCATCGTCAAGCGCGTCATCGCCGTCGAGGGGCAGACGGTCGACATCGACTTCGATACGGGAGAGGTCCGTGTCGACGGGGAGCTCCTGCACGAGGATTATATCGCCGCGGCGACCCACAGGTTCTACGACGTGACCTTCCCTCAGACGGTGCCGGAGGGCTGCGTATTCGTCATGGGCGACAACCGCAACGCCAGCAACGACAGCCGCAACAGCGAGCTCGGCATGGTGGACAGACGCTGCATCATGGGCAAGGCGTATATGATCCTCCTGCCGATCTCCAAGCTCAGATTTCTCGGATAAAATGGACGACAGGCTCATCGACAAAATAAACGTGCAGTGGTTCCCAGGCCACATGGCCAAGGCCCGCCGCATGATGCAGGAGAGCGTCAAGCTCGTGGACGTGGTCTGCGAGATAGCCGACGCGCGCATCCCCATAAGCAGCCGCAACCCTGAGCTCGACGGGCTGCTGGCGGGCCGTCCGCGCCTTTTGGTGCTCAACAGGACCGACCTCGCCGATCCCGCCGTTACGAAGCTCTGGACAGCCGCCTTCAGGGCGGAAGGCGTCTCCGTCATTGAGACGGACGCGCGTTCGGGCAGGGGCGTATCGGGATTTCTTCCCGCCGTGCGCGCGCTTTTGAGCGACAAGATCGCCGCGCTCGAGGCCAAGGGTCAGGGCGGCAGGCCCATACGCGCCATGGTCGTCGGCGTCCCGAACGTCGGCAAATCTACCTTTATCAACAAGCTGGCCGGCCGTAAGGCCGCCATAGCCTCCGACAGACCTGGCGTGACGCGCGGCAAGCAGTGGATAAGCGTCGGCGGGCTTCAGCTTCTCGATACTCCGGGCCTTCTCTGGCCCAAGCTCGACGGGGAGCACGTCGGCGAGCACCTCGCCTTCACGGGCGCCGTCAAGGATCAGATACTCGACGTCGAGGCGCTCGCGGCGCATCTTCTCAAATGGCTCGCGGAGCGCTATCCGGCGCTTCTGACCGCCAGATACAAGATAGAGGCGGACGCGGACGCCGCGGGCTGGGAGCTGCTGGAGCGCGCTGCGCGAAAGCGCGGCTTCCTCATTTCCGGCGGCGAGGTGGATACGGAGCGCATGTCCAATATCCTGCTGGACGAATTCCGGGGCGGCGTCATCGGCCGCATTTCGCTGGAAAGGCCGGGTGACGAGCCTTGAAGGACGCTGCGCTCGAATTCGGACTGACCGTCTGCGGAGCGGACGAGGCCGGCGCGGGCCCTCTCGCGGGCCCGGTATACGCGGCGGCCGTCATATTGCCGCCGGGCTGCGTCATCGAGGGGCTCGACGACTCGAAAAAGCTCACGGAGAAAAAGCGCGAGGCGCTTTTCGACGTCATCGTCCGCGAGGCCGTGTCCTACGCGATAGCCTCCGTGGACGAGAAGACGATAGACGGGATAAACATCCTGCGCGCCCGCATGCTCGCCATGGACAAAGCCATAAAGGCCCTTTCTCCCGCGCCGGAGCTTGAGCTCATCGACGGCAACAGGACGCAGGGCATAGAAGGGAACACTCTCGCCGTCATAGGCGGCGACGGGATATATTCCTGCATCGCGGCGGCCTCCGTGCTCGCCAAGGTCAGCAGGGACAGATACATGTACGCTCTCGCGGAGAAGTACCCGCAGTACGCCTTCGACAAGCACAAGGGCTACGGGACGAAGCTCCATTACGAGCGCCTCGCCGAGTTCGGCCCCTGCCCGGCGCATCGGCTGACCTTCCTCAAAAAGAAGCATGGATAGGCGGCTGATAGGCGCCTGGGGCGAGTCCGAGGCGGCGCGCTTTCTGCGGAAAAGGGGATACAGGCTCCTCGGCATGAACTACCGCACCCGTATGGGCGAGGTTGACATAATTGCACAGAAAGGCCGGTTTCTCGCCTTCGTCGAGGTCAAGACACGCTCCGACGCGGCACACGGCGAGGCGAAGGAATTCGTGACGCCGCGCAAGCAGGAGCGCGTGCGCCTCGCCGCGCAGGACTGGCTGACGAAAAACGAGACGGAGCTGCAGCCCCGCTTCGACGTCGTCGAGGTATATCGCGGGGCGGACGGCTCCGCGGAGGTGAACCACATTGAAAACGCATTTTGACAAGCCCCTTTTCGACGGCCACTGCGACACGCTCCTCTGGCTCAAGGGCGATCTTATCTCCAACAGCCTGCACGTCGATCTGACGCGCGCGGCCTATTCGCCCTACGCGCAGTTTTTCGCGATATATCACCCCTTCAAGCCGATGTTCGACGAGCTTTACGCCAAGCTCATGACCGAGCTTGAGACGGCGGGCGAGGCCGTGCGCCTCTGCCGTACGGCGGGGGAGGCTGAAAAGGCCGCCGAGGCCGGAGCCGCCGCCGCTTTCATATCCGTCGAGGGCGCCCACGT
>JAEEGJ010031013.1_pt1 | contig 10392 bp, 9 predicted proteins | sample 8958761 | NCBI WGS metagenome assembly JAEEGJ01 (sample SAMN16246546, study PRJNA631951) | gut metagenome | biome: gut microbiome; feature: rumen; material: RS-attached | host: Bos | place: Iran: Karaj | collected 2018-10 | reverse complement strand
GATGTACAAATATCATTCCGTCTGCAAAGAAACGAATTTTTTGCGGAATGATTGTGACAGTTTGGCATTTTTTCACGAATATTGCATCTCTAAACTCTCAACTCTAAACTAACGAAAATGGATTTCACAACAATAAAAGTACAACTAGGCGAAAGCATGGCATGGATTAACCTTGACCGTCCTGAAGTGCGTAATGCGTTGAACGATACGATGATTAGCGAGCTGACCGAGGTGTTTGAATGGCTCGACAGTCGCGAGGACATCCGCGTGATTGTCGTGAAAGGCAACGGAAAGGCCTTTTGCGCTGGCGCCGACCTCGACTATATGAAGGCAATGGTCCATTACAGCTATCCCCAGAACCTCGAGGATGCCCAAAACTTGTCCAAACTTTTCCAGACCATACATTTCTGTAAAAAGGCGGTCATCGTCTGCGTGCATGGCGCCTGCATCGGCGGTGCCAACGGCATTGTTGCCGCTGCCGACATTGTGATTGCCGAGCATGAGACCAAGTTTGCCTTCACCGAAGTGCGCTTGGGACTAACGCCTGCTACCATATCGCCTTTTGTGGTGGCCAAAATCGGTCTTACCGCCGCCAAGGAACTCATGCTCACCGGTCGCCGCTTCACCGCTGACGAAGCCAAGCGCTTCGGTTTGGCGAATGCCGTCGTTGCTGAAGCGGAGATGATTGACACTGAGCGCCAATTCATCGACCATTTCTTGCACGCATCCCCAGATGCTATCGCTGAGTGCAAGAAACTGCTCCGCATGGTCACTGGCACCGATGACCCTTTCAATCCTGTTTTCATGCAGACTTCGGTGGCCATTGCCAACCAACGCATCTCAAAGGCAGGACAGGAGGGCATGGCATCGTTTTTCGAGAAACGTAAACCCAATTGGGAATAAAAACCGCTTGCGGTTTTATCCAAATTCCAAAAGAACTTCAGTAAAACATCTCTAATTCTTGATAAAAACACCATGAAAAAATTTGCAGTAATTCTGGCTGGCTGCGGTCGCAAGGACGGCAGCGAAATCAATGAGGCCATCACCCTCCTGCTCTCCATCGAGCAGCATCATTGTGAATACCAGTGCTTTGCTCCCAATCGGCCGCAGGCTGAGGTCATCGACCATCTGACGGAAGAGAAGGTCGAAGAGGAGCGCAACATCCTCACTGAGGCGGCTCGTTTGGCCCGCAGTCGCATTTTACCTATCGAGGAATACAAGGCTGCCGACTACGACGGTTTGCTCTTCAGTGGCGGTTACGGAGTGGCCAAAAACCTTTGCAATTATGCCTATAAAGGTGCCGACATGGAGGTGCAACCCGATGTGGCTCGCGCTATCGTTGAGACCCGAGAGGCAGGCAAGCCCCTTGGTGGCATGTGCATCGCCCCCGTGATGTTCGCCAAGCTATTGCCCGGCGTGTGCGTCACCTTGGGCAACGAAGGCACACCTGATGCCGAAAACATCCGCCAAATGGGCGCTTACCATGTGCAGACCGAACACGGCGACGTTTGTGCCGACAACGAACTGTTGGTCTTCACCACACCTGCCTACATGCTTGATGCCACGCTGAAAGACGTCTACGACGGTGCATACAATCTGGTGGAGTCGGTGGTCGATTATCTTGATAAAAAACAATCCTAATAAACCTATTATTAACCTTATGAAAAAGTTATTATTAGTTTTAGCAATAGCCATGATGGCTATTCCTTCTTTGGCACAGAATGATTCTCCACGTTGTCAAGGATTTTTCGTCCGTCCTAGTCTCTATGGAGGTGCTTTTGTGGATGCAGGTTATCAATTTAATCCGTATATCCAAGCCTCTGTGGGTGGCGGTATCTCGCTTATGGTAAGAAACATTTCTGGGGTTGCTATTGACCCTGCTTATGTTGCTCATGGGGGAATCCGAGTTTATACAAATAAAAACAGATGGGCTGGTATGATTGATTATCATGCTGGCTATTGCAACTTTCTGGGCAATGATTTTCTCAGGCAGTCTCTTGTGGGAGGAGCAAGTTTCGATAATTTGGATTTTGGCGGAGGCCTTTATCTGATGAATAATACAAAAGGTGAATATGCCTATGGCTTTTTGGTCACTGTGGGATGGAACTTCCGCTTCTGCAGGCATTAAATCTTGTCGCCATAGGCGAGATCCCCGGCATCACCTAATCCTGGAACGATGTATTTGTGCTCGTTCAGGATGGGGTCGATGGCAGCGCACCATAGTGTGACGTTGTCCAAAGGTTTGAACAGTTTCATCAGGTTGTCGATGCCTGCTTGCGCAGCGATGACGCAACACAGATGGAGCTGTTTCGGTATGCCTTTGGTGCAAAGGGCTTGGTAGGCCAACTCGAGGCTGCCGCCGGTGGCTAGCATCGGGTCGGCGATGATGAGGGTCTTGTCGGTGAGGTCGGGGGCAGCGAGATATTCCACTTTGATGCCCACGTTCTCGTGCTTTTCATCGAGATAATAACGGTAGGCCGACACGAAGGCGTTGCCCGCATGGTCGAAGATGTCGAGAAAGCCTTGGTGGAAGGGCAGACCGGCACGAAACACGGTGGCCAGGACGACTTCGTCGTCAGGGGTGTTGGCCTTGGCTGCGGCCAAGGGCGTCTGTATGGTCTTCTCGGAATAGTGTAAGGTCTTGCTCACCTCGTAGGCCATCAGTTGGCCGATGCGTTGCAGGTTGTAGCGGAAAGTGCCTCTGTCGCCTTGGACCTTGATGTCCCTCAACTCGGCAACATATTGGTTAACGATGCTGTTGCTGTCAGCGAAATTGATGATGTTCATGGCAGAAGAAAGATTTCGGCAAAGGTAGAAAAAAAATGAGGGCGACCCGAAGGTCACCCTCTTTTTTCCGTTAGGATGGTTGGGTTTATCTGCTGCCTCTGCCGCTTGAGCTGCTGGAACCGCTGCGGGAACTGCTTGAGCCTGAACCGCGGGAGGAGCTGCTGCTCGAGGAACTGGTTCCGCTGCTGCGGGTGCTGCTTGAGCTGTTGTTGACTCGGGTGCTGCCTGAGTTGGTGTTGCTCGTGCGACCGCTGGAGGAACTGGAGCTGCTGCTTGATCCACTGCTGACGCGGCTGGTGCCTGAGTTGGTGTTGCCCGTGCGTCCGCTGGAGGAAGATGAGCTGCTGCTTGATCCGCTGCTGACGCGGCTAGTGCCTGAGTTGGTGTTGCCCGTGCGTCCGCTAGAAGAAGAGGAGCTGCTGCTTGATCCGCTGTTGACGCGGCTGGTGCCTGAGTCGTTGCCCGTGCGACCGCTGGAGTTGGTGCCAGTGTTGCCTGTGTTAGTGCTGCCGTTGTCGACACGTCCGCTGTTGCTGCCCGTGTTGCCAGTTCTTCCTCTCGTTGAGCCGCTGCTGCTTGAGCCATTGTTGACAGGTGCCGGCGGGTTAGTGCCGTTGTTGTAGCTGCCCGAGCTCATGCTGCCTGCGTTGGCCTTAGGTCTTACAGTGGCGCTGGGTGCTTCGCCGTGGTTGTCGTTCGATGCGGGTGCGCCTTCGTTCCAGTGGTTGGCAGGATAGCCACCGTGTTCGTGGTGATAGCCGTAGGTGTGGTGATGCGGATCCATCGGAGGCATGTAACCATGTCCGGGAGGCGGCATCGGCGGGCGGAAACCGTCGTAGTAGTAGCGGTAGTCGCCAGGACGGTGGTAGTAGCGCGGACGAGGCGGCACGTTGATTACGATGTAGTGGTGCGTGCGCGGACCGTTCCACCAGAACTCCAGAGGTTCAAAGTATTCGAAGGTGGTGAAGCTGTAGAGGTCACGGTCCATCTCATAGTAGGGCATGATCGTGTAGACCCAACCCGGGTTGGCGCGATAGGCCGGAATCTCTATTGCAATTCTCTTGATACGACCAGGGTACACTCTAACGTATTCCCTTGCGTAGTAGTAGCCGTCGTCGGGGTCAAGATAGAGATATACATAACCCCTATAGGTGTAGTCTCCAATGTTTTCCACGTCGTAGTAGACGGTGACAGAGTTGTAGTTGTACACCATAACCGGCTGTGAGACCAAGGCGAGTTCGGGTGGATAACCACTTGCTTTTGCTGCGATGGTTCCCGTCACTAACAGGAGGGTCATCAGGATGTTCTTGGCTTTCATAGTTGCGATTGTTTTAAGGGTTTGACTTCTGTTGTTTGTTGTTCATTTGTTTACCAATTTGTTTACCAAAACCGTGCCAAAGTGTCCTTAGGCCATTTTTTTCATTATGGGTTTTCAGAATTTGACGTATATTTTTGAATTGGCGCGCAGCGCACCATCGAGGCCGATGACGTTGCCATAGGCGTCTCTCACTTCGATGCCTTCCAACTTGAGGGGCAGGTTCATCGCTCGGCAGTAGGCCAGCACAACCGATTTCACTTTGGCGCCGTAGTACGTGCGCACTTCAGTTTCGTTGACGAATGCTTTCATTATGCTTATGTATTAATGTGTGATAGATAGTCGTTGTGGTGCTATGGGTAATCCTGCCATTATGCTCCTAGTGGGAATGTTTTATTTGTTTGCAAAAATAGAGAAAACACCCTTTTTTTTCACTTTTTTTCGAAAAAAAAATGAAAAATAAGTAATTTTACGTATGGACATATTGATTTTATTCTCTAACTTTGTCCCGTCAATAGTATTCTTTGGACGAAAATGAATTAACAATATGTTTAACTAAAATCAACACATTATGAAAAAGATTGTACTTATTATCATGGCGGTGATGGCTTTCGCCGGCATGAGTGTGGCCCAGGATGTCTATTCCGTGGGTTATTACACGAGCAGCGGTTACTATCAGCCTGCTGTTTACAAGAACGGCACCAAGTTGCATGAATTTGTTAACCAGGGTTACGACTATGAAGGAACAGACGTGATGCGCTTTAATGGCGACACTTACTGGTCGTTTAACTGTACTACTGGCAACAATCAGTGGGCCGCTGTGTATAAGAATGGCACACGATTTCTGAATCTTGCTATTTCCAGCAACCTTAAAGTCAATGCGCTGAGCCATGGAACAAGCAATGTGTTTGCTGTAGGATGCTCTAACTCTAGCGGTGTTAAGCATGCTACCGTTTGGAGAGGCTCTGATACAACCCCCTTCGCTATCATCAACTCGGGAAACTATAGGAGCGAAGCCTTGTGTTGCGAATATTCTTATCCCTCTATCTATTACGCTGGTTTCCAATATTCTTCGTCCTCAGACTATGCGGGCAAGGTTTGGAAGAGTACAGGCGACGAGTTGTATAGCCACACTGGTTGCTATATCCGCGGCCTCGATGTCTACGAGAACCACGTCTACTATGTGGGTACTTTCGACGACGGTACTTCAAAAGTCTACAGAGATGGAGATGTGCTTTATTCGATCAGCGGCATTGGTCGCGACATTTGTGTTGATGCCGGCGACGTCTATGTGTCAGGTAGCAGTACCTTTGGTGATGGTGACGTGAAGGTGTGGAAGAATGGTGCGTTGCTCTACAGCAAGTCGGGTACGGGTTGCTATGCCGTTGTTGCCAATTCCGATGGTGTCTACTATGCCGGCTCAACTAGCACTGGTGGTAAGGTGTGGAAAGACAACGCCCAGCTTCTGGCTCCATCCTCGTGCGCCAAATTGTTTGGCCTCTATGTAGAGGAACCGGAGTGCGATGAAGACCTCTTCTCGTTGCCCTTCACCGATGGTTTCGAGAACGGCAACACCCATTGGCCTTGCTGGACGGTCGTTACGAATGGCTCTTACTCATCAACGGGCGACTTTTATCCTATTTGGGACAGGTTTGGCCAAAGCAATTATGGAAATCCTTCCGCACATGCCGCTACGGGCAATTATTGCGTTTTGCATGGTTATTCAGCAGATAGTCATACCGACTGGCTCATCAGCCCTAGGCTCTTCCTGCAGCCTGGTCGCGACAACACCACGTTGTCCTTCAAGTGCTATAGGACAAATTCCTCCAATCCTACCTTGTGGATCTCAACCACCAATACGAATACGAGTAGTTTCACCCAAGTGGAGGGTGTGAATTGGGGTTCGTCTGGTCAGTGGAATACGGTTACTGTCAACCTTACCAACCGCCAAGGCGAAGCCGTCTACATCGCTTTCAAGTATTCGGGTTCCACAATTTCATCGGGCTTGTGCTGGATTGACGATTTCAGCGTCACCCAAACATGGAATTCCTGCGGTATGTATAGTGTTCCCTATACATACAGTTTTACCAATTGGAATCCGAATAGTTCCTGCTGGTATGTCGTCGACAAGGACATGAGCGGTGGTGGATACCACTGGAAGTATAGTTCGTCCGAGCAATGTGCCTATCACCCGTGGGGTCCCTCGGGCGTGTATCAATACGGTTGCCTTGTCTCGCCTGACATCACCCTGGCTTCGGGTCACGACTACGTACTGAAGTTCAAGCATCTGAACTCTTCGTCGGGTTCCAATATGAGTAACAGAATTTACTACAAACTCGATGGAACTGGAACTGGCGCACCCAATCCCGACACTTACACCTCACAGTTATGGAGTGATTCCAACTATCCATCCAGTTGGACCGAGGTGGAAATCCCGCTTTCGAGCTTTGCTGGCCATTCCATTTCCTTCAGTTTTGAGTATACTGGCACATATGCCCACGCTTGGTACATTAAAGATGTGCGTGTTGAGGAATCCATTGCTCAATACACCATCACGGCCAACTCCAACAATAATGCTTGGGGTACGGTGACTGGCGGCGGCACCTACAACGCAGGAGAAACCTGCACACTGCATGCCACACCTGCTAGCGGCTACCAGTTCGAGAGCTGGAAGAAGAATGGTTCGGTGGTCAGCACCAGCGCGGATTACAGCTTCACGGTGACAGAGAATGCCACTTACACGGCTTACTTCAGCGTTGTGCCTGTTACCTACTACACCATTACCACCAACGTGACGCCCGAGGGCGCTGGCACGGTGAACGGCGGCGGCACCTATCCTGATGGTGCCTCAGTGACCTTGACCGCTACGGCCAATGCGGGTTACACCTTCGACCATTGGCAGGACGGCAACACGCAGAACCCGCGCACCATCACGGTGTCGAGCAATGCCACCTATACGGCCACGTTCACGCAAGACAACTACACGATCACGGTCAATGCCAACCCGCCTGCAGGCGGCACGGTGACTGGCGGCGGCACTTATCACTACAACCAAACTGCTACGCTGACGGCTACCCCCAATAGCAACTATGAGTTTGCTGGTTGGCAGGACGGTAATACTGACAACCCACGTACCATCACGGTGACGGGTAACGCCACTTATACGGCCACCTTCAATGAAGTAGGTGCCATCTATTATACTGTGACTGCCAATGTCAGTCCCGCTGGTGCAGGTACGGTGAACGGTACGGGTACCTACGAGGAAGGTTCCGTTGTTGTGCTGACGGCTACGGCCAATGCGGGTTACACCTTCGACCATTGGAATGATGGCAGCAATGTCAACCCGCGTACGGTGACAGTGAGTGGCAACATGAGTTTCACAGCTTACTTCAACCACAACTCCTATACTATCACGGTGAGCGCCAATCCGGCTAGCGGTGGTTCAGTGAGCGGTGGCGGTTCCTACTACTACGGCGACTATGCCACACTGACCGCTTCGGCCTACAGCGGCTATGAGTTCGTGGGTTGGAGCGATGGTTCCAGCCAGAACCCCCACCAGGTCCTCGTGACCGGCAATGCCACCTACACTGCCACCTTCAGTGAGGTGGGCGCCACCTACTACACGGTTTCGGGTTATGTCTCGCCCACGGGCGCTGGCACAGTGAGCGGCACGGGTACCTATCCCGCTGGCGCAAGCGTGACCCTGACGGCTACGGCCAACAGCGGCTACACCTTCGACCACTGGAACGATGGCAGCACCACTAACCCGCGCACCATCACGGTGAACAATAACATGTCGTTCACTGCCTACTTCAACACGCAGGAGTACACCATCACTACCAATGTGACGCCTGCTGGTTCAGGCACAGTGACCGGCGGCGGTTCCTATCCTTATGGCGCCACGGCCACACTGACAGCTACGCCTAACGAAGGCTTTGAGTTCTTGCAGTGGAGCGATGGTAACTTGCAGAACCCGCGCATCGTCACGGTGACTGGCAACGCCACTTACACCGCTCTGTTCTCCAATGGCGCTGGCGAAATGTACACCTTGACGGTGACTCCTAGCTCGGTGTTCCTCGGCGAAACCTTCGGTAGCGGCGTCTATCCCGCCGGTTCCTCTGTCGAAATTAGTGCCTATCCGACCACCTATGCTCGCTTCGTGAGATGGGATGATGGCAACACTGAGAATCCGCGCACTGTCGTGGTGAATAGCGACATGGAGTTTGTGGCCGAGTTTGCTGCCATACAGAACTACACCATCACCGTTGAGAGCGCCGATCCCGAGAGAGGTCAAGCCTTTGGTGGTGGCTCCTACAGAGAAGGCACCGAGGTGCAAATTGCTGCAGTAGCCTTCGGTGGTTACATGTTTGAGAAGTGGCAGGATGGCAACATCGAGAATCCTCGCACCATCACGGTGAGCGGCGATGCCACCTATACCGCCTACTTCACTGAGAACAGCGTGGTGACCTTCACCGTCTCTCTGGTCAGCAATCCTGATGAAGGCACGGTGAGCGGTGGCGGCGTCTATGTCGCAGGAACCACGGCCACCATCCAGGCCTTCCCGAACCCAGGTTATGTGTTCTCGAAATGGAGCGATGAAAATACCGACAACCCGCGCACCATCACGGTGACCAGCGACATCACCCTCGCTGCCTTCTTCGCCACGGGCGTGGGCGAGATTGAGCAGGCCAACCTGCAGGTCTACCCGAACCCCGCCAAGGAGAGCATCCGTATCCTCGGTCTTGAGTCCAACAGCCAGGTTGAGATCTACAACAGCCTCGGCGAACTGGTGAAGGTGATGAGCGTCAATCCTGACCAAGAGATTGGCATCCGCGACCTCGCCTCGGGTCTCTACCTCGTGCGCTGCGGCAACGTCATGCTGCGCTTCGTCAAGGAGCAATAAGGGTTAACTGCCCAACTTGACTTTAGATTCCCCTGCAGTGAATGGAGAACACAACACGTCTCCATTCCCCGTCAGGGGAATCTTTTTGTTTTCTTTTTTTTGCTTATTTTTTGTTGAAAGAGTGTTTCTCCTTTTTCTTTTTGTGTATTTTTGTGGCATCAATAACCCCTAAAATGAAATCATCATGAAATTAGACGGAAGAAGAGAAAGCACTAACGTTGAAGACCGCAGAGGTAAGAGGACTGTGGCTGCCGCAGGTGGCCTTGGTCTTGGCGGTATCATTATTGCCTTGATAGTTATGTTTATGGGTGGTGACCCCAGCGCAGTGATGCAGAGTTCACAAGGTAGCCAGACGGAATATGTCGATGACGGACAAGACTACAGCGAAGTCGACAAAGAACTGATGACATTCTGCAAGCAGATCCTCGCCGGTACCGAGGATGTGTGGACGCAGGAGTTTAGGAAGTTGGGTCGTACCTATCAGCCTCCCAAGATGGTCATCTTCAGCGATGCCGTCAACTCGGGTTGTGGCAATGCCACTTCGGCCAGCGGACCGTTCTACTGCTCCGCTGACGAGACCGTGTACCTCGACCTTGAGTTCTTCAAGAGCATGAAGAGACAGATTGGCGCCGACGGCGATTTCGCCTATGCCTATGTCATCGCCCATGAGGTGGGTCACCATGTGCAGAACCAACTTGGTATTTTGGGACAAGCCCACCAGCAGATGGCGAAGTATGGCAAAGACACACAGGGTTACAACCAGACCAGTGTCCGCCTTGAATTGCAGGCCGACTTCTTCGCGGGCATCTGGGCCCACCACGACAACAAGATGTTTGGCTCGCTGGAAGATGGCGACATTGAGGAAGCCCTCAACGCAGCCTCCAAGATCGGCGATGACTATCTGCAAAAGCAGGCTTATGGCCGTACCATGCCCGAGACCTTCAACCACGGCACCAGCGCCCAACGTTCGCGTTGGCTGAAGAAGGGCATCGCGACAGGCGACATCAACCAAGGTGACACTTTCTCGCCTTCCTACAATAGCCTGTAATTAACGAAACGTTTTTGAAAGACGCGAGATGGCGGGGTTTTTGACTCGTGTCTCGCGTCTTTTGGTCTCGTGACAACAACTATTTAGTCTCAAACAAAACACTGATAATATGAAACTGGATGGACGTAGAATGAGCACCAATGTCGACGACCGTCGCAAGAAAGGCGGCACCGCAGCCAAAGTGGGCGGCGGCATTGGTATAGGCGGCATTATCATTGCACTGATTGTGTGGTTTTTGGGCGGGGAAGCCCCTAACGTGGGTACCATACTGCAAGACGTGCAAAGCACCGCCTCAACTTGGGTCGACAGCAAGACACAAGAACAAAGGGCCACGAAGTG
>JAEEGJ010031010.1_pt1 | contig 10394 bp, 9 predicted proteins | sample 8958761 | NCBI WGS metagenome assembly JAEEGJ01 (sample SAMN16246546, study PRJNA631951) | gut metagenome | biome: gut microbiome; feature: rumen; material: RS-attached | host: Bos | place: Iran: Karaj | collected 2018-10 | reverse complement strand
TGGACGGCAAGATGCCCGTCATCTCCGGTCTCTTCATCTGCCGCGACTGGCAGCGCAAGGCCGAGATCGTGGATCCGGAAGGCCATGGCCTCCTGCCCTCGGAAATCGCCACGGCCGTGAAGGGCTCCCTGGACGCCGGCGCCGCCGGCATCTGCCTCTTCACCCCCAATTCCATGACGGAGGAGCACTGGGCCGAATTGGACAAAGTTCTTCTTGCGAAGTAGCGGAGCTTACAGATTCAGCAAGACTCCGAAAATGATATCGCGAGCTTCGAGGCGTGCCTGCCATCCGGAGCTCGCATTTCCTTTTCCGTAGGCGGTACGGGACCAGCCGAAGAAGCCGATCTGCGTGGAGATGGTGACGTTGCCGATGGGGAAGTAGATGCCCGGCCGGAAACCCAGCGTCTGCGTAGCGATGAGGGGCTCATACCCCCGCCGACGGGTCCAACGGGCGGAAAAGTAGGTGTCGCCGGTCAGGCCGAAGCGCTGATACACGGGAAGATATCCCCTTACATGCGGGATGAGGCCCATCGTGAAGTCCGACTCGCTGGCGATGTTGTTCCAGTCGAACCCGGCGGCGAGGCCCACCATCAGGTAGTCATTGATCCTTTTACCCACTTCCGGATAGAAGACGACGCTGGTGCCGTAGTTGCTGGCGCCAAGGGAAATGTTTCCGCCGACGTAGTAGCGGTTATTGACCTGTGCCTGGGCCGCGAGGCTTCCGAGGAGGGCCGCTGCGATGAGAATCCACTTTTTCATGGTTACAAAGATAGACCATCCACCGGATTTTACAAAAAATTCGTAACTTCGTACACTTGGAAACATTACGATCACAATAAGATGAGACATCTATTCAAAGCCTCTCTCGCGGGGCTCATCCTGATGGCCATGACGGCCTGCTCCGGCGGGCGCGAGGCGCATTTCATGACGGACCAGGCGTACCGTGCGCAGGTGGAGCAGGATTTCAACGCCCGGATGACGGCGAACGGAGGGGCGCTGGCCCAGTTCGCGGCGATTCCGGCCGATGCCACCCTTCCCGAGCAGGAAGCCCTGCAGTTCCTGTATGCCTACATGCCGCTGGCGGATGTGACGGATTATCCGACGCAGTACTATCTGGACCAGGTGCGGGCCTCCTTCCGCACGCGGGAGGAAATGGCCTGGAAGGTGCCGGAGCGGGAGTTCCGTCACTTCGTGCTTCCGATCCGGGTGAACAACGAGAACCTGGACACCTCCCGGGTGGCTTTCGGCCGGGAATTGAAGCCCCGGGTGCAGGGGATGTCCATGGCGGAGGCCATTCTGGAAGTGAATCACTGGTGCCACGAGAAGATGTCCTACCAGCCGTCCGATGCGCGGACGAGCAGCCCGCTGGCCTCGGTGGTGAACGCCCTGGGCCGATGCGGGGAGGAATCGACCTTCTGCGTGGCGGCGCTGCGCTCCGTCGGAATCCCGGCCCGTCAGGTCTATACCCCGCGCTGGGCCCATACGGACGACAACCATGCCTGGGTGGAGGCCTGGGCCGACGGCGAGTGGCACTTCATCGGCGCCTGCGAGCCGGAGCCGGTGCTGGACCTCGGCTGGTTCAACGCTCCTGCCTCCCGGGCGATGCTCATGCACACCAAGGTCTTCGGCCGCTACGACGGTCCGGAAGAGGTCGTGCTGGAGAGCCCGAACTATACGGAGGTCAATCTCATCGACAATTACGCCACCACGGCACGGGCGTATTTCCGGGTGGTGGATGCCGCCGGCAAGCCCGTGGAAGGGGCCCGTGTGGACTTCTGCATCTATAATTATGCGGAGTTCTATCCGGCCGTCTCCAAGTACACGGACGCGGAAGGCCGCACCTTCCTCTCCTCCGGCCTCGGCGACCTTCTCATCTGGGCCTCCAAGGACGGCGCTTACGGCTATGCGAAGTGCTCCTTCGGGAAGGATACGGAAGTGACTGTCACGCTGGGTGCGGCGCCGGAGCAGGAAGCGGTGGACATCGTTCCTCCGCCGGAGAATGTGAAGATGCCGGCCGTGACGCCGGAGCAGCGGGAGGAGAACGGCCGGCGGTTCGCCTATGAGGATTCGCTCCGGCATGCCTATGAGGCGACTTTCCCGACGCATGACGACGCTTTGGCCTTCGTGCTGGAGCACGGTTACGGTCACCATATGGCAACGCCCATCGAATGGTCCCGCGGCAACTGGCGCACCATCGAGGCCTTCATGGCGCAGGCGGAGGACCACGAACGCGTGGAATCCCTGTTCCTCTCCCTGAGCCGCAAGGATTTCCATGACATCACCCTTGAGAACCTCATGGACAGTTACAACGATCGGAACGCCGTGATCGGCCCCCGGGTGGAAAACGAATTCCTGAGCCCGTACAAGGCCTTTTTCAAGGAATATCTCAGTCCGGATCAGCGGCAGTATGTTTCCGATCCGCAGAAGCTGGTGCAAATAGTCCGGCAGTATCTGACGGTCATCGACGACCCGAAGGCCTGGGATATTCCGATGTCTCCGATCGGCGTGGCAAAGAGCCGCGTGGCCAGCCCCCGTTCCCGGGGCATCGCCTTCGTGGCTCTGGCCCGCACGCTGGGTATCGACGCGCAGAAGAATCCCGTGAACGGCAAGATCCAGTACCGCCAGGATGGCGGCGACTGGCTGGACGTGGACTTTGACGGCGCCGGCCCGGCCGTGGCCGCCCCGAAGGGAACCCTCAAGCTTACCTACACCCCGGACAAGGTCGTGGACAATCCCAAGTATTACAGCCATTTCTCCCTCTCCAAGATCGAGAACGGGCGGCCCCGCCTGCTGGAATTCGACGAAGGGGAAGTGGATATGGGAGGCGGTGTGGACTGGGCCCATGTCTTCCGCAAGGGCTTCCCGCTGGAGGAAGGCCGCTATCTCCTCGTTTCCGGAAACCGCCTGTCCAGCGGTGCGGTACCGGTGACCATGGCTTTCTTCGACATTGTGGAAGGGAAGGAAACGGTTCAGCCGATCGTCCTCCGCGCCGGCGAGGGGGAAGTTCCCGTCATCGGCCAGTTTGACGCCGAAACGAAGTTCGTTCCGGTGGCGTCGAAACTGACGGAGGACGGTGATGTCCTTTCGGTGGATGCGAAGGAGCCTGGCAGTCTCCTTTCCGTCACCGGTCGCGGCCACTATGCCCTGGCCCTCCTGGATCCCGGCAAGGAGCCTACGAACCATGTCCTCCGCGACCTGGCGGCCGCGAAGACGCAGCTCGAGTCCTGGGGCCGTCCGATCGTCCTCGTCTGCTCCACCGAATCGGCCATGCACCGCCTCCAGGTGGAAATGTCCGAGGGTCGCTACGGCACCCTGCCGAGTACCATCGTTTTGGGCCTGGACAAGGACGGTGCTGTCCAGAAGGGGATCGAGAAGGGCATGAAAGTGGGTCCGGAAAGTGCCGGAGGCCAGCCTTCCCGACTTCCGCTGGTGATCCTGGCGGATTCCTTCAACCGGGTGTTCTTCCTTTCCGAGGGTTATACGATCGGCCTCGGCGAGCAGCTCGCGGGCACGGTCGCGAAACTTAAATAAGCAGTTTCTCCAGCGTCAGCTTGGGAACGAAGTGAACCCCGTCCTTGCGGTAATACCGGAGGTCGGGGTTTTCGCCTTCCGCCGGGAGAAGGTAGATGTTCTCGGCGGGTTTGCCGATGGCGATGATGGCGATGGGGTCCAGCGGGAGCGCCAGACTTTCCCGGACGGCCGCCTTCCGGAAATTGAGGATGAAAATGCCGCCGAGGCCCATCTCCACGGCCTTCAGGAGGATGCTCTGTCCGGCGAAGCCCAGGTCGATGTCTGCGACCCGGTCCTCCGGGACGCTGCTGCAGATGACGATGAAGGCGCGGGGCTCTGTGCCGGGTTTGGGCAGATGCTCTTCCGGCAGGGCGGCGCCCAGGGTGATGTGCGGAAGGACCAGACCGGCATCGGCCTCCGTCACAAGGCGGTAGCGCAGGGGTTGGCGGTTCATGCCGGTGGCGGCGAGGGTGGCGGCGGAGACGAGCTTGCGGAGTTCTTCCTCCGTCACCTTGCGGGACGGATCGTAACCCCGGTAGCTGCGGTTCCGGTGCAGGAGCGTGTCCAGCGAGGGGTTCGTCCGGCGGACGACCTTCCGGCCGCCTTCCGCGATTTCCGCCTGTCGCTTTTCGAGATAGTTGTCGGCCATGGTTCAGCGGTTTTTCGTGTCGATGCAGATGGTGACGGGCCCGTCATTGACCAGGGCCACTTGCATGTCGGCCCCGAAGATGCCGGTTCCGACCGGTTTGCCGATGGCGTCACTGAGCCGTCGGCAGTAACTTTCATAGAGGGGGATGGCCACTTCCGGCGGGGCGGCGGCGATATAGGCGGGGCGGTTGCCTTTCTTCGTGGCGGCCATCAGCGTGAACTGGCTCACGACGATGATGTCTCCGCCGGCATCCACGACGCTGCGGTTCATGACGCCGGCCTCGTCGTCGAAGATGCGGAGGGCGGCGGTCTTTTTGACCAGGTAATCGACATCTTCCTCGCTGTCTTCGTGTCCGACCCCCAGCAGGACGAGGAGCCCCGGGCCGATGGCGCAGCGGATCTTTCCGTCGATGCTGACGGAGGCGGAAGTGACCCTTTGGATGACTGTTTTCATGTCCTGCGAAGATACGCATTTTGCCCGGGATGAAAAAATTTGCAAAAAAATCGAAATATCGCTTGCGATATAAAAATAAATGCTTACCTTTGTGTCGCAAACGATATAAACAAATAAAACAATACGTCATGAATACTCAGAATTCCATTCAGATCCTGCAGGCCTATGCCACCGGCCTCGCCGCCCAGTCCATGCAGCACAAAGTCCAGAGCAAGGTTTTCGCCTCCATGGGTCTTTCCAAGCTCGCTACCAAGTATGCCGGCCACGCCACCGAAGAGATGGAGTGGGTGGACAAGTTCATCGACCGGATCATCGACCTCGGCGGTCAGGCCAAAGTCGAAGCCGCTCCGGCCCAGAAGATCTATGACAACCCCGTCGATTTCCTGAAAGCCGACCTCGAGGTCTCCGTCCGCGAAGTTCCCATTCTGGGCCAGGTCACGCTTTCCGTCGCCGAGGACATGACCACCTACGACCTCCTGAAGGGTTACTACCAGGACGAAGAGGAGGACATGTACTGGATGGAGGGCCAGCTCAAGCTCATCGAATGCATCGGCCTTCAGAACTGGCTCATCCAGCAGCTTTAATGTCATTGTAAAACGAACTTAACTTTTTCCCATGGCAAAGATCTACGATTTCAAAGCCCTGAACAACAAGGGTATCGAGGTGGACTTCAAGCAGTATGAAGGCAAGGTCCTCCTGATTGTCAACACCGCTTCCAAGTGCGGGTTCACCTCTCAGTACGACGGCCTCGAGGCCCTGTACAAGAAGTATAAGGACCAGGGCCTCGTGGTGATCGGCTTCCCCTGCGACCAGTTCGCCCACCAGGAGCCTGGCACCAATGAGGAAATCGCCGAATTCTGCCGCCTGAACCACGGCGTGACCTTCCCCCTGATGGCGAAGATCGAAGTCAACGGAGAGGGTGCCCACCCGATCTACCAGTACCTCAAGACCGCGGCCCGCGGTACCTTCGGCAACGCCATCAAGTGGAATTTCACCAAATTCCTGATTTCCCGCGACGGCGAGAAGGTGGAGCGTTTCGCCCCCACCACCACGCCGGCCGCGATGGAAGACAACATCAAAGCGCTCCTGTAAAGATGCTCCCGCAGCTGTCTCTGGACAACCAGCTCTGTTTCAGGCTGTACACCGCTTCGCGCCTGATCACGCAGGCCTATCATCCCTTCCTGTCGGAAATCGGGCTTACCTATCCGCAGTACCTGGTGATGATGGTCCTGTGGGAACGGGACGCGCAGCCGGTGAACGACATCGCCAAGCGGCTGTACCTGGAGACAAACACCGTCACCCCGCTGCTCAAGCGCATGGAAGCGGAAGGCTTCGTGACGCGGGGGAGAAGCGATGCCGATGCCCGGCAGGTCATCGTCTCGCTCACGGAAAAAGGCCATGCGTTGGAGCGGCAGGCCGCCACGGTTCCCGTCTGCCTGGGCTCCGCCGTTTCCTGCCAGTCCATCACGCCGGAAACCCTCCCCAATCTCTTCGCGACCCTGGACGACCTGATTGCAACGCTCAGCTCGGGAGAATCTAAATAGCGGTATTTCAACCTTTTAAAGCGCGGTCTGTGTCCTTCTTGGGACACAGGCCGCACTTTAATATGCTCATTTTCAAACGCTTAACTGCAGGCCTTTGTCCTTTTTGGAACACAGACCGCGCGTTAAAGTGTTCACGTTCAAATGCTTAGCCGATGGTCTGTGTTCTTTTCGGAACATAGACCGCACGTTAGAGTGTTCATTCTCAAGAGCTTAGCCGATGGTCTATGTCCTTTCGGGAACATAGACTACACGTTAAAATACTGACGTTCAGATGCTTAACCGAAGGTCTGTGTCCCGGAAGGGACAGAGACCTTGAGGTAAACGGCTGGAATTCAGCGGATTGAAGGAATCGTTCTAGGCGAGGAAATGCGTCAGGGCGACAAAATCTTCCACGGAGAGGGTTTCGGGACGGCGTTCGAAGACCGGGTCGGCGAGGAAGGCGGCCAGGGACGTGGCCTGCGCCGTGCAGATGGCCGGCGCGGGACGAGATGCTTCCTTGCGCTTCTTCCCTTTTTTCCGGTCGATGCGGCCGTCGTCCTCGAGGAGCATCAGCTCCAGTTCGGGGGCGTCGGCAGCCTCGTCGGAAGCGTTGCCCATGAACTCGGCCGTGTCCCAGCCGAGCCGTTCGGCTTTTTCCAGGATGATGGGTTTCAGAGAGTTGCGGAGTGTCTTGCGGCGCTGGCCAAAGGCGGTTTTGACAATGGCTTTGAACAGGCTTTCGTCGCAGCCGAGCGAGGTGCGGCCGTTCCGGGTGAGGCGGATGACGGCGGAATCGACCTTGGGCGGCGGAGCGAAGCATCCCGGACCCACGCCGAAGAGGTACTCGATGTCATACCAAGCCTGCAGCAGCACGGACAGGATGCCGTAGGTTTTGGATCCCGGACCTTCGGCGATACGCTCGGCCACTTCCTTCTGGATCATGCACACGACCTGGGGAATCTGCTCCCGGTAATCGAGGATCCTGAAGAAGATCTGCGAAGAGATGTTGTACGGGAAATTGCCGATGACGGCGAACTTTCCCGGGAAGATCCGCTCCAGCGGCAGGCGCAGGAAATCGGCCTGCAGGAGCCGTCCCTGCATTCCCGCAAAGTGCGTAAGCAGGTACTCCACCGACTCCCCGTCGATCTCCACGAGTTTCAGGTCGATATCCTCGCGGGGGAGCAAGTATTGGGTGAGGACGCCCATGCCGGGACCGACTTCCAATACAGATTCCTTCGCTCCGCCCGGAATGACGAGGGCATCGACAATGGCCTGCGCGATGCGCTGGTCGGTGAGGAAATGCTGGCCGAGGGCCTTCTTCGCGCGTACTTCCATATCAATTCGGTTAACCCTGCAAAGATACTCATTTATTTTTGCTATTTTTGCAAGTTACAATGCAGAGGTGAAGGGTATGCCTTCCGGGGGCATATACCTGTTAGGGCTGCGAAGCAGCAGACCCCGGAAGGCATACCCTCCACCTCCTGGGGATAGGAAACGAAAAACAGTTTTTGATATGTACCGTACACACACCTGCGGAGAACTCCGCATCGCGAACAAGGGAGAGCGCGTGACGCTCGCCGGATGGGTCCAGAAAGCCCGCAAACTGGGCGGCATGACCTTCATCGACCTCAGGGACCGTTATGGCATCACCCAGTTGGTGGTGGAGGCCGATGCACCGGCGGAACTGGTGGAAACCGCCACCTCCCTGGGCCGCGAATTCGTGATCCAGGCCACCGGCGAGGTCGTCGAGCGCCAGGCCAAGAACGCCAAGATGCCTACCGGTGACATCGAGATCAAACTCTCCGCCATCACCGTCCTGAACAAGTCCGTCACCCCGCCCTTCACCATCGAGGACGAGTCCGACGGCGGCGATGACCTCCGGATGAAATACCGCTACCTGGACCTCCGCCGCGGACCGCTCCGCCGGGCGCTGACCCTGCGTCACCGCGTGGCTCACGAAGTGCGCAATTACCTGGATTCCAAGGGTTTCATGGAGATCGAGACTCCTTACCTGATCAAGTCCACCCCGGAAGGCGCCCGCGACTTCGTGGTCCCCTCCCGCATGAATCCCGGCCAGTTCTACGCCCTGCCGCAGAGCCCGCAGACCTTCAAGCAACTCCTGATGGTGGCCGGCTACGACCGCTACTTCCAGATCGTCCGCTGCTTCCGTGACGAGGACCTCCGCGCCGACCGTCAGCCCGAATTCACCCAGATCGACTGCGAAATGTCCTTCGTGGAGCAGGAGGATGTCCTGAACACCTTCGAGGGCATGATGCGGACCCTGTTCAAGAATGTCCTGGACGTGGACATTCCCAACCCGCTGCCGCGGATGACCTGGTACGACGCCATGGACAACTACGGTTCCGACAAGCCGGACGTCCGTTTCGGCATGACCATCCATGAAATCACAGACGTCGCCAAGGGCAAGGGCTTCGGCGTGCTGGACGGGGCCGCCTACATCGGCGCCATCGCCGTCCCGGGTGCGGCCGAATACACCCGCAAGCAGGTCGATGAACTCACCGAATGGGTCAAGCGTCCGCAGGTGGGCGCCAAGGGCCTCATCTATATCCGGGTCAATGCCGACGGCACCTACAAGTCCTCCATCGACAAGTTCTACGGGGCCGAGGATCTCGCGAAGATCGCCGCGACCGCCGAGGCGAAGCCCGGTGACCTCCTCCTGGTGATGTCCGGCGACAACAAGCGCAAGGTCCAGACCATGCTCGGTGTCCTCCGTCTGGAGATGGGAAACCGCCTGGGCTTGCGCGACCCGAAAGTCTTCGCTCCGCTGTGGATCGTGGACTTCCCGCTTCTGGAATGGGATGACGAGACCCAGCGTTTCTACGCGATGCACCATCCCTTCACCGCTCCCAAGCCGGAGCACGAGAAGTGGTTCTACAGCAATAAGAAAGAGGACCTGGAGCGGGTCTGTGCCAATGCCTACGACTTCGTCCTGAACGGCAACGAGCTCGGCGGCGGCTCCATCCGGATCCACAATGCCGACATGCAGAAGCGCATGTTCGAAGTGCTGGGCATCGGTGAGGAGGAGGCGGAACTCAAGTTCGGCTTCATCATCAACGCCTTCCAGTTCGGCGCCCCGCCGCACGGCGGCCTCGCCTTCGGCTTCGACCGCGTGTGCGCCCTCATGGGCGGTTCCGACTCCATCCGTGACTACATCGCCTTCCCGAAGAACAACCAGGGCCGCGACGTCATGATCGACTCTCCTTCCGAAATCGACCAGACCCAGCTGGACGAGCTCCAGATCGCCCTGAACGTGAAGGCCGCAGAATAGGATTGCGGGGCTTGGTACCCTTCGTTTTGCAAAGAACTGAATTTCAGTATTTTGTGAACGAGCCTGTACCAAGCCTCCCGTTTTTCCGGCCCCTTTGGTACAGGGAGTTCCGGAAGTAGTTGATTGATATTGTTATATAGATTCGGTGTACCAAACCCCTGGCAGGATGATCACTCGGTACGACAAATATGACCTTTCCCGGCGGAACACCTTCGGCATGAAGGTGTCCTGCCGTTTGTATGTGGAGGTCACGGAGCCGGAGGACCTGCTTGCGCTGGATTTCGACGCCCTCCCGCAGCCCGTTTTCGTGATGGGCGGCGGCTCGAACCTGCTCTTCACCGGAGACTATCAGGGCACCGTAATGCATCTGGGTAATGACTCCTGTCATGCTGAGCGCAGCGAAGAATCTGTTCTGGTTACGCTCGGCTCCGGCGTCGTCTTCGACGACTTCTGTGCCTGGGCCGCTGCGGAGGGACTCTGGGGTCCGGAGAACCTGTCGCTGATTCCCGGCGAGGTGGGCGCCAGCGCCGTGCAGAACATCGGCGCCTATGGCGTTGAGGCGAAGGATATCATCGACACGGTCCATGCTTTCGACCTTCGGGAGCGCTGTTTCGTGGACATCCCCGGCACCGACTGTGGCTACGGTTACCGCGCCTCTTTGTTCAAGACCACCTGGAAAGGCCGTTACATCATCACGGCCGTTACCTTCCGCCTCTCCGCCGTCCCCCAGCCCAAACTGGACTACGGCGGCGTGCGCAAGGCGCTGGAAGGCAAGGCATTGACACCGCAAACGATCCGAGAAATGATCATCGGGATCCGCCGGACGAAACTGCCGGATCCGGAAGAGGTCGGGAGTGCGGGGAGTTTCTTCTGCAATCCGGTGGTCAGCCGGGAGCATTTCGGGCGGATCGTGGCGATTGCGAAGGCGGAGAACGGACCGGACTACGAGGTACCGCACTATGCTGTGGGGG
>JAEEGJ010031001.1_pt1 | contig 10396 bp, 7 predicted proteins | sample 8958761 | NCBI WGS metagenome assembly JAEEGJ01 (sample SAMN16246546, study PRJNA631951) | gut metagenome | biome: gut microbiome; feature: rumen; material: RS-attached | host: Bos | place: Iran: Karaj | collected 2018-10 | reverse complement strand
AGAGGGTGGAAATAGGGTAGAAAAATGCCCTCAAAACAGTCGTTTTTACGATGCCCTCAAAACGTAAACCATTGATATTGAGGTAGTTGTTTTTTTCTCTAAAAAATAAAAAATTGTTTTTCAAGAAATTTGTAACTTGCTGATTTTTAGTATGTTATATGGATTTATTTGCCCACGCAGAAATTTTTAAAGATATTTCCTAATACTTCGTTGGGGGTGATTTGACCGCCGGTGATTTCGGAAAGATGTTCGATGGCTAGACGGAGATCCTCAGCCAACAGGTCTGGTGGTAACGGAGAATGGGATATGGAAGATGAAGAATTGCTGGTGCCTAAACCGTCGAGGACACGCTGAAGACTGGCGTGGGCTCGCTGGAGGGCGTCAAAATGGCGGGCATTGGTGACGATGACATCGGTGTCTGTGAGGGTAGGGATGTCGGCTGCTTGATAGATGGCTTTTTCTAGTTGGTCAATATGAAGATTGTGTTTGGCAGAGATTTTGATGAATGAATATTTCTGCAGGGTGTTGAGTAAGGATGAGTCTATCTTAAAACCATCTTCTTTATCTATTTTATTTTGTGTGATAATCAGTGATTTATCTTTAACCTGTTCAATAAACTCTTGAATTTCTTTTTGACTGGGTTGCTGGTCGACCATCCAAATGACAATACGCGCTTTTTGTATAGCCTGATAGGTGCGCTCGATACCTATTTGCTCAACTTGGTCAGTGGTTTGGCGTATGCCGGCTGTGTCGATGAAACGGAAGGTGATGCCTTGGATGTCAATCGTGTCCTCAATGGTGTCGCGGGTGGTGCCGTGAATGTCGGAAACGATGGCACGGTCTTCGTGGAGCAGGCGGTTGAGCAGGGTTGATTTCCCTACGTTGGTCTTGCCAACGATGGCAACTGGGATACCTTGTTTGATGGCTTTTCCTGTCTCAAAGGATTGAATGAGTTTTTTGATATAATTGTTAATAATTTTCGCAAGTTCGTTTAGCTCTGACCGGTCGGCGAACTCAAGGTCTTCGTGATCGGAGAAGTCGAGCTCGAGTTCAATGAGGGAGGTTAATTTCAATAGTTGCTCCCGGAGTTTCCCCAACTCAGATGAGAAATGTCCGCGAAGCTGAGACATGGCAATGTCGTGGGTGGCCTTATTTGTAGAGGCTATGAGGTCGGCTACGGCTTCAGCCTGGCTAAGGTCGAGTTTGCCATTGAGATATGCTCGCATGGTGAACTCACCGGGATTGGCCATGCGACAGCCGTGTTGGCAGAGTAGGGCTAACACCTTATTTAATATATAGCGTGAGCCGTGACAGGAGATTTCCGCGGAGTCTTCGCCCGTGTAGCTATGAGGAGCCTGGAATACGGAAACCAGCACCTCGTCGATGATGTTTTGATGCTGTGACACAGCATCATGCTCGACGAGGTGGCCGTAGTGGATGGTGTTGGGCTGGGCTTTGGTGAGGTCTTTCGAGAATATATGAGAAAGAATCTCAAGCGACTGAGGGCCTGAGATTCTTATGATTCCGAGTGCGCCACCAGTAGCGGCGGAGAGGGCGCCGATGTTTTCGTTGTTCATAGAGACGAGGCCGCTGTGCTCAGCGACTTACATTACAGTTAGATTCGGTTGAGGACTTTTTCGATAAGGGTATCGATGGAGTTTTTGTAGTCGGTGTTCATCTCCGTGGTATAGCGGTTGGCGATGACCATACAACAGGTCATGGCGCGATGGCCTAAGAGAGAGGCGAGACCAGCTACAGCAGATGACTCCATCTCGAAGTTACAGATCCTCTTCCCTTCGTATTCGAAGGACTCGATCTTCTCAACCTTGGGATCGACGATGTCTGCACGGAGTTCTCGTCCCTGTGGACCATAGAAACCGCCACAGGAGATGGTGTAACCCCGAATCATATCGTCTTGTGCAACCTGGTTGATGAGTTCCTCGTCGGCAATGGAGACATAGGGAAAACCCAAGATGGGATTCCACTCCATGTGCTCTCTGAAGGCCTTCTCCATCTCCGTGTCGCAGACCACATTACGGCCTGCATAGTAGTTCAGCAGACCATCGTAACCGATGCTCTTGACAGAGGCCACGAAACAGCCTGTTGGGGTGAAGGGCTGCAAACCGCCACAGGTGCCGATGCGTACCATCGTCAGTGTGCGGTGCGAGTCTTTTTCCTCACGGGTGTTATAGTCGATATTGGCTAATGTATCAAGTTCGTTGACTACGATGTCGATGTTGTCACAGCCGATACCATGACTCTGACAGGTGATGCGCTTACCTTTATACATACCCGTGATGGTATGGAACTCGCGACTGCTGACCTCACACTCTTTCGAGTCGAAGTGGTCTGCTACGGTGTTGACACGTGCAGGATCGCCAACGAGGATAATCCTGTCGGCCAACTGCTCTGGCTTCAGATGCAGATGGAAACATGAACCATCGGCATTGATAATCAGTTCTGATTCAGGAAATGTTTTTTTGCTCATAGACTTATTGAATTATTGTTTGTATTATTCTTCTGTGAGTTTATTGTCGGCTTCGAGTGCCCCCCAGATGTTATAGCGTACTTCGGGGTTCAGTGCCTCTAGTTGCTCATAGATCTGTTTCATATCCGTTCGATGCGATCCTGTCTCATAAGGACAAAGTTTCTGCTGTTTCTCGTAACCCTGCATCTCTGCGTAAGCCTTGATGTCGCTTTCTGGTATCAGACAGAGCGGACGGATGATCGTCAAGGGCATCTTGCGCATCTTCAGTCTGACGGGCATCGTAGAGAAGTGGGCCTGAAAGGTGAGATTCATCAATGCCGTGTGGATGATATCATCCTGATGATGCCCTAAGGCGATCTTGTTGCAACCCAGTTCCTGCGCGAGGTTGAAGAGTTGTTTGCGACGGTTCCACGAACAGAGGAAACAAGGCTGTTTCTGTTTGCGCGATGTGCCATCGACCTCAAAACGCGTCGTTCTCACGTGGAGTGTAACACCCAGATCGGAGCAGAACTGTTGCAGATAACTGGTGTCGGTCTCGTAATGGATGTTCTCCATTCGCACGTGGATCGCTTCGACAGTGAATCGTGGGTGTTGGATCTGGGCACGCTTGGCCAGAAGTTCTGTCAGTAGGAGTGAGTCCTTGCCACCAGAGAGTCCCACGAGTATCTTGTCATCATCTTCTATCAGATGATAAGTAGCCATCGCCTTGACGAACCGCTCTTTCAAACGGTGTTCAAGGCGACGGCTCTCTATCGATTGATTATTGCTCTCCACGCAGATGCTTGTCCATGTTCAGGGCAGCACGACGACCATCGCCCATAGCGAGGATCACGGTAGCACCACCACGAACGATGTCACCACCAGCGAAGATCTCACTGCGAGAAGACTGCATCTCCTCACTGACAGCAATCGTGTTCTTGCGACCAAGTTCGAGACCTGGGATTGACTTCGGCACGAGTGGGTTGGGGGATACACCAACAGCCACAATCACCTGATCAACATCGAGTGTCACCGTCTTGCCCTCTACGGGAACAGGACTGCGACGACCTGATGCATCGGGCTCACCCAGTTCCATCACCTGCAGCACAGCCTGCTTCACGGCACCTGTCTCATCGGCGATGTACTCAATCGGATTGTGCAGCGTGAGGAAGTTGATGCCCTCTTCCTTGGCGTGCTTCACCTCCTCCAGACGAGCAGGCATCTCCACCTCAGAACGACGATAAACCAGAGTTACCTCAGCACCCAGACGCTTGGCAGTACGACAAGAGTCCATAGCGGTGTTACCACCACCTACCACGAGTACACTCTTAGCAGGATTCAGCGGGGTATCAGTGGTAGGATTAGCAGCATCCATCAGGTTTACACGGGTCAGATACTCGTTGGAAGACATGATGTTAATGCTGTTCTCACCAGGGATGTTCATGAAGTTAGGCAGACCAGCACCAGAGCCTACGAAGATGCCCTTGAAGCCCTGTGCCTCCAGTTGCTCGACAGAAATCGTCTTACCAACGATCACGTCTGTCTGGAAGTGTACACCCATTTTGGCGAGGTTCTCGATTTCCACATCTACAATCTTGTTGGGCAAACGGAACTCGGGGATACCATACTTCAGCACACCACCGATCTCGTGCAAGGCCTCGAAGACATAGACATCGTAACCCTTCTTCACCATGTCACCAGCGAACGAAAGACCTGCAGGACCTGAACCTACGACAGCAATCTTGATGCCGTTGGAAGGTGCGATCTCAGGCAGAGAGATGTTACCACTCTCACGTTCGAAGTCGGCTGCGAAACGCTCCAGATAACCGATAGCCACAGCGGGCTCGTTCATCTTCAGGTGGATACACTTGCTCTCACACTGTTTCTCCTGCGGACAGACACGACCACAGACAGCGGGGAGGGCAGAAGTGTTCTTCAGCACTTTGGCAGCAGCCAGGAACTGACCACGCTCGATATTCTTGATGAATGAGGGGATATTGATATTCACTGGACAGCCCTCAACACAAGAAGGTTTGGCGCAGTCGAGACAACGTTTGGCCTCTGTCATTGCCATCTCCTTGGTGAGACCGATATTGACTTCCTCCGTACGGGTGGTAGCACGATACACGGGATCGAGTTCTGGCATGACGACACGCTCAATCTGCGTGCGCTCCTTGGGCTTCATGCTCTGCTGCAACTCCTTACGCCATGGGGCGTTACGATCTGTCAGCACCTCGATACTATCATTGGTAGGATCGGCATCCATCACCACATCAGTGGCCTTTGAAGCCTTGACGGAAATGTCGGAGTCGATGGAATCCAGATGCTCCTCGTAGTGGGCCAACTCCTCCTGCTCCTCACGCTTGAAGGTTCCCATACGCTTGAACATCTCGTCCCAGTCAACGAGGGCGCCATCAAACTCAGGACCATCGATGCAGACGAACTTAGTCTTGCCACCAATCGTGAGTCGGCAGGCACCACACATACCTGTACCATCCACCATAATCGTGTTCAGTGATACCTCACAGGGAATATTATGCTTCTGAGCAGTGAGGTTAGAGAACTTCATCATAATTGGAGGTCCGATGGCAAACACCTTGTCAACATGCTCCTGTTCGATGAACTTCTCGATACCAACGGTTACCACACCTTTCTCACCGTAACTACCGTCATCTGTCATGATGATCACCTCGTCGGAACTCTCACGAACCTTATCCTCTAAGATGATGAGATCCTTCGAACGACCAGCCATCACACTCAGGATGCGGTTGCCGGCAGCCTTCAAAGCCTGGATGATAGGCAGCATCGGGGCAACACCCAGACCACCACCTGCACAGACGACAGTACCATAGTTCTCAATCTTCGTGGGATTACCCAGAGGACCTACCACGTCAGTTACATAGTCACCTGCATTCAGGGCGCAGAGTTTCTTAGAAGAAAGACCTACCATCTGGACTACCAGTGTGATCGTGCCTTTCTCGATGTCAGCGCCAGCAATGGTCAGTGGCATACGCTCACCTTTCTTACCTACGCGTACGATGACGAAGTTGCCAGCCTTACGGCTCTTGGCAATCAGCGGAGCCTCAATCTCAAAAAGGAAAACCTTCTCAGAGAACTGCTCTTTTCTAACGATTTTGTTCATAAGTATTTGTTTAGCGTTTTTTAGTCAATGATATCACATCCCATATAAGGTACGAGGGCAGCAGGAACCTTGATGCCGTTCTCGGTCTGGTTGTTCTCCAACAGGGCTGCCACGATGCGGGGCAATGCCAGAGCCGAACCATTCAGCGTGTGACAGAGTTCGGTCTTCTTGGTGGCTGCATTACGATAGCGGCACTTCAAGCGGTTGGCCTGATAGGTGTCGAAGTTGGATACAGATGAAACCTCCAGCCAACGACCCTGAGCCTCTGAATAAACCTCGAAGTCGTAGCAGATTGAACTGGTGAAACTCTGGTCACCGCCACAAAGCAACAGGATACGGTAGGGCAGTTCGAGTTTCTTCAACAGACCTTCCACATGCTCCAGCATCTCCTTGTGGCTCTCCTTCGAGTGCTCAGGCTTGTCGATGCGGACAATCTCAATCTTTGAGAACTCATGCAGGCGGTTCAGACCACGCACATCTTTACCGTAAGAACCTGCCTCACGACGGAAGCACTCTGTGTAAGCGCAGTTCTTGATAGGCAGATCCTTCTCATCGAGAATCACGTCGCGATAGATATTCGTGACAGGTACCTCAGCCGTAGGAATCAGATAGAAGTCATCCACCTCACAGTGGTACATCTGACCTTCCTTGTCAGGCAACTGACCTGTGCCGTAACCAGAAGCAGCGTTTACGACTGTCGGCGGCATGATCTCGGTGTAGCCACTCTTGCGGGCCTCGTCGAGGAAGAAGTTGATGAGGGCACGCTGCAGACGGGCTCCCTTGCCGATATACACGGGGAAACCTGCACCAGTGATCTTCACACCCAGATCGAAGTCGATGAGGTTGTATTTCTTGGCGAGTTCCCAGTGGGGCAGGGGATTCTCAATACCCAACTTAGGATTTACGTCCCAGTTGCCTACGGTATCATTTTCTGTACATTCCTTCAGGTTTGACTTCACCACGTGGTTGTCTTCGGCAGCCTTACCCTCTGGCACTTCGTCATAAGGGATGTTCGGGATCTGGCAAAGCAACTGGGTCATCTCCTCCTGTGCCTTTGCCATCGTCTCGTCATACTGCTTTGACTTCTCCTTGAGGTCAGCCACCTGCGCCTTCACCTGCTCGGCCTCGTCTTTTTTGCCTTCTTTCATCAGTCGGCCGATCTGACCCGACAGTTGTTTCTGCTCATTCAGACACTTGTCGAGTTCCTGCTGAGCCTCACGGCGTTTCTTATCTACAGCCAATACTTCGTCGATTGCCTCCTTGGCATTGGGGAAATGTTTCTTCTCCAAACCTCGGATGACGCGTTCGGTTTCCTCATTAATAAGTTTGAGTGTTAACATGTTAAATACGTATTTATTTGTTTGAATTCATTTTCTAAGGTGCAAAAGTACAAAATATCGTTCAAACTACAAAAGAATTGGGCATAAAAAAGCAGAAATCCCTCTCTCCATAGGAGAGAAGGACTCTGTTGTTTGTTTGGAATAAGTGTTTTTTTAATTTGACCTTAGGCCTCAGCGTTAGGAATCACTGACACAACGCTCTTGTTGTACTTGCCCTTGTGGAAGTTTACGGTACCGTCTACGAGTGCGTAGAGGGTGTCGTCCTTACCAATGGCAACGTTGTTACCAGGATTGTGCTTCGTACCACGCTGGCGAACGATGATGTTACCAGCAACACACTGCTGACCGCCGAAAATCTTAATGCCAAGTCGCTGAGCTGCGCTCTCACGACCGTTCTTAGAACTACCTACACCTTTCTTATGTGCCATAATGTTGTTCCTCCCTGATTTAAGCGATTACAGACTTGATTTCTACTTCAGTGAACTGCTCACGATGACCGTTGCGGCTACGAGAATCCTTACGGCGCTTCATCTTGAAGACGATGACCTTGTCACCCTTCACCAGCGGGTTCACTACTTCACATACTACCTTTGCTCCCTCTACGGTCGGAGCACCTACCTTCACTGCACCGTCAGCATCTACGAGCAGCACCTTGTCAAATTCAACAGTCTTACCAGCCTCGGCATCCTTGATGTGGTGCACGAAGAGCTTCTTGCCCTGCTCGGCCTTGAACTGCTGACCCTGAATTTCTACAATTGCGTACATTGTTTATTTTATTGTATTTAAAGGGATTTTTCCGCGAGGCGGCGTACGTTCGTACACACTTCATTCTGCCCCTACGGACTCTAATCGGGGTGCAAAGGTACACATTTTTTATTTTATAGTGGATAGTTTAGAGTTGATAGTTTATAGTTTTATGAAAGTTTAACACTTTGAGTAAGGACAAAAAATAAAGCGATGACTTTCGCAAGCAACCGCTCCATATCTTCAATAGGTATTAGTTTTCTAAGGTAAAAAGATTGTTTTCAGGATAACGTTTGCAAAGGTAAAACAAAATTTCTTAATATCCAAACTTTTATCGAACTATTTTTAACGGGTATGATGTGTGTGCCCACACAAAAGCAAATTTTATCAAATGTTAACACTAAAAGTTGCGCAATCGATTTATCTCGTCGATAAAAACAGCAGCTGTCTGGCTTCGTGAGTGTATTTTGTGATTAGATTACTTCGCGATGCTTCGAGGGTGGTGTATTTGTCGGGATGACAAAAACTATTTCTTGGGCTGGAGTTTCTTGAGTCGGCGGCGGGCATCGCCGGCATCGGAGTATAGTTCGAGAGCTTTCTCGTAGTTGCGGATGGCGGCTTCGGTCATGTGTTCGTGTTCACATTCGCGACCCAAGATCGTGTATTCAGCTGCCAGACGTTTCAAAAGTTCTTGCTTTGAGGCAAGTTCTTTATTAAGTGTTTCTATCTCTTGTTTCTGACGGTTGATGACTTCCAGTTTCCTGCGGATGAAACGGCGGATATGTGGTTTCTCGATGTCGTAGCGTGAATGTATGGCCTTATAGAAATTCTCGAGAAATTTCTCGAAATCACCTTGGTCAAAGGCTGTTACGGCATCGTGGTATTCACGATCAGCCTTACCTTCCTGCATGGCTTGAGCGATGAGTGTCTGGTCGTTGTAACGGTTGGCAAACTGCACCACTTCTGCTCGTACGAAGATATCGCTCTGGCGCAATGGGGCTTTCAGGGTGATACCTTCGAGCGAGGTGCAGCGTGAGAGTGCCACGTAGGTCTGTCCGCCCGCAAAGGCACCGCCACCTCCGAAGTCTATCGATACTTGGTTGAAGGTGAGTCCCTGACTCTTATGAACAGTAATCGCCCAAGCCAGTCGGATGGGGAACTGGGTATAGGTGCCCAAGAGTTCTTCTTCGATCTTCTGTTCCTTCTCGTTGAAAGTATAGCGCATGTTCTCCCAGATCTCACGTTCTACATCCCAAGCGTGGCCGTCTTCGGTGATAATGCCAATGACGCCTTCTTCCTCGTCGATATATTCGATGGTACCCAGTGTGCCGTTCACCCAGCGCTTGTCTTTGTCGTTCTTAATGAAAATCACCTGTGCACCTGGTTTCAGTTGCAGTTCCATCGGTGTGGGAAGTGAGGTCTCAGGAAAGTCGCCTTTGATCTCTCCTGTGAAGGTGATGGGGTCGCCATCGAGTGCTGTCAGATGCTGTTCGTTAGTGTAATCTACCGTGTCACGGCGGGCAGCAAGGGTGATGCTCATGCCTTTCTGTGAGGTATCAGCAGCTACTCTTGCATTCAGCGCATCAAGGTCGGCTGGGGTAGAGGTGTTGTTGCGGATGCGGTCGAGGATGGCGATAAATCGTTCGTCACTCTGACGATACACCTTGCGCAGTTCTATCGAGACAATGGGCATCTGCTGCCATACCTTGGCGTTGAAGAAATAGGAGCTGGGATAGAATGGCTGCAGCAGTTGGCGGTCTTCATCCTTCAATACTGGCTCCAATTGGTAGATATCACCCACCAATAGCAACTGCTTGCCACCAAAGGGCTCGGGGTTGCGAGTATAGACGCGCAGAATCTTGTCGATAAAATCAATAATGTCTGCCCGGACCATTGAAATCTCATCGATGATGATCAGTTCTACTTCACGAATCAGTTTGCGCTGGGCCCCCGTGTATTTCAAAGTTTCTTTGATATGTCGCCAGCTATATCGCGAATCGTTTGGCAGTAAAGGGTGAAAAGGTAGACGAAAGAAACTATGCAGTGTAGAGCCACCGGCATTGATGGCGGCGATACCTGTTGGGGCAAGTATCACGTGCTTCTTCTTCGTGTGTTCTGCCACATAACGCAGAAAAGTAGATTTACCCGTGCCAGCCTTTCCTGTAAGAAAGAGCGAGCGACGGGTAAAGTTTATAATCTGGAGTGCATCTTGCCACTCTTTATTGTCTAAGTCGAGCTGCATCGGGATGGGCTTGGGTTCAGATGGTCTGATGTTTTTCTTCCTCAAGCGTTGCCTCTCCGTGGGGTGCATGATTCGGATGGGCATTCATCTGATCGGGATTTGCCGGGTTGTGCTTTGGCATCGGGTTCCCGTGCTCGTCGAGCTCAATGAACTCGTCACCCCCTTCATTCAGATGCAGTGAGTCGGTACGGATCGAGTCGGAATCAGAGGGTGCCTTGAAATAACCGCCACAGTTATACATCTCTGGTGAGAGTCCACTTTCCTTCGGTGCACCGAACTTCACACGATAGTGCTTGAAGGTCGGATCGTTTAGTACTGAGCCGAGGAAATAGCCACAAATGGGCAGAGCGGTGCGGTTACCTTGTCCGAGCATACCTGTGCGGAAATGGATTGAGCGATATTCTCCACCTACCCATGCGCCACAAACCAACTTGGGAGTTGTGCCGATAAACCAGGCATCA
>JAEEGJ010030994.1_pt1 | contig 10398 bp, 10 predicted proteins | sample 8958761 | NCBI WGS metagenome assembly JAEEGJ01 (sample SAMN16246546, study PRJNA631951) | gut metagenome | biome: gut microbiome; feature: rumen; material: RS-attached | host: Bos | place: Iran: Karaj | collected 2018-10 | reverse complement strand
CGGGCTCTGCGGCGAGATCCTCTCCCGCTTCGAGAAGAAAGGCCTCAAGATCGTCGCCGTCAAGCTCATGACGATCTCCAAGGAGACCGCCGAGAAGCACTACGGCGAGCACAAGGGCAAGCCCTTCTTCCCCTCCCTGATCAACTACATCACCTCCGGGCCCGTCTTCGCGATGGTCCTCGAGGGAGAGGACGCCGTCGCCGTCTGCAGGAACCTCATGGGGAAGACCAAGCCCAGCGAGTCCGCCCCCGGAACCATCCGCGGCGACTACGCCATGGTCACCGGATGCAACATCATCCACGGCTCCGACTCCACCGACTCCGCCAAGAGGGAGATCTCCATCTTCTTCAAGCCCGAGGAGCTCGTCTCCTACGACAGGACCGTCGACAAGTGGATCTACGAGTGATTCAAACGCGGTCCCTCGGCCCAGGCCGGGGGATCCTATTTTTTTTCCTTTTCAAACCGTCCGGCTTCCGATCCGCCTATGCATGGTTCATATCCCCGGTCGCTCTACGGAGGATCATGTTGGAGGCAAGGATCTACGTAGGTCTTCGCGACAGGGACAGCCATGAGCAGATCTTCGAGACGGACAGGTACAAGGCCGTTCTGAAGGATATATGCAAGGGCTACGCCACGCCTTTTTCCGTGCAGGTCATAGAGGGAGGATACTTCCACGACGACGGCGCCTGGGTGGACGAGAACACCTTGCTGATCACGTTGATAGGCGCCCCCAGGAAGACGGTGTACGACATCGCCAGCGACGTATGCACCATTTTCCACCAGGAGTCGGTCATGATAACCTGCAACAAGGTCGTCCATTTCGACGTCCGCGACCGCCGGAACGCCGATCGAGCGCGACCGTCAGGCGTCTGCACCCTGCCTTGCGTTGGATAGGTCGTTCTCGTCCGTCAAAAAATACTATCAATCATGAACACTTAACCTGAGTATCCAGGTGATTCTCCATGTCCATAAGGCAACCCGTCGTCAGCGTCCTCGGCCATGTCGACCATGGCAAGACCAAACTCCTAGACCGCATCAGAGGCACTTCGGTGCAGGCTAGGGAGGCGGGGGCCATCACCCAGCACATAGGGGCCACCGAGGTTCCCATAGACCACATCTACAAGGTGTGCTCCAAACTCATCGGGAACAAGAAATTCGACGTTCCCGGACTGCTTTTCATAGACACCCCTGGACATCATTCGTTCGTGACCCTCCGCGCGAGGGGCGGATCGCTGGCGGACCTGGCCGTGCTCGTGATCGACATAAAGGAAGGCCTCATGCCCCAGACCATAGAGTCCATCCGCATCCTGAGGCAGCACAAGACCCCGTTCGTCATCGCGCTGAACAAGGTGGACACCATCCAGGGATGGACCTGCGAGGACGGGCGCCCGTTCATCCTTTCGGAGAAGCTCCAGCAGGAGCACACGCTGGAGGCGTTCAACGAGAGGATGTACAACGTCATAGCGCAGCTCTCCAACGAGGGAGTCCCCGCCGACAGGTACGACAGGATCGACGATTTCACCAAGGCGGTCGCCCTGGTCCCGATAAGCGCCAAGGAGGGCGAGGGGATCCCCGACCTTCTGCTGGTCCTCATCGGACTGGCCCAGCGCTTCCTCGAGACCCAGCTGGAGAAAGGGGAGGGCCCCGGGAAAGGCACCATCCTGGAGATCAAGGAGGAGCGCGGGCTCGGGAAGACCCTGGACATGATCCTGTATTCCGGAACCCTGAAGAAGGGGGATACCGTCGCGATAGGGACCAGGGGCGACCCCCTGGTGACCAAGATCAGGGCCATCCTTAAGCCGAAGCCGCTGGACGAGATCAGGGACCCGCGCGACAGGTTCGACTCTGTCAAGGAGCTCCATGCCGCCGCGGGGGTGAAGATATCCTGCCAGAGCTGCGACGGCGTCATCGCCGGAGCCCCCATAGTCGTGGTCAAGAACGCCAACGACCCCGCGGTGAACGCCATCCGCGAGGAGCTCAGCATCAAGATCCAGACGCAGGAGAAGGGAATCACGATCAAGGCGGACGCCATCGGGTCCCTCGAGGCCTTGGCATACGAGGCGAATGAGAAGGAGATCCCCATTAGGAAGTACGGGGTCGGGGAGATCACCCGCAGGGACATCGTGGAGACCGCCTACGGCGACAAGAAGAACAGCGTCATCCTCGGGTTCAACGTGTCCCTGTCGAAGGATGCGGAGGCCGAGCTGGCCAACCACGAGGACATGAAGGTGTTCACCAACCAGATCATCTACCAGCTCATCGACGACTACACCGACTGGGTGGACGACAGCAAGAAGAGGACGGAGACCGACAAGAGGTCCGAGTTCTCGTTCCCGGCCAAGTTCAAGATCCTTCCCAATTGCGTGTTCCGCGCCAGCAAGCCAGCCATCGTGGGCGTCAGGGTCCTGGCCGGAAGGATAAGGCCCGGGGAGGCCCTGATAAGCTCCGCCGGCGCTCCCGTGGGGAAGATCAAGAGCATCCACACCGGTGAGGACGCGCTCAAGGAGGCCAACCAGGGCGAGGAGATCGCCGTGGCCATCGAAGGGGTAACGGTCGGGAGGCAGATCAACGAGGAGGACGTGATCTACGTGGACCTGATCGAATCCGCGTTCAAGCAGTTCCCCGGGATAGACCTCAACGACGACGAGAAGGCGGCCCTGGAGGAGACCGTCGCCCTCAAGAGGAAGGAGGAGCCCTTCTGGGGAATGTGATTCCGACAGGACGATCGGGAGGAACCGGCTTCAGAGGGACAATCGTCTCTTCTCGCCGGGATACATGGCGTAGTAGTCGATTCCCTTGATCCTGCTGTAGAACTTCGCCATGAGCTTCCCGAACCCCCACATCGGATGGAAAGACGACACGACGACCTTGTCTCCGAGGTGGCTTTCGCCCTCGTCGCGCTTCTCGAACTCGTACTCGACCTCGCCGATACGCAGTTTGCGGTCGCTGTGCTTCAGGAGGTCCGCCAGAACCTTCCATCCGATCAGCTCCATGTCGTCCCATTCCTTTTCGATGATCGGCGCGAACACGTCCGTGCGTCCGCCCATGAGGCCGCTCATAAGGTCCCTGACGGTCTGCTTCCCGTGTATCCTGAGCTCCATAGCGTACCAGATGTTGAAAATCCACGACCCCAGGCCGCGCTTGAGGCCCATGATCATGCGGTTGGTCCTGGTCCCGACCACGAGGTCGTCTCCCGCCTCCAGCTTCTCGTAGATGGGCCCGAGGGTCGACAACGGGTGCTGGAAGTCGCAGTCCATGTTGATGAAGTAGTCGGTGCCGCATATCCGGATGCCTTGCATCACCGATGCGGCCAGGCCCCTCTCCTCAGGCTTCCTGACGAATATCCTCACGGACGGGTCCCCCATGGCCTCCACGAGCTCCCTGCTGCGGTCGGTCGAGTTGTCGTCCATGAACAGGACGCGGAATTCCGGGTACGCAGCGCGCAGGGCCTCGGCCATCCTGACGATATTGTCCTCCTCGTTGTAGGTGGGTATGATTATCGTGCAGGTGCCGGCCATGGTTGTCCTCGGGTGCGGTTAAAGATACGTTGTATAAATGGGATGGCTTCGCAGGCCCCTCGATAATCACGCCTTCTACCCAATATTTATTAACGACCTGCCGTTAACGCAGACCGAGGTGTTCAAATGGTTGAATACAAAGTCGTCGTGAACGATGTCAAGACCGGAAAGTCTTACAACGTCACAGTCACTGGAAACCACGCGGCATCCCTGACTCGCATGAGCCTCGGAGATGTCATAGACGGTGTTTTCCTGGGGCTCCCCGGGTACAAGCTCAAGATCACCGGCGGTTCCGACAAGAACGGAACCCCCATGAGGAAGGACCTCCCTGGAAACAAGAGGGTCAGGCTCCTCCTCGCTGACAGCCGCGGCTTCCACGAGAGGTACCCCGGCGAGAGGAAGAGGACCACCATCCACGGTCGCGTCATCTCCGAGAGCATCTCCCAGATCAACATGGCCGTGGCGGAGTACGGACCCAAGTCCATCGAGGAGTGCCTCAACCCCGAGGCCCCTGCGGAGAGCTGATGAAAGTACCTCAGCAGCCCGAGATCAACATCGGGATGATCGGCCATGTCGACCACGGGAAGACCACCCTCACCAAGGCCCTTTCCGGCGAGTGGACCGACCGTCATTCCGAGGAGTTGAAGAGAGGCATCTCTATCCGTCTCGGGTATGCGGACGTGGCGTTCTACAAGTGCCCCGAATGCCAGGGGCCCGCCGCATACGGCACGAGCAAGAAGTGCAAGAACTGCGGCGCGGAGGCCGAGTTCCTCAGGGCCGTCTCCTTCGTGGACGCGCCCGGGCACGAGACCCTTATGGCCACGATGCTGTCCGGAGCCGCCCTCATGGACGGCGCGCTCCTCCTCGTCGCAGCCAACGAGAAGTGCCCCCAGCCCCAGACCAAGGAGCACCTGATGGCGCTCTCGATCATCGGGATAGAGAACATAATCATCGTCCAGAACAAGATCGACATCGTCAGCAGGGAGCAGGCGGTGGAGAACTACAAGCAGATCAAGGAGTTCGTCAAAGGCACAATCGCCGAGAACGCCCCGATCATACCCATCTCCGCCAACCGCGGCGTCAACATCGACATGCTCGTGAAGGCCATCGAGGACCACATAGTCTCCAAGGTGAAGAGGGACCCGGACGCGCCCGCGCTCATGCACGTGGCCCGCTCGTTCGACATCAACTCGCCCGGAACCGTCCCCGAGAAGCTCAAGGGCGGCGTCCTCGGAGGCACCCTGATCCAGGGCACCCTGAAGGTCGGCGACGACATCGAGATTCTTCCCGGAAGGAAGACCGAGGTCGCAGGCAAGGCCGTCTACGAGAGGATAACCGCGAAGGTGACCTCCCTGGAGGCCGGCGGGAAGAGCGTAAAGAAGGTCCTTCCCGGCGGTCTGGTGGCCATAGGCACCGGCCTGGACGCCTCCATAACGAAGTCCGACGGACTCACCGGAAGGGTTATCGCGGTTCCCGGCCACCTCCCGCAGGTGGTCCACGACTTCAGGATGAGCACGACTCTCCTGGACCGCGTCGTGGGCTCGTCCGCCGAGCTCTCCGTCGAGGACATCAAGAGCAACGAGCCCCTGATGCTCAGCGTCGGGACCGCCACCACCGTGGGCGTCGTCAAGAGCGCCAGGAGCGGGTCCGCGGAGGTCGTGCTCAAGATTCCCGTGTGCATACTTCCCGGACAGAGGGTAGCCATCTCGAGGAGGATCTCCAACAAGTGGAGGCTCATCGGGTACGGCATCGTCGAGCAGTGAGATGCAGGCCGTAGTGCTGGATACAAACGCCTTACTGATGCCTTTCGAGATCAGGATAAACCTGGACCTCGCCCTCAGGGATCTTCTGGGCGAGGCCAGGATACTCGTCCCCGGGCCTTTGATCGGGGAGCTGAAGCATCTGGACCACAGGTTCGCCAAGGCGGCGCTGACGCTCGCCCGCAGGTACGAGATAGTGCCTACCGCGGCGTCCGGCGACGACGCCGTCATAGAGCTGGCATTGAAAGAGGGCGCCTACGTGCTCACTAACGACAAGGAGCTCCGCAGGCGCCTCAGGAAGGAGTCCATCCCCCTGATTTACCTTCGTTCCGGGACGCACCTGGTCCTGGACACCTATCTGGGACAGCGACGTCGGACCAGCGGGTCCGGGGGCACCATCCCGGTCCAGGACGGCTGGGGCCTCATGCCGAGGCTCTCCAGCTTGGACGTCACCATGGCCTTGCCCTTGGGGGTTATCCCGATTATGGGGACCTTGGTTCCGGCTATCAGGATGTCCTTCTTCCCGGCGGCTATGCTTCTCAGGCTCTTGGAGGCGCAGGCGGTGATGATGTCGAACGTCTCGAAAGCCTTCTCGGCGTCCTCCATGGACATGCCGGTGGTGTGGACCCCGATTATCACCGCGTCGGATCCGTGCCTCTCCCTTATGGCTACGGCGTCGGAGACGAACGGCGTCGTGACGGCCACGGTCTTGTAGCCCATCGCGAAGGCCTTGTCGGCTCCGGCGACGGCGTCCATCCTGGCCGTGTCCGGGTCCAGCATGTTCTCGGCCCCCACCGCGGCCACGACCTTAGGTATCGGCTCGGTCTCGCACAGCCCCGAGATGCGGCCCCCCATGCCCTGGATTATCCTGGGATTCGTCATGACGGCGGTTCCGCATCCGTCCGCGGCGATGACCGCGGCGTCGATGTCGCCCTTCGTTATCGAGTGGCTGAGTATCTCGGACACCCCGAAGGAGATGAAGTCGTCCATCTCGGTGGCCCTGTCCTGGCTGCACATCCCGAAGGCCTTGATGCGGAACTCCATGTTCTCGCGGATGGCCTCGGGGGTGAGCTCCTTGATCCCGCGGTACTTCTCGAACAGGGGACAGTACTTGACCTGCGGCTCTCCGACCTCCAGGACCTTCCCGTCCTCGATGACCACGCGGGCTTTTCCGAGGCATTCCATCACATGCCTCGCCATCTCAATCCTCCACGACTTCCATCCTCTCGATGACGACGTCCTTCAGAGGCTTGTCGTTGCGGTCCGTCTTCACCTTGCTGATCGCGTCCGCCACGTCCATTCCCGAGATGACCGTTCCGAAGACGGGGTGCGCGTAGGGCGTCTGGACGTACTCCTTGTCGAGGTAGACGTTGTCCACGACGTTTATGAAGAACTGGCTTCCGCCGGTGTTGGGGCGTCCGGTGTTGGCCATGGCGATGGTCCCCCTAACGTTGGAGTGGCCGTGGCCGAACTCGTCCTCGATGGTGTATCCGGGGCCTCCGCGTCCGGTTCCGTCCGGGTCTCCGCCCTGGATCATGAACTCGTCGATGACCCGGTGGAACAGGACGCCGTCATAGTAGTGCGAGAGGGCCAGCCTGGCGAAGTTGTCGCGGTGCTTGGGTGTGTCCTTGTACAGCTTGACCCGGATCGTGCCCATGTTGGTGACGATGTCGAAGATCGGCTCCTTCGGGAGCTTCACTTTGGAGGCGCCCGAGGTGTCGGGCTTCACATCGACCTGTGCTTCAGCCTTCGTGTCCGGCTTTTCCGGGGCGGCCGTCGCGAGCGAATCGGCCTGGGCGCCGTCGCCTTTCTGCCCCCGCCTGCCGCCGCAGGATACGGCCAGCAGGAGCAGTACGGCCAGGGTGATATAGCGTTTCATTACCATCCTATCTCGTTTTCTTCCAGGTATTTGGCGAGTTCCTCCTCGCTGCGGGCGGGCTGCTCGTGACCGGGCAGGCCGATGATGCCGCGCACGTGTTTCGCGTAAGTGTAGCCCATCACGTCCAGCATTTTGAAGGTATGGTCGAGGGAGGCGTCGAAGCGGGCGTAGTCCTTGCGCGCGGCGTCGCACCACTGGACCTCGGAAAGGGCGCACATGCGCGGAAGGAGCATGTACTCGAGGAATTCGGGCGAGGTGACGTACTCGGTCCAGAGGTTCGCCTGGACGCCGAGGATATGGTCTTCGGTGCCCGGGGTCATGCCCTCATAGGGCTCGTAGGAATAGAGCTTCTGCACCGTGACGAGACCGCCGATGCACAGGGGCTCCTTGTCGCGCTCCTGGCTCTGGTAGTAGTCGATGTACATGTGGCTGTTCGGGGTCATGACCACGTCGAAGCCGCGGTTGGCCGCCTCGATGCCGCCCTGGGTGCCGCGCCAGGACATCACGGTCGCGCCTTCGGCCAGGTCGCCTTCCAGGATTTCGTCCCAGCCGATGATCTTCCGGCCGTGCTCGTTCAGGAACTTCTGGATGCGGGCGGTGACGTAGCACTGGAGCTCCTGCTCGGCGGAGATGTCGCCATGGGCCTTGATGCCGAGGGCCTTGATGCGGGCTTGGCACAGCGGGCACTCTTTCCAGCGGTCCTTCGGGCACTCGTCACCGCCGATGTGGATGTACTCGGACGGGAAGATGTCCATCACCTCGGTGAGGACGTCCTGCAGGAAGGTGAAGGTTTCCTCCTTGCCCACGCAGAGAACGTCGTCGGAGACGCCCCAGCGGGTCCAGACCTCGTACGGACCGCCGGTGCAGCCCAGTTCGGGATAGGCGGCGAGGGCGGCGACCATGTGGCCGGGGAGGTCGATCTCCGGGATGACGGTGATGTTGCGCTCGGCGGCGTAGGCCACGATTTCGCGCATCTCGTCCTGGGTGTAGAAGCCGCCGTAGCGGATGCCGTCGTTGCTGTCAAAGTCCTTGCCGATGCAGGTGCCGCTGCGCCAGGCGCCCACTTCGGTGAGCTTCGGATATTTCTTGATTTCCATGCGCCAGCCCTGGTCCTCGGTGAGGTGCCAGTGCAGCCGGTTGAGCTTGTAGGTGGCGGCGATGTCGATGTAGCGCTTGGTCTCCTCGATGGTCCAGAAATGGCGGCACGGGTCCATGTGGATGCCGCGGTAATCGAAACGCGGGGAGTCCAGGATGGTGACGCAGGGGAGGAGCCAGGCGGCCTTGGCCTTCTGGCTGCCGTAGACCTCCGCGGGGAGCATCTGCTTCAGGGTCTGGATGGCGTAGAAGAAGCCGCCGAAGGCCGATGCTTCCACGTTCACGCCGTCGGGCTTGACCTGGAGGAAGTACTCTTCGGCGCCGAGGTTCGGGTTCAGTCCGAAATGGATCGTGCCGTCTCCGCCCTTGCCGTTCATGGGCTTTCCGGTGACGGTTTTCAGCGTCTGGACGAAGCCGTCGATGGCTTTCGCGCTTTTCGCGTCCACGTTTTCGTCATAGGAGACCAGGGCGCCGGCCACATTGAACGAACCCTCGGCGAGGGTCACGTCATTGGGCATCGGGATCACGCTGAAAGGCTGGGGCTGCTTTTTCTCACTGCAGGCCACGGCCAGCGTCAGCGCAAGAAGAATAAGGATATGCGTGTGTTTCATGTCAAGTGGTTATAATCATACAAAGATAGTCAATAAATCAACAAGCCCAGCACGGCCCCGCCCAGAATCACGAGGATCGGATTGACTTTTCCCCAGAACGAGGCGGCGAAGGCGGCCGCCAGCAGGCACCAGCTCTTCCAGTCGGGGAAGTTGTCGGCGACGACGGTGAAAGTGGGTGTTCCCTGGAACCAGGTGGTCTTGACGATGAGGATGACCGCGGCGGCGCCGATCAGGCCCACCACCGTCGGCCGGAGCCAGCTCATCACGCCTTCGAACAGGACGCTGGTCTTGAACTTGGTGTAGAACCGGACAATCAGCAGCACGAGGACGAAGGAGGGGATGACGAGGGCGAGCGTCGCTGTCGCCGAGCCCAGGATGCCCAGCAGATGGCTCCCGGTGGCCTGGGAGAGCACGTCATAGCCCACATAGGTGGCCGTGTTGATGCCGATGGGGCCGGGCGTCATCTGGGAGATGGCCACGATGTCCGTGAAGGTGCTTTCGGAGATCCAGTGATGGGCCGTTACCACCTCGCCCTGGATGAGGGACAGCATCGCGTAGCCTCCGCCGATGGTGAAGGCGCCGATCAGGAAAAAAGTCCCGAACAGTTGCAGGAGGAGGGTCAGCGTGTCCATTTCTCTTTAAAATAGGTATAGCCGAAGGCGGTGACGATGACGCAGAGGATGATGTAGATGGGGGAGACGTTCAGAAATGCGACGAGGACGAGCGCCCCGACGGCGAGGAACCAGGCCCACCAGGACTTGCAGCATTTCCGGGCCATGTTGATCATGGGGACGGCGATGAGGGAGATGACCACCGGCCGGATTCCCTTGAAAGCCTTGATCACCCAGGGATTGTCCTTGAAGGCGGTGAACAGCATCGCGATGGCCAGGATGATGCAGAAGGACGGGGTGATGGAACCGAGCGTCGCCGCAATGCTGCCTTTGACGCCCCTCAGTTTGTATCCCGCGAAGATGGAAATGTTCACGGCCATCACGCCCGGCGCCGATTGTGACAGCGCCACGATGTCGGGCAGTTCCTCGTCGGAAATCCACCCCCTCCGCGACATCTCGTCCTGAATGATCGGAATCATGGCATACCCTCCGCCGATCGTGAACGCCCCGATCTTGGCGAACACGGCGAAAATCTGCCAGAGTGAAACTTTCTCCTTTTCCATAGCTTCCACAAAGGTACAACTTTTCCCCGTCATTCCGACCTACCCCTTCCCATCATTCCCAACCTTCTTTTCTGTCATTCCCGTCCTGCCCCTTCCCGTCATTCCCGACCTGATCGGGAATCTGTCATTTCGAGCCTGTTTTCCTCTGTCATTTCGAGCTTGTTTTCCCCTGTCATTTCGAGCGAAGTCGAGAAATCTAAATTTTCCTCAAAAAAATTTTGGCAGTTCAGAAAAAGTTTATACCTTTGCAGTCCCGTTTGAAACAAGCGGGATTTTTAGGCTCATTGAAAATACTGAAAGACTAAAAGTACAAGCAAGTACCGAGATATTGTAACAGATATCACTTTAAACGAGCGTCAGT
>JAEEGJ010030993.1_pt1 | contig 10398 bp, 6 predicted proteins | sample 8958761 | NCBI WGS metagenome assembly JAEEGJ01 (sample SAMN16246546, study PRJNA631951) | gut metagenome | biome: gut microbiome; feature: rumen; material: RS-attached | host: Bos | place: Iran: Karaj | collected 2018-10 | reverse complement strand
GGGTAAGCCCAAAGGAAAGGTGAACCCCAAACTGTCACTCGGTCAGATCCGCGAGGCTGTGGAGAAGGCTCTGGGCGTGCCCGTGGCATTCGCTCCCGACTGCGCCAAGGCTGCCGATGCTGCCAAGGCCCTGAAGATGGGTGAGGCCCTGCTGCTCGAGAACCTGCGCTACTATCCCGAGGAGGAAGGCAAGCCCGTGGGCATCGAGAAGACCGATCCCGCCTACGACGAGGCCAAGAAGGCTATGAAGGCCAGCCAGAAGGAGTTTGCCAAGACACTGGCCAGCTATGCTGACTGCTACGTGATGGACGCCTTCGGTACCGCTCACCGCAAGCACGCCTCTACCGCTGTCATCGCCGACTACTTCGACGCTAACAACAAGATGCTCGGTCTGCTGATGGAGAAGGAGGTTCAGGCTGTTGACAACGTGCTCTCGAACATCAAGCGCCCGTTTGTGGCCATCATGGGTGGCTCGAAGGTATCTTCTAAGATCGGTATCATCGAGAACCTGTTGGGCAAGGTCGATAAGCTCATCCTCTGCGGTGGTATGACCTACACCTTCGCCAAGGCTCACAACGGTGAGATCGGCGACTCTATCGTGGAGCTCGACAAGCTGGATGTGGCTCTGGGCGTTGAGGAACTCGCCAAGAAGAACGGCGTGGAGCTCGTGCTCGGTTCTGACTGCACTGCCACCAACGGCCTCGACTTCGGTACGATGACCGTGAAGCCTGGCTCTGAGATCATCAACTGTCCTGCCAACAACGTGCCCGCCGGTTTCGAGGGTGTCGATGCAGGTCCTGCTTCTCAGGACGACTTCCGCAAGGCCATCAAGGGTGCCAAGACCATCCTCTGGAACGGTCCTGCCGGTGTGTTCGAGTGCGACGACTTCACTGCCGGTTCACGTGCCATCGGTGAGGCTATTGCCGAGGCTACGGCCGAGGGTGCCTTCTCGCTGATCGGCGGTGGCGACTCTGTGGCTTGTGTCAACAAGTTCGGTCTCGCCGACAAGGTGAGCTACATCTCTACCGGCGGTGGTGCTCTGCTCGAGGCCATCGAGGGTAAGGTGCTTCCTGGCGTAGCTGCTATCAAGGGTGAGTAAACACATCACACTGATATTCACGTTCCTGCTGCTGGCAGCAATGCCGGCAGCAGGTTTTCATAAGATCTACGACCCGCAGGTGAAGTCGCTGCAGGTCGTGGTGAACCAGAATTGGCAGTCACTGCCCGTCATGAAGCTCAACTCTGCCGACCGGCTGAACATCGGCTTTGACGAGCTCTCACACGACTATCACCGCTACATCTGCCACATCGAGCGCTGCGAGTACGACTGGACGACGGCCACCGAGGTGTTCGAGAGCGACTGGCTCAACGGCTTCAACGACCTGATCATCGACGACTATGAGCACTCCATCAACACGACCGTTCCCTACACCCACTACCACTTCTCGCTGCCCAACGAGCAATGCAAATTGACGATGAGCGGCAACTACCGTCTGCACATTATGGAAGACGGTGCTGACGAGGACGTGCTGACCGTGGAGTTCATGGTGACGGAACAGTCGATGCAACTCGCCATGAGCGCCTCGACGAATACCGACATCGACCTCAACCAGAGCCACCAGCAGGTGACGATGGCGCTGAGCTTCCTGAACAAGCGCATCACACACCCCGAGGAACAGCTCCGCATGGTGCTGATGCAGAACGGCCGCGAGGACAACTGCCGCCGCAACGTACGACCCTCGTTCGTCAACCAGAACGGCGTGGAGTGGAGCCACACGCTCGACTTCATCTTCGACGCGGGCAATGAGTACCGCAAGTACGAGATCCTCGACCCCAGCCACCCCACGATGGGCATCGACTACATCCGCTGGGACGGCGAGAACTATCAGGTGTTCCCCTTCGTCAATGAGCCCCGTCCGAACTACCTCTACGACGAGGATGCCGACGGCGCCTTCATCATCCGCAACAGCGACAACATTCAGGTGGAGACCACCTGCGACTACGTGTGGGTGAACTACCGGCTGAAATCCCAGCCCGGCCTCGACGGACGAATCATCATCGACGGCCGCTGGACGACGGAAGCTCCCGACACCTACCGCCTGACCTACGACGAGGACACGCAGATGTACACCGCCTCCATCCTGCAGAAACAGGGCTACTATTCTTATCAATACTTATTGGAAAACCCAGACGGCACACGCCGTCCCCTGCCCTCCGAGGGCAATTTCTTCCAGACCGAGAACCGCTATCAGGCACTCGTCTATTTCAAGGAAGTCGGTGGAAGAACCTGGCATTTGGCCGTTTACGACCAAATCACCCTCAATTAATTTCTCCTGCGGAGATTGCTGTGCTGCCGGCGGTAGATCTCCGGCGTCATACGGTATTGATGATAGAAGATGCCGATGAAATAGTTGGTCGACACGAAGCCGCACTCCTTCGCAATCTGCTCCAGATCCTTCTCCGTCATCGTCAGCATCTTCACCGCCTTCTTCAGCATCATCGACTTGGCCAGCGGACGGTGGCTCTTGAAGATGTTGCCCAAGACGAGCTGATAGAACGGCTGCAACTCCATCTCCGCTGCCGCACTGAGGTCGCGCATCGTCATTTTCTCCGAGTTTTTCTTGATCACCTTCGGGATGATCTTCTCCATCATGGCGATGAACTCCGGCGTCAGGTCGTTCTGATGGATGGCCTGCTCATCAACGCCATACTCGTCGGGCACGGGCTCCAGCAGCACCGCGTCCTCCTTGCCGCAATGCTCGGCGAAGTTCAGTACCTGCCTGACGATGCCCTGCTCCTGCAGGTTGCGCTTCGTGCGCATGCCGAGATTCTTCATGAAGTAGTAGGCGTTCACGCCCAGCAGCGCGAGCAGCAGCAGTCCGTAAAGCACCATCACACCCGCTGTGCGCCACCAGGGCTCGTTCACGTTGATGATCCACGCGTAGGGTTCCGAATCCCATTCGTCTGGGATCATCGAGGTCTGCACTTCGACGGTGTACGTTCCAGGCTGCAGGGCCGGCATGGGCAGATGCAGGTTGCCTCGCGAGTCCACCTTTCCGCCCGAGTTGGATGTGGTCATCACGCGCCACGTGTCGTCCAGTCCGCCGATGCGCACGCGGTAGTACGTCTGCTGCGGACGGAAGTAGTTCAGCGCCGAGAAGGTCAGCGTCACCGAGTTCTGGTAGTAGCTCAGGTTGATCTCCGACGTGCGGGGGATGGCCTTCTCGAGTATCACCTTGCCGTCGAGTTTCTCGCCCTGGTGCAGGTTGTTGCCGTTCACCATCACGCGCACGAGCTTCGGATAGATCTCATAGTTCACGCTCTTGTTGATGGTCTTCATCCTGGCGGGATTGAACTCTATCACGTGGTCGAGCATCTGCATGGCGATGGAGCCGTCTGCCAGCCGCATAGCCTTGCCGTTGACGAACGACTCAGCGGGAATGTTGTCCCACTGGCTGTAGCTGTTCATGTAGCGCATCTTATTGTCCTTGAACACCAGGCAGCTGATGCCGTAGCTCGTGCCCACCCAGATGTTGTGCGCGTCGTCCTCGATGATCGTGTGGATCACGTTGTTCAGCAGGCCGTCGGCCTTGGTATAGACCGTCGGCAGGTTGTCCGCCTCGCTCTTGTAGAGGTGCAGTCCCGTCGAGGTGCCCACCCATATCCAGCCGCGTGAGTCCTGATAGACGCAGTTCGACTTCCGGCCGCGGAAGGTCGTCTGCGGCTCGGGCTGGCTTTCCATCATCGAGGCGAGGTCGAGGGCCCGTCGGCTCTCCCAGCCATAGACCTTGAACGGTGTGGCGTAGGGCCGCGCATAGAGCAGTCCGCGCTTCTCGGTGCCTACCCAGAGTCCGCCCTGCTTGTCGAATGCCATCATATTGATGTCCGTCAGCAGCTTCTGCCCGGTGGCCATCGTCAGCTCGCGGTAATGCGTCAGCTCCTCCGTATGCAGGTCGTAGGTGAAGTATCCGTAGGCCGAAGGCACGTAGAGCACGCTGTCCTTCTCGGCGATGTTGCTCAGGTAGTAGGGTGTCTTCAGGATGGTCTTCCACGCCTGCCGCTCGATGTCGAAGCGCATCAGGATGCCCGTGTTCTGTCCGTTGCGTATCTGATAGACGGTATTGCCAAGGGGTTTCACCACAGACGAGCTGCTGTAGGTCTTCGCATCAGCACCGCCGTAGGGCTGTCCGGAATACACTTTCTTGCCCGATTCGAGGTCGGTCACCTCCGTCAGTCCCGTGCTGTAGAAGAGCATCAGGTATCGCTCGCCGCAGAGCTCCATATCCTGCAGGTTCTTGCCACTCTGCACGGGGTAGGTCTGCTTCGTCTCGACGTTGTAGAGGCCTCTGGCCGTCAGCAGCCACGGGATGTTCGTCTGGTCCACGAAGAGGTCAATGACCTTGTCCTGGCAGCCGAACTCCTCCAACACGTCCTCCACCGAATCCACGAACCGCTCGGTGGTCAGGTTCACGCACGTCACGCTGTGGGTGTCCTTCAGCCACAGGTGGTGGAAACGGTCGAAATAGAGGTGGTAGTTGCCGGTGTAGTTCGACAGGTGGTAGGTGTTCTCCCGGCTGGGGTCGATATAGGTGAAGTTGTTGCCGTCGAAGAAGTTGATCTGTCCCATCGTAGTGATGACCAGTCGTCCCGTCTTCGTGCAGTAGATGGTCTGCGCACTGTTGTCGGCCAGGCCGTTGGTGGCGTTATAGACGTAGAAGCGTGGCTCGTCAGCCTGCACCTGCAGCCCCGCCGTCAGTGCGACGAGCAGCAGCATCAGCCGTGTCAGTAGAGACCTTCTATTCATGCGTTCATTCGGGTTTCAGCGTTCATATCGATTACTGACTGCAAAGTTACACATTATTTATATAATCACCAAAGGTTTTTCGCAAAAAAAAATGAAAAGCCGTTCTAACTCTCTTCGAGGGGGCAGATGGGGCATTAAACTCCTATGATGCTTAGAAATAAATCCCTAATTCACAAGTAAAATGCAAAGTTGAATTAGGGATTTATTTTGCGTATTCCTAAGGATTTACCTCCCCATCCTCCCCCCTTTTCGGGTTGTCGCATTGCTGATGATAAGCGGTTTTACGCGAAGTTTAAAATGAAATTTCTTTATAGTTGTAAAATATCTGATTTGCGCTAAAACTTTACCCTGACTAAACCAGGACTTTAGTGGCACTAAAGTGGGACTTTAGTTAGGGTAAACTCAAACTTTAGTCCGTCTAAAGTCCGAGTCCCCATTTTAGGGCGTTTTCGGGCGGATTCCAACGATTACTCCTATTGTGAAAATTTTCAACAAACCAACAAAGCAAGAGTATGAGGGTCGTCGACCACGAAAATCCGCTGACCCGAAAACGTTCAGTCCGAAATAGAAAATCCCCAGTCCTTGTGAGACTGGGGATTATACTTGCTTTTTGGTGATTCCGGCGGGATTCAAACCCACAACCTTCTGATCCGTAGTCAGATGCTCTATTCAGTTGAGCTACGGAACCGTTTTCCGTTTTGCGGGTGCAAAGGTACGAACTATTTTTGATTCCACCAAATAATTATCGGACTTTTTTCGAAAAAACTTCCTATTTGGGGATTTTTGTCAGATAATCACCCGAGTTTTGTGGTAGTTTTCGCGAAATTCAGAGGGACTACAGCCCTTACGCTTCTTGAAGATGCGGTTGAAATTGCTGAGGTTGTTGAAGCCGCAGCTATAGCCGATCTCGGCGACGGTGCGGTTGCTGTCAACCAACTGTCGGCAGGCATGGCCCAAACGGAGGTCGATGATGTACTCGCTGAGGTTGCGGCCCGTATGGAGCTTGAAGAAGCGGCTGAACGACGAGGTGCTCATGCCGGCGATGTCAGCTAACTGGGTGAGACGGATCTCGTCGCGGTAATGAGCGTCGATGAAGGTCTTCACCTTGTGGACGCGGCGGCTGTCGCTGGGCATCTCGATCTTGGCAAAGCTCGTGGAAGAGAGCGAACGGGCACCCTCGCAGCGCGACAGCTCGTAGAGGATGGTGAGGAACTGCATAAAGGCGTAGAACCTGTCCTGGATGCTGCTGAGCGTGTCGAGCTCACGATAGACCTTCATAATGGCGTCGAGGGGGAAGCAGAGGCCCTTCTGCGCCTCGATCATCATCTTCTTCATCGAGTTGAAGGGGTTGCGGTCGAAGATGGTTCCCTCGCCGAAGTTGATGTCGAACTGGATGGTGATCTCGCGGATATCGTCGCTCTTGCAGTCGCCCTGCTCCCAGACGTGTTCGAGGTCGGGACCGGTGATGAGCACGAGGTCGAAGTCGCCGATTACTTCGCTGGAGTCGCCGACGATGCGGCGCACGCCGGCGGCATGCTCGACGAAGTTGAGCTCATAGACCTGATGATTGTGGATGGGATAGGTGAACTCCTTCTTCCGCCGGTCGGCGATATAAAGGACGTCCTTGCCCATCAGGGGCGATATCTCGTGGATGATAGAGCGGTCCATCAGTATTTCAGTTCCTTCAGGATCTCGGACATGCGCTGGACATTCTTGATCTGCATGGGCACGAGCGGCAGACGGAGCACGTTCTGGATGAAGCCCATCTCAGAGAGCATCGCCTTGACGCCGGCGGGGTTGCCATCGACGAAGAGGAGCGAGAAGAGGTCGGTGAAACGGTGATGGATCTTGCGGGCAGGGTCGTACTCGCCGCGCATCTGCAGGCGGATCATCTTGGAGAACTCCTTCGGTATGGCATTGCCGATGACGGAGATGACGCCTACGGCACCGCAGCTGACCATCGGGAACGTGAGCGAGTCGTCGCCGGAGATGACGTCAAAGTCACGCGGCTTGTTCTTGATGATCTCATCGACCTGTTCGAGGTTGCCGCTGGCCTCCTTGATGGCGACGATGTTCTGGCAGTCGCGGGCCAGACGGACGGTGGTCTCGGCCTTGAGGTTGACACCCGTACGTCCTGGGACATTATAAAGTACCACGGGCAGCTGGGTGGCAGCGGCAATGGCCTTGAAGTGCTGGTAGAGACCCTCCTGCGAAGGTTTGTTGTAATAAGGGCAGACGCTGAGGATGCCGTTGATGCCGCGGAAATCACCCGTCTGGAGCTCGTGGACGACGTCGGCAGTGTTGTTGCCGCCACAGCCCATAAGGATGGGCACACGTCCGCGCACCTTTTCTACGACGAGATCCTTGATCTTCTGCTTCTCCTCACGGCTCAGCGTCGGTGTCTCACCCGTAGTGGCGAGGATGCAAAGGAAGTCTGCGCCGTTGTCCAACTGGTAGTCGAGCAGCCGCATCAGGGCTTCGTAATCTACAGCGCCATCGGTCTTGAAGGGAGTAATGAGGGCGATACCCAGGCCCTTGAAAATATTGTGTACCATACCGTCTTATTTCGAAATCGGGTGCAAAGGTACAAATAAAAAATAAAAAATTGCAGCGTTTGCTGCAATTTTTTATTTATTGGCCCTTAAAGAGGTCTTTAATGCCTCCTAAGGAGCCGAGCAAGTTGGTGGCCTCGTAGGGCAGATAGACGGTCTTGGTCTTGTCGCCCTCTGCCAATTCCTGCATCATCTGAATGTACTTCTGAGCCAGCAGGTAGTTGGCAGGATTGGTCGATTTGCCGACGGCCTCGGTGATAAGTTCGATGGCCTTCGCCTCGGCCTCTGCCTTGCGGATACGGGCCTGTGCCTCACCCTCTGCCTCGAGGATAGCCTGCTGCTTGGCGGCCTCGGCCTTGTTGACGATGGCGGTCTTCTCACCTTCAGAGGCAAGGATCTCGGCAGCCTTCTGTCCCTCGGAGGTCAGGATCTGGGCACGCTTGTTACGCTCGGCCTGCATCTGCTTCTCCATGGCGGTGAGGACAGAGTCTGGCGGCGTGATGTCCTGCAGCTCCACACGGTTCACCTTGACACCCCACTTGTCGGTGGCATCGTCGAGTACGGCGGAGAGCTTCTTATTGATGGTGTCGCGCGAGGTCAGCGTCTCGTCGAGTTCGAGCTCACCGATGATGTTACGCAGGGTGGTCTGCGTCAGCTTCTCGATGGCGTTGGGCAGGTTGTTGATCTCGTAGGTGGCCTTGAAGGGATCGACGATCTGGAAATAGAGCAACGCGTTGATCTCCGTCTGCACGTTGTCCTTCGTGATCACGTTCTGCTTGGGGAAGTCGTAGACCTGTTCGCGGAGGTCGATAGTCGTAGAGTACTGGTAGCGGCCGTGGTTGAGCACGACGATCGACTTGGCGCGGTCGATGAAGGGAATAATGATGTTGATGCCCGGGCGCAGCGTGGCGTAATAACGACCGAGGCGTTCAACGATCTTGGTTTCCGACTGTGGGATGATCACAAGGGCCATCTTGGCGAAAAGGATCACCAGGATGACAATAGCAATTAATACATAAGTCATAATGTCCATAGATTATTTAATTTACGATTTACTGATTTTCGATTTACTATTTGATAGATTCGACGGTGATGATGGTGCTTTCGCGGGCGATGACACGGACGTTCGTGCCTTCAGGGATGTCAGCAGACTCCTTGGTGACGGCCTTCCAAATGTCGCCGTCGATCTGCACGCGCCCGAAGCCGTCAGCCTTGACAGCCTCCACCACCCTGCCCTGACGCCCCAGCAGCGCCTCGGCATTACTCACGCGGTTGTCCTCACCCTTGCGGAGATAACGCTTGGCGAAGGGCCGCACCCAAAAGAGGCTGATGAGGGTGAACACGGCGAAAGTGATCAGCTGTGAGTAGAAACCCAGTCCGCAGGCAGCCGCAATGGCACCGAAGACGGCACCGATGGAGAAGCAGATGATGAAGAAATCACCAGCCGTGAGTTCCAGAATCAGACAGACGACGGCCACGACGGCCCACATCTGCCACAAGTGTTGCGCTAAGTAATCAATCATAATCCTTTATATATTTTAATGTTTAATGCCTATTCGTCCGCAAAGGTACGACAATTTTTTGAAAAATGCAATAAAATGGAAGATTCTTTCGTTATATATCCTGATGAAACATTCATTTGCACGATATCTGTGTCTGCTGGCGATGCTGTTTTTCAGCGCTGCCGGTTTTGCTGATGACTTCACACTCAAAGGAAAAGTCGTCGACGAAGACGGTCAGGCATTGGAACTGGTGACCGTCTCGTGTCTGGCGCAGGGTAAGGTGGCGATGACCAATCTGAAGGGCGAATTCTCCATCAACCTGAATAGTGCCGACTCGGTAGAGGTCAGGTTCTCGATGGTAGGTTACGGCCCGAGGAAGCGGGTATTCAGACGTCCAAAAGGCAAGATGACCGTGCAGATCGTAATGTATCCCATGGAGGCGCTGCAGGAGGTCACCGTCACGGAACGCCGGCGGCAGACCACTCAGACGGAACAGCTCAACACGAAAGACCTGAAGATCGTACCCTCGATATCGGGTAACGCCGTCGAGGAACTCATCCAGCAGCAGGCAGGCGTGTCGACGCATAACGAACTGTCATCGCAATATAATGTGCGCGGCGGCTCGTTCGACGAGAACTCGGTGTATATCAACGGCGTGGAGATATACAGGCCGTTGCTCGTCAGCAGTGGACAGCAGGAAGGTCTGTCAATCATCAATCCGGACATGGTAGAGAGTATCGGTTTCTCGACAGGCGGCTTCGCAGCGAAGTACGGCGACAAGATGTCGTCGGCACTGGACATCACCTACCGCAAACCCAAACGGTTGGAGGGAACCATCACGGGATCGCTGCTCGGCGCCACCGGCTATTTCGGCTACGGCAACAAGACTTTCGCGATGAGTCACGGCATCCGGTACAAGACCAACAGGTATCTGTTAGGCTCCCTCGAAACAAGTGGAGAATATCAACCGAATTTCCTTGACTATCAGACATATATCAGTTATACTCCTAACAAGAGATGGCAAGTGGATTTGATTGGATATATCTCTGAGAACCATTACAATTTCACACCTGAGTCACGAGAGACCACGTTCGGCACATTTGCCGACGCGAAATCATTCAAGGTCTATTTCGATGGACAGGAAAAGGACGTGTTCCGCACCTACTTCGGCACCGCCTCCATCACCCGCTCGTTCGGAGACTCCACCAAGATCAAGTTTCTGACATCCGCCTTCCACACCAAGGAGAAAGAGACCTACGACATCATGGGACAATACTGGCTGGACGACGCGCAGTCGAGCGAGAATCTCGGCGTGGGAACCTATATGGAACACGCCCGGAACTACCTGACTGCCGACGTGGTGAGCTTCAAACTGGTGGGCACGCACAAGACGCGCCACCACGACATCGAGGCAGGCATCACCTATAAGACCGAACACATCAAAGAGACATCGCGGGAATACGAGATGCGCGACTCCAGCGGCTATTCCATCCCACACACTCCTGCCCGGCTGGACGTGATCTACACGCTGTCGGCAAAG
>JAEEGJ010030992.1_pt1 | contig 10398 bp, 9 predicted proteins | sample 8958761 | NCBI WGS metagenome assembly JAEEGJ01 (sample SAMN16246546, study PRJNA631951) | gut metagenome | biome: gut microbiome; feature: rumen; material: RS-attached | host: Bos | place: Iran: Karaj | collected 2018-10 | reverse complement strand
ATTGCAGCCAGGGGACAGACAGCCTATGGCTACCGTTTCTGGACGGACAACGACATAGGCACACAAGCTCTTGGCGAAGCCGTCGGAGAGAAGAACTTCGACCTTAACATAAGTTCTCTGAAGTCGGGGCTTCATGCCCTGCACATGCAGGCTCGTACCGCAGACGGAGGATGGAGTCCTGTCTGCACCCGCTACTTCTTCAAGGCGGAACAAGCATCCCCCATGACTGCCCGCTACTGGTTCGACAACAACCCGACAACGCTCCATGAAGGCGTCGCTACGTCGGGCCTCATTGACCTCGACATCAGTCGCCTTGCATCAGGGCTTCATGCCGTACACTATCAGATGCTTGGCGCACAGGGCGATGTCTCGTCTGTCCATACCCGCTACTTCTTTGTTGACCAGTTGCAGATAAGTTCGCTATTGGCTCTGATTGGCATTGACAGCGAAGAGCCGAAGGAGTATGCCTTGAGCGAAGAGGACATTATTATCGATGTGTCGGCGTTGTCCGTCGGTTGGCACGACCTGCACGTCGCCCTGGCGGAAAGCAACGGGCGTGTCCTCGAATGCAAGACGCTGAAGATAAACATCCCATTCCCCACGGCAACAATCACCATCAGTATGGCAGGCGAGGGCACTTACTGCTTTGACCACGACCTCGACTTCAGTCAGTCGAATGACATCAGAGCGTACATCGCCAGCGGTTACTTCCCGCAGACAGGTCATGTTCTGCTCACACGCGCCCTCGAAGTGCCTGCCGGAACAGGCATTGTGGTGAGGGGCGAACAGGGGACATACAAGGTGCCTTTCGGCGAATCATCGGCCTACTATCTGAACTTGCTTGTTGGCAACGTGGAACGGACAACAGTACAGCCTACGGAAGGAAGCTATGTCAATCTCCTCTTGACAGAGGGCGCAGACGGTCTTGGCTTCTATCCCGTCACCTCGCCAGTCGTTCTGGAAGCCAACAGCGCACGCCTACAACTGCCCGCCAACCTTTTTAGCAGCGGAAGTAACGTCAAGATTGCTTACGAAGAAGATGCCGACGGTATCATAGATGTTACAGGGAACGCGGATTTCACAACGGACATAAGGGACGTATATGACCTTCAAGGCCGCCGACAGAATGCTCCGCAGCGTGGCATCAACATCATCCGTATGAATGATGGCACTACTAAAAAGGTTTTGATTAAGTAAGTGCAAAGCCTTTTGGACAGACAGAAACGAGGATGTGTCATAATTAAAACAACGGATTATACAGATTTGACGGATTAGCTATTGTTTCAAACCACGAATTGCACGAATTGCACGAATTATAATCTCACACAGATCTTAACCATCTAAGGGAAAAAGCCTCACCCCTGGCCCCTCCCCTAAAGGGAAGGGATCTGTGAGATCTGTGAGATCTGTGTGACCTTAGAAAAATTCGTGAAATTCGTGAGATTCGTGTTCGTTTAATTAATCTGTGAGATCTGTGTGACCTTAGAAAAATTCGTGTAATTCGTGAGATTCGTGTTCGTTTATTATACTATACTTCCGACTTGCTTCTCACACAGATCTTGACCATCTATGGGATAGAGTTATAGGCTTTTGCCCTTACAGGGCGAAGGTTTCAACATGTTCATTGTACCCAGGGCGTGCACTGGGCTTAGAGCTGTTGCCCCTTCAGGGCGCACATGAGAAAGGTGAACAGTTAAAAATAACAAAACCTTAGTACACACCATCGGCGTTGTTAAAATATAGCCTCACAACAGTTCCTAGTCTTTTGGTTACCTTTGAACCTGATGACGGGAGTATGATCCTCCCAGACAGTCTAAATCACAAAACCAATAAATTTCAACATGTCGGACAAAGATTTCAAGATCAGCTGTGCGAAGTTCATCACTGACTTCGCCAGAGGTAAGGCCCAGTCCGGGCAAGAGACCCGTATCTCCAAGGTCGGTCATTACAACCGCGAGTGCTTCAATCCCATCCACTTCATCAACATGAGCATTGGTGAAGGCTTCCGTTTCCTGATGAACATCTACATGGAACCCATCGACGTGGCAGGGCTAGAAAAGGTCATCCAGAATCTTCTTACCTACATCGGTGACGTGGCAGACAACTACGGTGATATGATCAATGCAGAACACAGTCACGGTCACAAAAAACTGAAGTAAATGAATATCCTGGAACTACAGGTATCGCTCTTCCAGTACCCGAGGGCGTATCTCAGTGTGCTGAAGCCCTTCCGTGAGATCCTCCGGTTGATACAGTACGACAACGACGTGAAATGGAAGACCCAGAACTTCCGCACGACGATGGAGAACGTGGGCAAGCAGACCGCCAACGAGACCATCAAGGAGAAGCTCGTACCGGCCTTCGGCGTGCCGGTGACTTTCCAAGGCCACGGCCACAGCAAGACCGATGTGAAGGGGTGGACAGGCCTCGCCATGTGCGACATCGACGGCATCGACGACCCGGAAGAGCTGGAGGCCACCTTCGGGCGTCTGTCCCAAGACCCGCATGTGCTGCTGGCCTTCCATAGCATCAGCAGCCATGGCATCAAAGCCATCTATGGGTATGAGCGTGAGAACGGGCGGAAGATCGACGACACGTCGTGGCGTGCTGCCTTCCTGATGGGTAACGAGTATCTGGCGCGTGTCGCCAACCATGACTACGACAAGGCCTGCGATGACATGACACGTCTCTGCGGCCTGGCCCACGACCCTCAGCTCCATTTCAATGCCGGTGCCCAGCCGTTCCTGATTCCCGACGACCTGATAGTGGATGAGAACTGCACCCGTCAGCTCCATGGTCAGCCCCGGAAGGAATACTCCGCCAATACCTTCCGTGTCAGTGCCGAAGAAGCCTGGCCTTTCGTAGAGAAGATGCTGCAGGAGCACAACCTCGTCTATGCACCTGGCCAGCACCATGACTTTATCCTTCATGCCTCGTACCTCTTCAACCGCTTCGGCGTGTCGGAGGAGGACCTGCTGTCGTGGGCCTCACAGGAATGGGCTGACCACAGCAAGGATGAACGTGAGCGTGCCATCCGCCATAAATACAAAGATGCGGACAAGCACGGCACATGGAAACTGGGTCAGAGGAAGAAGAAAGGCCGTGAGAACAACATGGTGACGCTCCCCGAGATCCGTGACTGGCTGTCAGCCCATGTGCAGGTATGCTTCAACCTCGTCACCAGCCAGCTTGTCTGGCGCGACCATGTCAGTGCCGTCGGCGACATCGAGGAGATACCACTCACCTCGTCTGAATGGAAGCCCTTGGACAAGATGGAGATCAACACCCGTCGCCAGCAGATAGCTGCCGACACCGGCAAGCGCGTGCTGACGATCGACGTGGAAAGTGTCTTTGAGAGCGACTTCGCCAAGAAGGTGCACCCCATCCGGCAGTTCATCGGCCACCTGCCCAACTGGGATGGTGTGGATCGCGTGGCAGAGCTGGCATCCCACATCCATGTCGAAGCATCACAGGAAGAGATGATGGCCGGCATCAACACTTCCGTCTTGCATCAGACATCCTACCTCGAATGGACACTGCACAAATGGCTGGTCGGGATGGTTGCCATGTGGATGGACGACAAGGTACAGAACCAGGCCATTTTCACCATCATCGGTCCACAGGGCATCTATAAGACCACCTTCTTCCGGCATATCCTGCCTCCCCCACTCCACGGCTATTTCATTGAGAATACCGACAACTCGTTTGCCGGCAAGGACAATCATCTGATCATGGCAGAGAACTGCCTGGTGGAGATTGAGGAGGTAGATGCCATCGAGGGCAAGGAGCTGGCGAAGCTGAAAGGCATGGTCACGTCCGACCAGGTGAAGGAACGGCGTCCGTATGCCAAGTTCCGTGAGACCTGGGCACGGCTGGCCTCCTTCTGCGCCTCAGGCAACGAGCAGCGTATCCTGACCGACCTGACAGGCAGCCGCCGTTGGCTCTGCCATCTGGTGAACCGCATCGACAATCCCCGCGAGTGGAACCTCGACTACGAGCAGTTCTATGCGCAGCTGCGCCATGAGTACCAGACGGGCTTCCGTTTTTACTTCGACAAAGAGGAAGAGACCCTCATCGAACAGATGAACAGTCTCTTCAAGGTCACCTCGTTCGAGGAGCAGATGATTGACACCCGTTACCGTAAGCCCCAGAGGAACGAGGCCTATAAGCTGATGAGTGCATCGATGATTGCCCTGCAGATCCTGACCGGCAAGGTACCCACGACGTCGATGGTCCAGAAGATCGGTAAGCTGATGCACAAGAGGGGTTACAAGTTCATCCACAGGAATTCCGGTGACTACTATAAGGTCGTTGAGATTCCCTACGATCAGCAACAAATGTATATCACTTTGGATGAAGAATTCAAAACAGATGAATCAAAAAATCCGCAACCATCTGACTCAGAACAACTTGAGCTACCCTTCTGAAGCCCGAGAGTGATAGGGTGATAGCAATATGTGCAAACTTTCCTATAAGAGAATATATTATTCTCGAGAATAACCCTCGCGCGTATAGAAAAGTTTACTCCACAACCTCTCACCCTCTCACTCTTACCGCTATAATATATTAAATATCAACTAATTACAAAGAAATTTTAAAAACTCGCTATTGATGATGATGATTCCGCTTTCACGCAGATTCCACAGCTTGCACGGATTCTTTCGCCGGATACTGGTCGCTCCGCTCAAAATTACAAGAAAATTATATCCAAGACATGATAAAAAGCCCTGCTTGTCTTTGAGGACGCAGTCCGACCAACATCCCTGTCTCTTTTATTTACATCGAAAAACCCGAAAGACTCTAATTCTTTTGTGTTTTCCATGTTTTTAGATGTTGATAAAGAAATCGGTTCATGTGTTGCATTGAAAATTAGTGAAATGAGCGTAATCAGTGGTCAGAAATGCCAGTCCTGTCTGTTATTATGTCTTTCCCCAGTTATTATGTGTGACATCATGATCAATTACAAATAGAGCCACTATTCAAGGTGGAAAGTGCCACTATTCAGTGTGGAAAGTGGCACTATTCAACACAAATTAGAATATCGATGATATGATAAACTATTACGACAAACACCGTTTCATCAGCAAGAAAGAACTTGCTCGTCTGGCAGGAGTCTCAGAGAGGACATTCTGCCGTTATATCGCTTCACGTCGTCACATCCTCGAGGCCATGGGTATTCCGTCCAATGCCCGTCTGCTGCCTCCTCAGGCAGTGAAGTATGTCTGTGAAGACTACTGCATCGACCTGCCCGAAGACATGCAGGACAAGGAAGTGATCAAGAAGAGTCCTGTCTATAGGAATCTGGTAAAAGAACTCCAAAGCACCACCTTCTTTGATGGCAGGTGGGTACAGGTGACACAAATCCCACCGGACTACTGATTCTTTCCGTTACACGGATAGATTATTACGAACACGAATTGCACTAATTGCACGAATTCTCTAAAGTCACACAGATCTTACAGATCCCACAGATTGATTAAACGAACACGAATTGAACGGATTAAACGGATAGATTATTACGAACACGAATTGCACTAATTGCACGAATTCTCTAAAGTCACACATGTCACACAGATTGATTTTAACGAACACGAATAACTCGAATTGAACGAATTTTTTATGCATCGGAATTACACGGACTGTACGGACATATTTTTACGAACACGAATTACACGAATTGCACGAATTATCTAAAGTCACACATGTCACACAGATTGATTTTAACGAACACGAATAACTCGAATTGCACGAATTATCTAAAGTCACACATGTCACACAGATTGATTTTAACGAACACGAATAACACGAATTGCACGAATTTTTTATGCATCGGAATTACACGGACTGTACGGACATATTTTTACGAACACGAGATTTGTCAAAGACCCACGAGTGCTCGCAGTAATTACACGAATTATAATCTCACACAGATCTTAACCATCTATGGGATATTCAGCCTCACCCCTAACCCCTCATTCCCAAGTGATGCCTGCCTACCCGTAGCCTTTCCTAAAGGGAAGGGAAAAAAGACTCACACAGATCTTAACCATCTATGGGATATTCACTTGGAATAGTATAATCTGTGAGATCTGTGAGATCTGTGTGACTTTAGAAAAATTCGTGTAATTCGTGAGATTCGTGTTCGTTTAATTAATCTGTAAGATCTGTGAGATCTGTGTGACTTTAGAAAAATTCGTGTAATTCGTGTAATTCGTGTTCGTGAAAAAATAATCTGTGAGATCTGTGGGATCTGTGTGACCTTAGAAAAATTCGTGTAATTACTGCGAGCACTCGTGGGTCTTCGACATGTCTCGTGAGATTCGTGTAATTCGTGAGATTCGTGTTCGTGAAAAAATAATCTGTGAGATCTGTGAGATCTGTGTGACCTTAGAAAAAATTCGTGTTATTAGTGTGATTAGTGTTCGTTTAATTAATCTGTGAGATCTGTGGGAACAGGCTCAATCCGTCCTCATCAATCCTGTTGAAGAACGCATCTTCTGTGATAACCTGCTTTCAGATGAACACTACCCTGCATGTGGCATCAATGCCCTGGCACATTATACATGGCTCAACCCTGACCCGGAAAGGATCATCATGATGACTGTCAAACAGCTCCGTGACTTCAGGAATTCTGGAACCTTGGTACGTCCTAATGAGTTCGACGGCAATATCATCATTGAGGCATGGAAATACCCGCCTGTCACCAAGATTGGTACTGAAAGCGAATGGGTGGACAGACTATCATTGGCCTTCTTGAATTTTGAATTATGTTAAAAATACTCTATTTTCAGCGGAAATACAAGAAAAAACACACTTTTCCGCTGGCTATAGAAACTTTTTTGCTATATTTGCAGCGGATTTAAATAAAACAAATGTCATCATGATTATCGGACGTGAAAAGGAACAACGTGAACTGTTGGAGCTTCTTGACAAAGAGGAATCGCAGTTTTGTGCCGTCTATGGCAGACGGCGTGTGGGTAAGACATATCTCATCAGAGAAACTTTCAACTACAACTTCTGCTTTCAACACACAGGAGTTGCAAAAGGAACGCTTCGCCAGCAACTGACGGCATTCCGAAACTCTCTGGTGGCGGCAGGCATGACAAAGTGCGCCATACCCAAAACATGGATTGAAGCCTTCGAGCTGCTGAAGCAACTCATCAACAACGCTCCGGCTGGCAAGAAGATTCTTTTTATCGACGAGTTTCCGTGGATGGACACGCCTAAGGGAAACCTTATCGGTGCCCTGGAGAACTTCTGGAACGGATGGGCAACGGCACGACGGGAAAAGGACATCGTACTCTTAGTATGCGGTAGTGCTACCTCATGGATCAGCAAGAAGCTCTTGAAGGACAAGGGCGGTCTTCGCGGAAGGCTGACCAACCGTATAAAACTCGTTCCCTTCACTCTCCGCGAGTGCGAACTCTTTGCCCAAAGCGCCAATCTTGCACTCGGCAGAAAAGACGTTCTGGAACTCTACATGATCCTTGGTGGCATACCTTACTACTGGAGTTTCCTGAAGAAGGGACTAAGCGTTGCACAAAATGTAGACCAGCTTTTCTTCACGGAAACAGCCCAACTACGTGATGAGTTCGAGGCACTATATGCCACCCTATTCAAACGCCCAGAGAATTACCTCAAGGTAATCGGATGTCTGAGCGATGGCCGGAAGACTGGAATGACCAGGGAGGACATACTACGTGAAAGCAAGCTCTCAGACGGTGGCACTTTCTCCACAATATTGGAAGAGTTGGAAGAGAGTGGCTTCATCCGCCGCTTTGCTTCTGCCGATACAGCTGAGACAAACGCACTTTATCAGCTAATCGACAACTATACCCTCTTTTACTATCTCTGCATCAAGAAGAACGCCTTCAGCGACGAGCATTATTGGGCCAACACCTTCACGTCAACATCCCATAATGCTTGGAAGGGACACGCCTTTGAACGGGTATGCCTTCAGCACGTTCCGCAGATTAAGGCTGCACTTGGCATCGCCGGTGTACAGACAAACGTTTGCTCCTGGTTCTCGCGTGGTACAGAGGAAAGACGAGGAGCACAGATTGACCTTGTGATGCAACGTGCAGATGGATTTACAGACCTATGCGAGATGAAGCATTCTACTAATGTCTTCACCATCGACAGAGATTACGCAACGAACCTTCAAAACAAGATTGAAGCATATCAGGAACTGTCAAAAGACAAGCGCACACTACACCTCATCATGGTTACAACGAATGGTGTTGCCCACAACAATAACTATAACATGATCCAGAACGAAGTGACCATGGATGACCTGTTTAAGATATGAATCATATATCAGAATTATGTGAAATAACACCCCACGAGATTCTCCATGATATGTTCATTCAGTTCTTAGAAATATCTTCTCGATTCATCCAGGCGGACAAGGCAAAGGATGTAAAACGCTTACTTATTTTCGCCACAATATATTGAGCATAAAATAGCAGCTTAAACTCTGGGCGTGTTCCATGGTGACACAGGTTCACTGTCACCTTTTGAGGAAAGTTACCGGTGGTGAGACATTATCCCGCCATATCCCGCCAACGGCTTTCGGCGATGTTGTACCTTTGCATTGTCATAGAGACTCTTGACAACTTAATTCTTAACTCTTAACTTTTCATTTATGCCTGTATTCATTAAAGTAACCCAGAACAAGATCAAGGACAGCAAGTCCTTCGGCAAGTGGTACGGCCGTGTCGCCACCACGAAGACCATGACCTACCAGGAGCTCTGCAAGCACATGTCCGAGCACAACTCTGTCTATGGCGAGGATGTCTGCCTGGGCGTTGCCAACAAGCTTCAGAACTGTATGCTCGAGCAGCTCCTCGAGGGTAAGAAGGTCCAGTTCGGTGAGCTCGGTGTGTTCTACCTCTCCGTCCGGTCCACCGGTACCGAAAAGGAGGAGGACTTCAACCTCGGCATCAACATCCAGGGTCTGTACCTCTGCTTCGCCCCCTCTCGCACCGACGTGAACAACCTCTCTTCGAAGATGCTGAAGAAGAAGGCCTCTTTCCTCAACGTCAAGGACATGGTGTTCTCAAAGACCAGCAACCACACTGAGGGCACGGATGACGGTGGTGGCACCACGCCTCCCGACGATGGTCCTGACAACCAGGCCAACGACGGCGACTAATCCATAGTCCCTTGCCTGTAAGCACTCTGCACTATGCACTCGACCTTGGTCGCTTGCTTTGCAAGAACTATGAATTATGCACTATGCACTATGAACTGACCTGACCTGAGTGTCCTGGAGGATCAGCGATGAGACACCCGAAGAGCAATCATTATCCTATGACCTCTTACATCAGACTCTTACATCTCTCATGAACGCGCTCTGCACTCACATTCCTTCTCTCACCGCGATCCTTGATTTATTGTCACACAGATTTCACAGATTGATTAAACGAACACGAATTACACGAATTACACGAATTTTTCTAAAGTCACACAGATCTCACAGATCTCACAGATTATTTTTTCACGAACACTAATTACTCGAATTACACGAATATTTCTAAGGTCACACAGATCTCACAGATCTCACAGATCCCCCTTCCCTTCATTCCCCTCTCCCTTTAGGGGAGGGGTTAGGGGTGAGGCTTTTTCCCATAGATGGTTAAGATCTGTGTGAGTCTTCGTCTGTCTTTATCCTGTTAATCTGTCTGTGAAATCTGTGTGACAATTCTCCGCTCGGCGCTTGCGCCGCTTTGCTTGCAAAGAACTATCAATTTATCAACCGTATGAACAAAATCATGAAACAAATTCCCTGGAAAGCTGTATTCAAGTTCCTCTCGATGCTGTTTGCCACCCTCGCTGGCTCAGCCATCGCAACCAGTTGTGTAACGTCAATGTTCTAAGCCCCATGAAAGAGATGAAACCCATGAAGGAGGTGCTGTACATCGTTGTCCACTGTTCCGCCACCCGTAAGAGTCAGAAGTGGACCGTCGCCGACCTCGACCATTGTCACCGTGCCAAGGGATGGGCCTGCTGCGGCTACCACTGGGTAGTCCTGCAGGATGGCACCATCCAGGCAGGTCGTCCTGAGAGCAAGGCCGGAGCCCATGTAAGGCACTACAACGAACATGCCATCGGTGTCTGCTACATAGGCGGCTTGGATGACAAGGGACGCGAAGCCGACACCCGCACACCCGAGCAGAAGGCTGCCCTTTGGTTCCTACTCAGGAGCCTGAAAGAGAGCTACCCTCAGGCCAAGATTGTCGGTCACCGCGACCTCCCCAATGTCCACAAGGCCTGTCCGGTCTTTGACTGCCAGACGGAGTATTCACAACTAAATGGTAATCAAAAGTAATATTTGGTATGCCAATGTAAGTTTCTACAAATCAGGACTACTTGCGATAACATTCTTTTGATAATAGT
>JAEEGJ010030991.1_pt1 | contig 10399 bp, 10 predicted proteins | sample 8958761 | NCBI WGS metagenome assembly JAEEGJ01 (sample SAMN16246546, study PRJNA631951) | gut metagenome | biome: gut microbiome; feature: rumen; material: RS-attached | host: Bos | place: Iran: Karaj | collected 2018-10 | reverse complement strand
GATACTAAGCGGCCGGTTGCCGATACGGCAGCTGCGGATGCAGCAGGGAAGGCCGTAGAGGTCATGAGGGAAGCAGATGAGAAGGAACCTGTCGAATTTGCGCCTGCAGAGACTAAGAAGACAGAGGAAGATAATCTTGCTATCAGAGAGACTTCAGAGAATGGTGATGAGCTTTCTGTCACCAATGAAGGAGCTGCTTCAGCACAGGCTGGTGGTACCGTGCTTGCTTCCGAAGAAGACGGGCTGGTAGCTGAACAGAATAAGGTAAGTATAGAAGCCAATCAGGAAGCCATGGAGCAGATGAGGGCTCAGATTCAGGAGACCAGACAGAATCAGGCCAGAGCCATGGAACAGATGAAGGCTACTGCGGAGGCCAATACAGAGAGGGCCAGGGAACGCAATGACCTGCGTGATGCGGAGAATGAAGCTGCAAAAGCACGTAAGGACGTGCTGATCGAGGAGGCCAATACTTCAGGCAATACGGTCGTAGAAGCTCAGAAAGAGCATGTTGACAATCTTAACGGTCTTACCGAAGATCAGGTTGAACAGCTCTACAGAGACGGTAGGATCACACGTTACGAGTATCAGCAGAATATGGAATCCAGGGAAGCAGCCGAAGAGGCGGTTGCAGCCAATGGACAGCAGAATGCCGAGCTTGTTAAAGAGACACTTGCCAATGAAGAAGTTGTGGCGGCTTCACAGGCTATGATCACAGCGGTAGACAATGGTAATGCGGCTGTGATGGAAGCGGCACTCGGTATCAATCCGACTGACGGACAGCAGCAGATACAGATACAGGCTGTGGTCAGATAAATACAATTTTACAGATTTTGGAGGAAGAAGATGTTTAAGATCATTACGGACAATGGATCTGATCTGCCCGTAGATTTTATGCAGGAGAAGGGTATAGACTGCATGTACTTGAGCACCATCCTTGATGGAGAAGTGATCAACGGCAAGGATAAGGTGCTTCCGGCACCGGAATTTTATAAGATGTTAAGCGAAGGATCCAAGCCTTCCACATCACAGATAAATCCCGAGGATGCCAAGGAATATTTTGAGACGCACATTGATGAAGCGGATGAGTTCTTATATGTAGGATTGTCATCAGGTCTTTCCGGAACGGTGGGAAGTGTCAGGATCGGTGCTGCGGAGATCATGGAGAAGTACCCGAATAAGAAGATAGAGGTAGTTGACAGCTTAAGCGGTTCTTTAGGAGAAGGGCTGTTGGTTTGGTACGCAGCCAAGCTGCGTGATGAAGGTAAGTCCTTTGAGGAGACGGCCAAGTGGTGTAACGAGAACGCGAAGAATTGCCTGTTAGCCATTACCGTAGATAATCTTTTTGATCTTTGGAGGGGAGGCAGAGTATCCAAGAGCAGTGCGGTACTCGGTACACTTGCATCGGTCAAGCCATTCATTATAGTAGATGATGAAGGAAGACTTCAGGTTACCAAGAAGCTTCGAGGACGTAAGAAGTCACTTGCATATCTTACAGAGTATATGCAGGAACATATGGGATCACGTAAGGCTGATAATGAGAATATGATCATGATCTGTCACGGCAATGTGCCGGAGGATGCGGCATATGTTGAAGAGTTGGTACGTGGCCTGGGATATAAGAATGTGATGATCAGTAATGCTGGTCCGATGATCGGAACGCACACCGGAGCGAGCCTTGTGGTCATAAGTTTTATGGGCGATGTAAGAGATTGATATTTTTCTTGACATTCGGTCAGATTATGTGTAACATAAGTTCGTTGCCTTTAAGGGCGACGGATGTGCGTGTAGCTCAGCTGGATAGAGCACTTGGCTACGGACCAAGGTGTCGGGGGTTCGAATCCTCTCACGCACGTTAAAAAAGACTATATCGTATGATATAGTCTTTTTTCTTTTCGTTTCTATTCTGCTCGTTTTACTGCTTCTTCGTAAGTCTGACGATTGATATAGCATCCAACCGCTGGATGTTCCGTTACATTCATTGCAATATCCATTACATCAATCATGCCGGAGACTGGCTGTACCATGCTATTCCAGTCTTTATCGAATACTTGCTGCATACGTTTCCAGTCGGTGTACATGCGAACTGCCGGTCGGTCTTCCTTGCCCGGAAGTGTGGCAAGGGCAAAGGTGGTATCTTTTTTAAGAACCGTTTTCCCATTCTCATCCGGTGGCGGACACGGGATATCCTGCTTCATTGGAATTAAGAACTTTGCCTTGGTTAATTCCCGCAGGAAGAATCCATAGTAAATCTTATAAATGGTCTGTGCTTCTTCTGTGGATGGTTCGTCTAACTGGCCCATAAGTAGTTTCCAACGCATCAAATCCGGATTCGTAATAGGAATCTGTATTTCCGGTATACCGTCAGAATTTGGCGGTGGAAGAAGCATGGATGCGACGATACCGACAGCCCGGCTGTTGATTCGAAGTCCGGTTGCTCCATTCAGATAGAAAGCGTCATAAAACAGTCGTTTGATGGCGTTTGGATCCTCCTTACAGGAAATGGTACGAAGTTCATATGGATCCTTGCCGTAAGCATCCTGATAAGTTGCCAAATATGGTTCTGTTACCATCATGATTTCCGGTGGCGTAGATTCGTAGGTGCCGTTATCGTGCGCAATGGTCTCAGAAAAAAGGAACGGTTCTGCTGTTAGCGGACTGAAAACAAAATGAATTTGTTCCTGTTCCATGATGCGCTTACATAGAACTTCCGCTAAACGGTCAATCTTCTGGCGACGAATAGCCGGATCTGGATCAGAGCCCGGAAGGCCCTGCTGGTTGCTATACAGGTACAGACGCCATGCTTCTGCCATATCGGTAATGCTCATGCGTTGTAGTTCTTCGTCAGATAATTCAAAGTGGCGAACTCCAATGTAGGAATTTCCGATTGCACTGATATAGGCGCTGTGTACCTCGTCGGAAGAAATGCTGCGGGTGGCAAGCACACTACCGATGCGTATATCCAGCTTCACACCATCCTTGATTCGTAGACCTGCGGTATAATCGGTAGCAGATGAAACAATTTGTCGATTGATTTCGACTTCTGCAACGGTAACCAATGTAATGGTATTGTCATTGTCTTTCCAAGTGTGCAGGTATGCTGTAGCGCCCGGAATGACGGTTCCTCTTACTTGTCCTACGACAATCAGATCATCGGTACCGGATAATCGGAAGGTATCTTCCACGCCGAAGGCGAATTCCGGTTGCGTATTCGATTGTGGTTCTTTTTTGGAAAATAATTGATTGAAAAAGCCCATGTGATTCCCCCTAAGAATTGATAGGGTAAGTATAGCATTTATCTAGGGAAAATGCATTGTACCTGTGGTTGAGTTTCGCAGTTAAATGGGGTACATTTTAGATATTCGAATGCAAGCGAAGGAGTTTCTATGAAAAAGATTTATTTTGTCCGTCATGGACAGACCGTATGGAATGTTGAAAATAAAATTTGTGGAGTAACGGATAGCCCTTTAACAGAGCTTGGACACCAGCAGGCTGTAGAGACCGGAGAAGCAATCCGTAAGAAGGGTATTATCGCTGATGAGATTATTTGTTCTCCACTATCCAGAGCCCATGATACAGCAAATCACATCGGAGATGTTCTGGGTATCCCGGTTCGCGTAGAGCCACAGTTGGTGGAACAGAACTTTGGTAAGTATGAATCAACGCCAAGGGATGGAAAAGAATTTCAAGAGCAGAAGCGTCGTTTCGTCTATGACTTTGATGGCGGAGAATCCATGATGCGTGTGGGACAGCGCATTTACAATTTGCTGGATGAATTGGCTAAGGATGATAAGACTTATATCCTGGTAGCCCACAACGGAATTGCCAGAGTCGTTCGTTCTTATTTTATGAATATGGAGAATGAAGAGTATTCTGCATTCGGTGTCAAAAATTGTGAAGTTGTGGAGTACGAATATCGCTAGATGGAATGGGCTCTATGATACATAGAGAACTCTATCCGCTATTTCTATGGTTCTCTTGGCATCATAGGTTACAATAAAAACAGGTCAATCATATGATAAAGGTGTAATTATCAATTCCAAGGAGGCAATACCATGTTGGATCAGAAGCGAACCGGAATGTTTATATTGGAACTGCGAAAAGAGAAAGGCTACACTCAGAAACAATTGGCAGACAGGATTGGTGTTAGCGATAAGGCGATTTCCAGATGGGAGACCGGAAGAGGACTTCCGGATACCAGTATTATGCCGGCACTATGTGAAGCATTATCTATTAGCGTCAATGAACTTCTGTCCGGTGAACGCTTATCCTTGGAGGATTATAGCGGAAAGGCGGAAGAAATTATGGTTGATTTTATGAAGAACAAAGAGGATATGCTCAGTGAGAAGCGCAAAGATCGAAGGGGCATTTTGATTGGGTTTGCTTTAATTATTCTGATGATTGCCTTTTCCATGCTAAATATTGGGGCATCCCTCGTATATTATTTGGATATCCCATCTGCAATGTATGTCGTTGGAATTATGTATTTTGCACTGATTGGTGCCGGATATGTAAGGATGTTTCATAAGGCATTTGGAGTTGTGTTTAGCAGGAAAAAATTAAGCTCGGATGAATGTGAATTATTGGTTCCGCAAATGGAGGACGCCCTTGGGTTTGCAACAAGGATGGCTCTGATTGGCGGAGGCTTGGCTTCTGCCCTGGGGTATATTTTGATTATGGCAAAACTTTATAATTCAGAGGTGTTAGGACCGAACCTTGCAGTGAATGGTTTGCCGGTTTTCTACGCTATCCTTGTGGCTTTGTTTTTACAAATTGTGAAGGCTCGTATTCATCGCATGAGATAGAAAAGACGTAAAGGAGAAAAGGGAAAGAGATGAAGTTAACAACAGTGCGAAACGTAGTGATTTCGACGGTAGTGGCATTTGCTTTGGTTGCTTGTAAACAGGCAGAAGTACCGGAGGATAGCGAGGAACTGGTAGAAGCAATTGCCGAAGAGGATACGGCTATTGAGGACGAACCAGTGGATAAGAACTTACTGGGTGACGAGGAGGATTCTACTACGGAAACATCGTCCGGGATTGACTTGGATCTAACTACCATGAGTAGCACCATGGTGTATGCGGAAGTATATAACATCGTGATGTCCCCGAAGGACTATATTGGAAAAACTGTGAAGATGAGCGGGGAATGTATTATCACGCCAAATGAAGACAATACAAAGGTATATTATGCCTGCTTGATTAAGGATGCCACGGCTTGTTGTTCCCAGGGATTAGAGTTCGAATTAGCGGATGATAATAATTATCCGGAAGCAGGAGAGACGGTAACGGTGTCCGGCGTCTTTGGAACTTATGAAGAAGACGGCGTTCTATACTGCCATTTGGAAAACGCAAAACGTTACGAATAAAACTTGCGCAAACCCCATTCTCCATGTATGGTATTAAATAAGGTTTGAAAGAAAAAATAACGAATGAAGGGGAATGCATATGGGAATCATGGCAGAAAGCTCCATATATCAATTTATCAATGAATTATCTTCGGATGCACCGATTCCGGGGGGCGGTGGCGCCAGCGGATTGGTAGCAGCTTGTGGAATGGCACTTGGCAATATGGTATTGAGCTTGACCACAGGGAAGAAGAAATTCGAACAGTATCAGGACGAAATTGATGACCTGATTGAGAAGGGCAACAACTTAACGGATGCGCTGTTGCGTGGCATGGATGCAGATGCTGCTGCATTTATTCCATTGACCATGGCTTATCGCATGCCAAAAGACACCGAAGAGGAACAGGCAAAGCGTGATGCAGTCATGGAAGAAGCGCTGGTAACAGCCAGTGAAGCACCCCTTCATATGATGGCCAATATTATGGAAGCCATGCACTTGATTCATCGCATTGCGGAGATTGGAAGCCGTATGGCCATCTCCGATGCAGGTGTTGGCATTCAGTGCTGTATGGCAGCAATGCACGGGGCATCACTGAATGTGTTTATCAATACCAAGTCCATGAAGAATCGGGAAGTGGCAGAGGATATGAATCGAAGAGCGGATGCTCTAATCAAAGAGGCGGAGCTGGTAGGAAACCGCACCTATGAATTGGTGTTGCAGGCCGTACGATAGGAGAATTGACAGAATGGAAGTATTAAAAGGAATTGCGGTAGCAAACGCCATCAATGAGCAGATTATGGCTGAGGCGAAAGAACTGAAGCGCCCACCGCACCTTGCGATTGTTCGTGTAGGGGAGCGGGGCGATGATGTGGCGTACGAGCGTGGCGCCACCAAGAAAATGGAGAAGGTGGGATTTGATTGTTCCCATTATACCTATCCGGAAGACATTACCAAGGAAGTGTTTCTTCGGGAGTTTGCAAGCATCAATGCGAATCCACAGATTGACGGAATCCTTCTGCTTCGTCCACTGCCTAAACATTTAGATGAGAAGCAACTGACGGAGATGATTGATCCGAAGAAGGACATTGACGGAATATCACCCATGAATATGGCGAAGGTCTATGCCGGGGATGCAAGCGGATTTGCTCCGTGTACGGCAGAGGCGGTGGTAGAGATGCTGGATTTCGCAGGTATCGATTGCACCGGCAAGAAGGTCACCGTGGTAGGACGAAGCCTTGTGATCGGTAAGCCTGTGACCATGCTTCTTATGAAGAAAAATGCCACAGTGACGGTATGTCATACAAGAACGAAGGATACGAAGGCGGAGTGCCGGGCGGCAGACATTGTAGTAGCAGCAGCCGGCGTTGCAAAAATGCTGGATGCCTCCTATCTGTCTGAGGGAGCAGTGGTCATCGACGTGGGAATCAACGTGGATGCTTACGGAAACCTCTGCGGCGATGTGGATTTCGATTCAGCTTCTGAAAAAGCATCCATGATGACGCCGGTTCCGGGTGGTGTCGGTTCCGTAACCACATCTGTATTAGCGAAGCATTTGTTACAGGCGGCAAAGCAAGCTTAGCAACAGAAAAATGAAATAGTGGAAGAACTCTGACTTTTTCGATATAATAGAACCACTACGAGGGGTGAGTTACATGAGTCAGAGAATTTCCAAGAACCAGATTTGCAAATATCATGCTTTTTTACATGAAGTCACCAGAGACCGTGACAACATGTTCTATTGTCGCGCGATGAACGCAGTGACGGATATTGATTATTATTGTTGTAAAGAATGCCCTTTGGCGAGAGAGATGTACCAGGACGAGAGTGGTGTGCTACACCCGACGTGCTGGTACTTTGATTTTTCGGCGGGATATACCAACACCTTGTCACCGGTGGAGCAGAAGACCCGCATGAATGCCTTAATTCAGGCCGGTTATGCGGGAGAATTTCCGGAATACCTGGAGGAGGGTAACAAGGAACAGGCGGTGGTAGAGCGTGCCATTCGTTATGCAGCGGAAGCCCATCACGGATCCTTCCGGAAGGGGAATCACCTGCCGTATATCATTCATCCCATGGAATGCATGATGTTAACAGCAAAAATGACCGATGATGTGGACGTGATTGCGGCAGCGGCACTTCACGATGTGGTGGAGGATACGCCTCGTTCACTTATGGATTTGGAGCAGGAGTTTGGCAGCCGGATTGCGGGACTTGTGGCTATGGAATCGGAGGACAAGCGGGCCGGACAGGACAAGGGCACCACATGGAAGATTCGAAAGCAAGAGAACTTAAGCCGGGAGAAGAACGCTTCCCTGGAGGCCAAGATGATTATGCTTGCAGACAAGGTTTCGAATATGCGGGCCACCTATCGGGATTATCAGGTGAGCGGTTCCGATATCTGGGCGAAGTTCAACATGAAGGATCCGGCAGAGCAGGAATGGTACTATCGCAGTGTGGCAGAGGTATTAAGTGACCTGTCGGAATTCGAATTATATGAGGAATATCTTCGAATATTGGATGAAGTTTTTGTCAAGTGACAAATTAACAGATAATTATAGACTTTTTCTGAAAAAAGGTTTAAAATACTATTGCAATATTATGTCGTTTTTTATGACGAAAGAAGGGAATGCAAATGGCAGATATGAATTTTAAAATCGCATCCAATGCGCCAAGTGCCGTAACTACCGTTGCATCTCCGAAAGTGGAAACTTCTTCCGTCTCGAAGCGCACCGCGACCAAGGCACCTACCGATGAGCAGGTGACCAAGCAGGAACGAGTACAGGAAGATAATATCGAACGTGATATTGTTGCTGTTTCCAAGGATGGAGATACAGTTGCAGTCAGCAAGGATAGCGTGGCAGATGCAAAAGAGATCAAAACAGAAGATGACCGTGAGGATGTAGCATACGAAGAAGCGGAGCCGATGGAACAGATTGAAGCTCCGGAATTACATCCAATCGAAGCACCGAAGATTGACGAGACCATTGACAGCTATAAGGGTGTTTCCGATGAACGGATGGAGCAAATGCTTGCAGAGGGCGAGATTTCTCAATACGATTATGATATTGAGATGGAAGCCAGAGAAGCAGAGCGTAAAGAAGCTGCACAGGAAGAGGCTGAGAACCAGCGTATGGCAGCGACCGAGCGCTTGGAGCTTGCCCATGTGGAAGAAGAGCGCATGATGGTGAAGAATATTTCCCTGGATGACGGGAATGATCGATTCCCACCGAAGGTTCGTGCAGAAGCTTTGGAGAATCTTCAGGATCCACGTGCAGCGGAGCTAAGACGTGCAGAGGAAGATGCCAAGATGGCTGATTATCAGTTAGTAATTTAAGAAAAATGTAGGAAGACGCCTTCAAATGGAAGGCGTTTTCTTTTTGCCATAAAAAAGAGAAAAGACCGAAGTAATCTTCGGTCTTTTGAGGGGAGTATAAATAATTAATAAGGGGATAAGAGGTTCGTTCCTCTTACTGAACGCATCATATCATCACTTTCGGATGCTGACAATAGGTTTGGCGAAGATTTAATAAATTGTTTATAATTGGTTTATTTTTGGTTTATTTTCTCCTTGATTGACACCGGGAATGGATACCGATAAGATAAGGGGAGAATGTAGAGAATAAAGGATTTTATATGAAAGAATACAAGATTGTCGCTCCTTGCCACTTCGGTATGGAAGCGGTTTTAAAAAGAGAAATTCAAAATTTGGGATACGAAATTACAGAGGTATCTGATGGACGTGTCATCTACTCCGGCGATGCGAAGGCGGTAGTGGATGGCAATATCTATTTACGTACAGCGGAGCGTATTCTCGTGTTGGTGGGAAGCTTCCGTGCAACTACCTTCGAAGAGCTGTTCCAGGGAATTCGTGCTCTTCCATGGGAGGAATACATTCCCGAGGATGGTAAGTTCTGGGTTACCAAAGCCAATAGCATTAACAGTAAGCTTTTTTCTGCACCGGACATTCAGTCCATCGCCAAGAAGGCCATGGTGGAGCGCATGAAGCAGAAGTATCACCTGGATTGGTTCCCGGAGGATGGTGCGGACTATCCGGTACGTATCTTCATTCACAAGGACCAGGTTATGGTTACCTTAGATTCCACCGGAGCTCCGTTGCATAAGCGCGGATATCGTACCTTAACCTCCAAGGCTCCCATTGCGGAGACCATGGCGGCGGCATTGATTATGCTGACCCCTTGGAGAGGGGACCGCATTCTTATGGATCCGTTCTGCGGTAGTGGTACCTTCTTAATTGAAGCTGCTATGATGGCTGCCAATATTGCACCGGGCCTGAACCGTGAATTTACGGCAGAGGATTGGCCGGAGAACTTCCCGTTGAATCTGTGGGATCAGGTACGAAAAGAGGCCCGCGGGAAGATCAATATGGATGTGGAGACCAACCTGCAGGGATTCGATATTGATAGTCGCATGGTGGAAATTGCCAGAGAGAATGCCAAGCGTGCCGGCGTGGATGCTTTGATTCATTTTCAGCGTAGGGCGGTAAAAGATACGGCACACCCGAAGAAGTATGGATTTATTATTACCAATCCGCCGTATGGTGAGCGATTGGAAGATAAGGATACCTTGCCGGAGATTTATAAAGATTTGGGCGAGGCCTATGCCCGCTTAGACAGCTGGTCCATGTTTTTTATTACCAGCTATGAGGATGCGCAGAAGTACATCGGACGGAAGGCGGACAAGAACCGTAAATTATACAACGGTATGTTGAAGACCTATTTTTATCAGTATTTGGGACCGAAACCACCGAAGAAAAAGTAGGAGTAGCTTATGAAATTTACCAGACGGTTGGCTTTTTATGTGATTGCATTGGCCATTTTAATCCTGGTAAAACTGAATACTTTTGGGGAAGATTACAGTTCGGTAGAGACCTTCCGCGGAGCACAGTTAGAGTCGGATGTATTCTATCCGTTGATTGCCCGCAGTATTAACGAGGGGCATTTGCTGAAGTTGTCCTTGAATGAGGAGAACTTCCCTTTTTCACCGGATGATGTGTATGTGAACGATCACTTACAGGTCATGGTATCTCCAGCTTT
>JAEEGJ010030990.1_pt1 | contig 10399 bp, 7 predicted proteins | sample 8958761 | NCBI WGS metagenome assembly JAEEGJ01 (sample SAMN16246546, study PRJNA631951) | gut metagenome | biome: gut microbiome; feature: rumen; material: RS-attached | host: Bos | place: Iran: Karaj | collected 2018-10 | reverse complement strand
GATAAGGAAAGGCCAGTAGGATGGATTGTTGTAAAAGTCTATCCTCTCTCCGCCCATGGATGTAACCAGGTTGTTGATAAGACCATACTGATATTCAAAGACGTTATACACGATAACCTTCAGGATAACGAAGGATACGAAATACGGCATGAACATCAGGGTCTGCGAAGTCTTTTTAAACCACTTCACTGTTACTCTGCTGACCAGAATGGCAAATATGATCTGAAGAACATTGCCGACACCGATGAATACAACGTTGTAAAGAACCGTATTCTTGGTGAGTCTGAAGAGGTCAGCCTTGATCAGGAACTCGAAGTTCTTAAATCCTGTAAAAGGAGAGGACCAGAGTCCGTCTCTGAAGTTGAAGGATGTAAAAGCAAAGTACACACCCAACATTGGCAGGTAGTTGTTGATCATGAAGTAGACGAAGGTAGGTATCAACATGACGAACAGTACCCAGTTTCTCTTAAGCTCAACGAGAAGCCCGTGCTCTCTGTATTTCTCTCTCTCTTTTTTCTCAAGGATCTTGATGTAGATGTAAGACAAAAGAGATACAACCAGCGATATTATTACCGCTGCCCCCGGAACAAATCCGGTGGTCTTAAAGTGTCTGTTTGAAAAAATAATAAAAATGATTGTTGCCAGTGCAGTCAGAAACTGAAACAGGAATGCGCATTTACCTGCTGCGAGAAGTCCAAGTTCTCCTTTTCCCTTCTTAAGTCCGAAAATTGTACGGATGATAAATGCAACATTGAAGTAAATAGCTGCTGCTGCGAGTATTAGCAGGACCATTGCGAACAGTCCCAAAACTCCCTGATTTGCATACTGGACGAAGGAAAGCAGATTGTACAGGTTATAGCCTGTGAGCAAATCTGCTGCCATGTCCTTGGTAACACCAATTCTTGAGAACAGGTCAACCAGGTTCACGACCCTTATCCAGTTGAAAAATGGGAGTAGCAGGATCAGACACACTGCGCTGATCCCGGAAATCCATTTGTTCCTCATTAAAACCTCCCAAAGCGCTTGAAACCACAATAAAAACGTTTTTATTTATTTGATATTCGTAGTCTAGCATTTTGTATCGATATTTACAATATACTTGGCGTAATTTTGTATATTTGCGACAATTAAATAATTAAAAATTCTACCGTTTCAACAAAAACGTTTTTATTCCTGGCCTTTATTACCAGCGGAAAATTCTTGCTATCCAGCCGATAATCTTAACCGCAGTCTTTACAATTGCTCTGACTACAGTTACTACCGCATGTGAAATTGCGGGTGTATCATGTCCCGGATTATGTGGCTGATCCGGTGTATTTGGTGTATCCGGCTGATCAGGCTGATCCGGTGTATCAGGTGTGTCAGGTGTATCAGGCTGATCAGGGTCATCAGGTGTTCCGGGCTGGTCCGGATCATCCGGATTTTCAGGATTTTCAGGGTCCTCGGGATCTTGTGGTTCTTCCGGATTCTCTGTATCCAGTGATATTACATCGATGTAGTCGTAGTTGAGCCATTCTCCATCAAAGGTTCCGCCAAGGATAAGTCTGTTGTAGCCTTCCTTAAGCTCTACTTCGATATCTGCATAAACCATGTGATCCCATCCCTGACCGTTATTTGGCAGTACAAAGGATACGCTCTGCTGTCCCTCAAGCTGATATACAGCTGTGAGATCAACACCTGCACCGTTTCCGGCAACAGTGATCTTGTAATTTCCGTCCTTAGGTGCAAAGATACTGTAATCTGTGTAGTTGAGCTTCTTGGCAATGATGTCATCGCCAACTGCGAATGAACCGACAGTTGCGCCCATTCCGCCAACACCGTTCTCATTTGCACGACCGGAATAGAAGCCCTGATGCTCAGCAGGTGGATTGTTTGCTGATCTTACAGCGTGATCCTCTGCCTCATATCTCTCTGCGCCGGTCTCATCAATTATTGTGATCGGTGAAACGGCAACATCAAAGAATACGGGTGTTTCGCCCAAAGCTGCTTCGTTATCCAATGTGATGGTATTTGTTCCCTCTGTAAGTTCAGTCTTTCCAAGTACAGTTCTGAATGCCGGCTCTTCTGCGTCAGTCATGTATCCGACATAGAAGCGGTACTCTCCTGCGTATTTTGCATCCACAGTTACTGTTATATTGCTCTCGTCAAAAGAGATTGCGTCGCCCTTAACTCTCCTGAATCCACTTGTAGCTTCCGGGAATCCGTCAGGCTCTTCAATGGCATCAAGGCTGATGATGTCGATGCAGTCAATGTTTGCCCAGTTGTCCTGATTGAGGATTGTGCCTGAAAGCTTGAACTCATTAAAGCCCTGCTGAAGGTGAAGAGTAAGCTCAGACTTGTTCATTGAGTTCCATGGAGCGCCTGCATTATCAAGATTTATAGCAGTATTCTCACCGCCGTTAAGCTTGTAAACAGCTGTCATTCCATCGGCGCCGTTTCCGTTCCAGTGCCATGTAATGCGGTAGTCACCCTCTTTTTCTGCGAAGATCTCGAAGTCAACATATTTCATGTTTGACCAGTCATCAGCGATCTCTTCGAAAGTCACGTGTGTATTAAGATTTCCTACAGCATAGCCTGCTGAGAAGAACGACTGTCCCTCAAGGCCTGCATTGGTGTAGAAGAATTCACCCTCAAGACGGAGTGTTCCATCCTCTTTTACTGTTACAAAGTGTCTTGTTGTTGCGATGTAGTCGATGTTCATCCAGCCGCTTCCTAGTGCGCCTGAGATCTTAAGGGTATTTTCACCCTTCTCAAGATCAACATAAGCTACAACATCGTGCATCTTGTCCCATGTTCCGCCGGAAAGTCTTGGAACCTGTACAAGCTGTGCTTCATTATCGCCGACCTTAACAAGGATTTCCTTATCATCATCACCGTTATAGTGCATAACGATAGGGTACTTGCCCTTATCTGCTGCCTTTACAGTGAAGGTGAGATAGTTGATGTTAGACCAGTCATCTGCAACGTTATCAGCAGTAACATCTGTATTCATGTTGCCTGCTGCCTTGCCACCTGAGTAAAAGCTCTGATCTTCGAGCTTACCGCCGGTCACCTCGCAAACAGCTTCATCCTCAACTTCAAGCTTCTGCCAGCCACTGATAAAGTCACTCACAGGCTCTGCTGTCACAGGCTCAGTTGTATTCTCATAGGTCTGTGCATTGCACCACTTGCTCACAATTTCAATAAGCTCGTTGTTAGGGCTTCCTACGCTCGTTGCTGAGTTCTCCCAAAGCTCTTTTATCTCGTCAAAAGAAGCTGTGGAGATATCAAGTCCGTTGTCCATGTACTCAGGGTGATGGTAAAGTCCCCAGTTGCCATAGCCGGTTATTGTCTTGTAGGTCCATGATGTCCAGTTGATACCAAGCTCTGTAAGAAGTGCAAGGCCATCATCCCAGGCACCGTAATTGTTAAAGTAATTGAACTCACCCATGTAACTGGGTACGTTGTAATCGGCATTTCCGATGGCGTTTGTCTTGTTCTCCATGTTGGAGATCTGACCGCCGCCAACGTTGTCGTAATCATCGTAGAGATAGTTGTGATACTCATACATTACGTTTTCCCAGCCATAAGCTTCGGGATCCGGAAGATCCTCAGGATTCCAGGTAGCTTCCATGATGATCACGTGGTCAGCATCTTCCTGTCTGATAACGTTGTATGCTCTGTCATAAACATCCCAAAGGATTGTGTGAAGCTCATCCGCAGACTTTGATGAATTGTAACGGTATGTGCAGTAGGGCTCATTAAGAAGATCATAGCCTGCTACTGTGGCATTTCCTTCATATCTGTCTGCGATTGTTCTCCAAAGGCTTAAGTACAGCTCCTGATTTGCAGCTGCATTCTCACCAAAGAAGAACTCTGAAGCTGATTCCTTGTGATCCTTGCCATCAAGTCCGGAGTGGTCACTACCATTCTGTGATCCGGGTGCTCCGTGCATATCAAGGACTACGTAAAGTCCGTACTTTGAGCACATATCAACAAACCAGTCAAGTCTCTCAAAGGCTGTAGCATAGGGATCGGATGCTCCCTCATCATATCCGTAGTAGTTGCCGTTTTCATCAACGAGGTTTCTCCACCAGAAAGGAAGTCTGATGGTGTTCATTCCCATTGCGCGGCAGTTGGCAAAGTCTTCTTCCTGCCAATAAGCTGTTTCCCAGGCAGCTATCAGCTCTTTTGCACCATCTTCTCCAAACCTCTCGGTAAGGTTACCTATGATAGTTGTCTGATCGTATACATCTGCAGATTCTCCGGATGGTGTCATCCAGAATTCCTGCAGAAGATATCCGCCGGCATTGGTACCACGCAGGTTGATGATATCTCCCTGTCCGTAATTGGTCCTCAGGTTCTTGCCGTCTGCCTTGATGAATGCAGATCCGCCGGTTTCTTCCAAAGCTTCTCCCTCCTCTGCCATGACGGTCATACCAGGTGCTCCCATAGCAAGCACTGCCGAGAGCGCAAAAGCAAAACCGCGTTCAAGAATTCTACTTACTTTTCCTCTCATACTTTATACCTCCCAATTTTTTGTGCATTTGGCCTCTATGCGGGATTTATGTTAACACCGAAGGTGCCGGGCAGAATAGAGTCTTACTTGAGAATTAATAGGTCAATATTGCTTTTTTATTTTGTTTGTTTTAAAATGTCATCACTATGGAAAACAGAGAAAACGCCGTATTTAGGCATGAAAGAGACAGAATAACAGACGGACTGGATATTTTCTTTTGGGTATTTAATGACTCCAGCTCCTATGTGCCGACTCACTGGCATTCGGCGATGGAGGTCATGTATATCTTGGAGGGAGAGGTGGATGTTACCGTTGGCGGACAGACAACAGTCCTGCTTCCCGGGGATGTTTATCTTGTGGACTGTGCAGTTCCGCACTCGACCAAGTCACTTGACGGAAACAAAGCTGTGCTGATACAGATTCCTTACCCAATCCTTGAGAGGTACATTCCGGACATAGCGTCAAGGCGATTTGGCTTTGACTGCCATACTGACAACCCGATCATCATGACCAAGATCATGCAGCTCATCGAGATCATCAAGCAGATGCAGGTGGTTTTTGAGATTAAACCCGACGGGGAAATATTAAGGTTTAATTCCCTGGTGTTTGAATTCCTGTTTCAGATCTACCACAATTTTTCGCAGGAAATGGAGACGGTTGAGGCCCAGAAAGAGAATAAGACCTTCGGAAGAATACAGACGATACTCGATTATCTGGATGGCAACTATGCTTCTCCCATCAGTCTTGATGAAATCGCCAATGTTGCCTGCCTTCAAAAAGAGTATTTCTGTCATTTCTTTAAAAAGAATATGGGAATAACCTACACGAAGTATTTAAACGACCTTCGTCTGTCCAAGATCAGAGATGATCTGGTGGAGACAGACCTTCCGGTCAAGCTTATTCTGGAAAAGCACGGCTTTACCAACTACAAGCTCTTTAGAAAAATGTTTAACGAAACCTTTGGCTGTACGCCTCTGGCTTATAGAAAAAAGCTCATGGAACTTTAAGATTCCATGAGCTTTAATAAATCTTTGGTATTCTGGGCTGCATCGCCCCTGTATACTGTCGATCCCGCCACAATGACGTTGGCTCCTGCTGCGATGACACTTCTTACATTTTCTTTGGTGATACCACCATCAACCTGAATATCTGTATCAAGGCCTCTTTCTGTAAGCATTGCCCTTACAGCTTTTATCCTGTCATAGCTTGCTTCGATGAAGGGCTGACCTCCAAATCCGGGCTCAACTGTCATAACAAGGATCATATCCACCTTGTCCAGGTACGGAACAAGCTCTTTTACCGGTGTACCGGGTTTAATTGAGAGACCGGCTCTTTTACCAAGGGAATGAATCTCATCGATCACGGCACAAACATCAGGCGCTGCCTCGAGATGAAAAGTGATTATATCTGCACCGATCTCTGCAAACTCCTTAATATATCTTATGGGATCCACTATCATCAGATGCACGTCAAAAACCTTGTCCGTCGCACTTCTGATGCTCTTTATCAGTGGCATTCCAAAGGAAATGGATGGCACAAAACTGCCATCCATAACGTCAATGTGAATATACTGAGCCCCAGCATTGTCAACATCGACAATCTGCTGGCCCAGGTTTTTAAAATCTGCTGCTAAAATTGAAGGACTTAAAATGTTCATCAACCAAGAAATTCCTTTACCTGTGCATAAACACCGTCGCCATCAAGGCCGTACTTCTTAACAAGGTCTGCTGCAGATCCGGACTCGCCGAATCTATCCTGCATACCGATCTTCTTAACAACAGTAGGGCACTCCTCAGAAAGGACATCACAAACTGCGCTTCCGAGTCCGCCGATAACAGAATGCTCCTCTACAGTAACTACCTTGCCGGTCTTCCCCGCTGTAGCTACAACAAGCTCTCTGTCGATAGGCTTGATGGTGCAGATGTTAACTACCTCTGCACTGATTCCGTCAGCTGCAAGCTTCTCAGCAGCTTCAAGTGCAGATCCAACTCCGATACCAGTAGCAATTATACTTACATCTGTGCCTTCGCGCAATACTGTTCCCTTGCCAAGTTCAAATTTGTAATCAGGTCTGTCGTTGACAACAGGGCATGCAGCACGTCCGAATCTGATATATACAGGGCCTTCGTGCTCAGCTGCTGCTCTTACACAGGCTCTTGCCTCGATATCATCTGCAGGGCACATAACAACCATTCCGGGGATTGTTCTCATAAGAGCAAGATCCTCGTTGCACTGATGGCTGGCTCCGTCCTCACCTACTGTGATTCCGGCATGTGTTCCACCGATCTTAACATTGAGATGAGGATATCCGATTGAGTTACGAACCTGCTCGAAAGCACGTCCTGTAGCGAACATTGCAAATGTGCTTACAAAAGGAATCTTGCCTGTTGTTGCAAGTCCTGCTGCGATTCCCATCATGTTGCACTCTGCGATACCACAGTCAATGTGACGATCAGGGAACTCCTTCTTGAACCATCCGGTTCTTGTTGCTGCTGCAAGGTCTGCGTCAAGCACTACTACCTTGTCATTGACCTTTGCAAGCTCTATAAGTTCTTTTCCATAGCTGTCTCTTGTAGCTATCTTCTTAACTTCACTCATGCCTTAACCTCCTTCTCAACCTTCGAGCTCTTTGCCGATCTTCTCGAGATCTGCCATAGCAATAGCATACTCTTCATCATTAGGTGCTACGCCGTGCCATGCAACCTGACCTTCCATGAAGGAAACGCCCTTGCCCTTAAGGCTGTGTGCGATGATTGCTGTAGGCTGGCCCTTAGTCTCTCTGGCCTCTTTGAAGGCTGCTCTGATAGCATCAAAGTCATGTGCATCAATATTGATAACATGGAAGTTGAATGCTTCAAATTTCTTATCAATAGGATATGGTGAACATACCTGATCAATAGGTCCGTCAATCTGAAGTCCGTTGTTATCAACGATGACTACCAGGTTGTCGAGCTTGCGGAATCCTGCAAACATAGCTGCTTCCCAAACCTGTCCCTCTTCAATCTCACCATCACCTAAAAGGGTGTAGGTTCTGTAGGACTTGTTATCGAGCTTAGCCGAAAGAGCCATACCACAAGCAACTGAGATTCCCTGACCAAGAGATCCGCTGCTCATGTCAAGTCCCGGAAGGTACTGCATACTTGGGTGTCCCTGAAGTCTTGATCCAAGCTTACGAAGAGTTGTGAGCTCCTCTACAGGGAAGTATCCACGCTGAGCCATTACTGAATAAAGGCCGGGTGCTGTGTGTCCCTTTGAAAGAACGAAACGATCACGATCGGGGTTCTTAGGATCCTTGGGATCAACGTTCATCTCCTCAAAATACAGATATGTGTAGATATCTGCTGCTGACAGAGATCCACCGGGATGTCCAGCCTTAGCTGCGTGAACCGCTGTAACAATGCCCTTGCGGACTTCGTTTGCAATTTTCTGCAATTCTTTGTTCTCCATAATTCCTCCTAAAACTTTTTAATTGATAATAAGGTAGTTATGCTCTCGCCGGGTGATTACTTCGCCTGACCATAATAAGCATTTGCTCCGTGCTTGCGATAGTAATGCTTGTCCTGAAGCTCCTGTGGTGCAGGCTTAACCTCAGGATTTATCAGCTCGCAGCGGAAAGCCATCTTGGCAACTTCCTCTGTAACCACTGCATTGTGGACTGCCTCGTGAGCGTCCTTACCCCAGGTGAACACACCGTGATTCTTGCAAAGAACCGCGGGAACTGCCACAGGGTCTTTTCCCATGCGCTCAAACTCGTTTACGATAAGATGACCTGTATTCTCTTCGTAGGCGCTCTCGATCTCATCCTTGTTAAGGCATCTTACGCAGGGAATCTCTCCATAGAAATAATCTGCGTGAGTTGTTCCGTAGCAGGGAATGCTGCGTCCGGCCTGAGCCCAGCTGGTGGCATAGGACGAATGAGTATGAACAACTCCGCCCACTTCCTTAAATGCCTTGTAGATCTCCAGATGTGTGGGAGTGTCCGATGAAGGATTGAGCTTACCCTCCACCTTGTTGCCTTCAAGATCCATGACAACCATATCATCCGGAGTCATTGTATCATATTCTACGCCACTTGGCTTTATAACAAAAAGACCGCTCTCCCTGTCGATAGCACTTACATTGCCCCAGGTAAAGGTAACAAGGCCGTATTTTGGCAGTAAAATATTCGCTTCATATACTTTTTTCTTAAGTTCTTCTAACATGATCTCACTCCATTTTTCATTATATTACGGAGCATCATTACAATGCTCCGTAAATATTGCTTTATTATTATCAAAAATTACTTGAGAGAATCTACTGCAGCTCTCTCAACTGCAAGTCCTGCATTGTAGTCCTTCATGAACTTATCAAAGCCTTCAACATCCTCTTTTACAGGATCACAGGTCTCAACCTTACCGCTCTTAAATACCTTGTTAGCAAGGTACTGCTCTAAGGTCTCATCCTCTTCTTTCTGGCACATAAAGCCTGCAAGGATCGCCTGTCCCCAAGGGCCGCCCTCTCCTGCTGTCTCCATGAGCTTGATGGATGTGTTAAGAGCTGCTGCCATTACTCTGTCACCAACTCCTCTAACCTTGAAGAATCCGCCCTGTCCAAAGAAGAAGTCTGCCTTGACGTTCTCTTCCTTCATGAGGATGTCATTACCAACCTTAAGTGCTCCGAGAGCTGTGTAAAGGTGTGTTCTCATGAAGTTTGAAAGGTTGAACTTATCATCAGGTCTTCTTACAAACAGAGGTCTTCCTTCGTTGAAGCCTGTAATGCTCTCGCCTGAGAAGTAGTTGTATGCAAGGAGTCCGCCACAATCAGCATCACCTTCCATAGCCTTGCGATAAAGTGTTCCGTAAAGTGTATCGTCATCAACATCCTTGCCGATAGCGCCTGCGAACTCTCTAAAGAGTCCTACCCACGCGTTGAGGTCAGATGTACAGTTGTTGCAGTGTACCATGGCAACTTCTTCGCCGCTTGGTGTTGTAACAAGGTCCAGCTCAGGATATGCCTTTGAAAGGCTGTGCTCAAGAACAACCATTGAGAACACACTTGTTCCGGCTGAGATATTACCTGTTCTTACACCTACAGAGTTTGTAGCAACCATTCCAGTTCCAGCATCTCCCTCAGGAGGACATACAGGGATACCTGCCTTAAGAGTTCCGGTAGGATCAAGCTTTTTTGCACCTTCTTCAGTAAGCTTGCCTGCAGAAGCACCTGCGGGAAGTGACTTTGGAATGATGTCTCTTATCTTCCAGCCAAGGTTCTTTGGAGCAATGAGCTCGTCAAACTGATCAAGCATCTTCTCGTTGTAGCTGCAGGTAGCAGAATCAATCGGGAACATACCGGATGCATCGCCAACGCCAAGAACCTTCTCGCCGGTCAGCTGCCAGTGAACGTATCCTGCAAGGGTTGTAAAGAAATCAATCTTTGAAACATGCTCTTCACCATTGAGTATTGCCTGATAGAGGTGTGCAATGCTCCATCTCTGAGGAATGTGATATCCCAAAAGATCTGTGAGCTTCTCTGAAGCCTCTTCTGTTATTGTATTTCTCCAGGTCCTGAATGGCACAAGAAGATTGCCTTCTTTATCAAACGCCATGTATCCATGCATCATAGCAGAAAATCCCATGGCACCTACTGTTGTCAGCTTCTCCCCGTACTGTTTCTCAACGTCAGCTGCCAGGTTCTTGTAACAGTCCTGGAATCCTCCCCATACGTCATCGAGAGTGTAGGTCCAGATACCATTGTCCAGGCGGTTCTCCCAGCTGTGTGAACCGGAAGCGATTGGATTGTACTCAGAATCTGTAAGTACAGCCTTGATTCTTGTTGAACCAAACTCGATACCAAGATATGTCTTTCCCTCTGCAATTGCCTTTTTTGCGTCTCCCATAATTACCTCCATTTGTTTAATTGTTT
>JAEEGJ010030988.1_pt1 | contig 10400 bp, 7 predicted proteins | sample 8958761 | NCBI WGS metagenome assembly JAEEGJ01 (sample SAMN16246546, study PRJNA631951) | gut metagenome | biome: gut microbiome; feature: rumen; material: RS-attached | host: Bos | place: Iran: Karaj | collected 2018-10 | reverse complement strand
AGATATGCATCAGTTCGCTGCTCAACCCGTCGCTGATGTCCATCATACTTGTAGGGTGGATTCCTGCCTTCTGGAGCGCCTCGATGACGTCCCCTCTTGCCTCAGGTTTGAGTTGTCGTTCCAGTATGTACTCCCTTCCGCTAAAGTCGGGCTGGGCTTCACGCAGAAGTTCCATCTGTTCCTTGCTGCCACTCTTGCGGGCCTGCTCAACCTGGTCGTTATGGATGACCTTCTCCCTCTCCAAAAGCTGCAAGCCCATATAGGCCGCGCCCAAGTTTCCGCTAACACAGATCAGGTCGGTCGGCTTCGCACCACTGCGGAGAACCAAGTCCTCGCTTCGAGCCTCGCCTATCGCCGTAATACTGATGGCGAGACCAGTTAGGCTGGCAGTCGTGTCTCCACCCACAATATCAACACCCCACTTCTCACAAGCCAACCTCATTCCTGCATAGATTTCTTCGATATCTTCCACTTTGAACTTGCTCGAGATGGCAAGGCTTACGGTCAATTGTTTCGGCCTGGCATTCATCGCGAAGATGTCGCTGAGATTGACCATAACTGCCTTATAACCAAGATGTCGCAAGGGAACATAGGTGAGGTCAAAGTGCACACCCTCCATCAGAAGGTCGGTCGTGACGACAGTTCGCATCCCCTCCGTCGGAGCGAGGATGGCACAATCGTCCCCTATGCCCTTGATGGTGGACTCGTTCTTCGTTTTTATGTCTTTTGCGAGGCGTTCGATAAGGCCGAATTCGCCCAGTTCCGATATCTCCATAACCCTTCTTCTCTAAACTCTAAACCTTTAACTCTAAACTGTCTTAACCATTTCCTCCATGATGGTTGCCATGAAAGGCTGGACAGCTTCGGCAGCCCTTTGTACCTCTTCGTGCGTGACTTTGACAGGAACTGCCGTTCCGCCCAAATCGGTGATGATGCTCATACCAAAGACTTTGATACCGCAATGATTGGCGACAATCACTTCAGGAACCGTACTCATACCTACTGCATCGGCTCCCCAACGCGCAAACATGCGATATTCTGAAGGCGTTTCGTAGGTCGGACCTTGAGTGGCGAGATAGACACCATGCTGCACCTTGATGCCGTGCTTAGCGGCAATCTCGTCGGCTTTGGCAATGAGGTCGAGACTATAAGCCTCGCTCATATCCGGGAAACGCGGTCCTGTAGGGATGTTCTTGCCGTGCAAGGGATTCTCCGGCATGAAGTTGATCTGGTCGGTTATGATCATGAGATCGCCGATTTGGAAGTCCGGATTGGTTCCTCCAGCAGCATTGCTGACAAAGAGCGTCTTGATGCCCAACTCATACATGACTCGTATAGGAAAAGTCACTTGCTGCATCGTGTAGCCTTCATAGTAGTGGAAACGGCCTTCCATAGCCATCACATCGACTCCTCCAAGACGGCCGAAGATGAGTTCTCCTGCGTGACCTTCAACGGTGGAAACGGGGAAATTGGGGATTTCCGCGTAGGGAATGGACAAGAGCCGCTCGATGCGTTGAGCAAGCTGACCCAATCCTGTACCAAGAACGATTGCCGTCGTGGGAGCATTCGGCATCCTATTGCGGAGCCATTCAGCTGTTTCTTTTATTTTCTCGTACATAGTCTTTGATTGTTTTATCTAACTTTTCCTTTTCATTCCGCATAATGCTTATCCCGATTGGGAGCACATAAGTACTCTGCTTCACTTCTTCCGTCAGACCTTGCAAATGCAGAAGTCGGGCCGCATCCTTCTCCGTAGTGATGATGATATGCGGTTGTGGAAGGTCCTTCAACGCTTGATTGATAGTCTCCACATCTCGCTGAGAGAAGTAATGATGGTCTGGAAAAGTGAGAGGAGAGATGTGTTGGACGTACCTTCTGACGTCCTGTTCCATCTGACGAGGGTTGCCTATTCCGGTCAGGAGGAGTACGTGGGTGTTGTCCTTCCTCAGCGTATCCGGTTCGAGCGAGCCGTCACCCCACAACTGATACATCGTCTCGTAAGTGAAGGTGCTGAAGAACAGTTGCTGATAAGGCCTGATATTCAGCGACGAAAGGATGACTCGGAAACCCATCGCATTGATGTGCTGGGGGCATTTTGTGACGATTATCGTCGAGGCACGATTGCTGGAAGAAGCCCTTTCGCGCAGTCTTCCTGCAGGAAGGAGGCAGTCGTCGGAAATGATGCGATGATAGTCGACGAGCAAGATGTTGTGTCCTGCCTTCACATATCTGTGCTGATAGGCGTCGTCGAGGAGTATGACCTCCACATCCTTGGTAGCCTCATCCGCCATCAGTCGCTCTATTCCGCGTCTTCTGTTGGCATCTACGGCAACATATATATCAGGGAACTTTTGCTTTATCTGCCAAGGTTCATCGCCTATTTCCTCCATCGTGGAATCCTTTGTGGAAAGGATGTAGCCCTTCGTCCTGCGCTTGTAACCTCTGCTGAGGACTGCCACACGATATTGGTCGGCAAGCAGTCGGATGAGGTATTCCACTGTTGGGGTCTTTCCTGTGCCGCCTACAGTGATGTTTCCAACATTGATTATTGGAATGTCATACGACACAGAAGGCAGCACACCCATGTCGAAGAGGGCGTTTCTGGTGTCCACCCCCAGCCCGTAAAACCAGCTGAGGGGCTTCAACCACCTGCGTATCTGTGTCATATCACCTTCCATAGTTTTGCCGAGAAGCTTACTTTATGTTCGGATCAAACGGCATGCGAGCCTGAACTGGGTTCATCTTACCAATTCGGCGAACGAGGGCAAAGGCGGGATAATACTCGCCAAGAGCGGCTCTGAGCTGTCCCTCGAGATAGTCGTTCTTACCCTTGTCGAGCAAAGACATATACCAAGGTTCCGGACTTGGGTAGTTTCCGACGGTATAGTCCTTCAGTTCTGCGAGCTCGGATGCTGCTTTGATGGCGTCATCGAGGTTGCCCAACTCATCGACAAGACCTATCTTCAGGGCCTGTTCACCAGTCCATACACGACCTTCTGCGATTGCCTTCACGCTGTCCTGAGCCATTCCACGACCACCTGCAACTCTGCCTGTGAAGAGTTCGTAGCCGTTGTTGATGTAGTTCTGCATCTTGGCAGCTTCGTTTGCGTTGAACGGTCTGCCTGTTGCTCCGAAGTCGCTCATAGCGTTGGTTTTCACTACGTCGAAGCTGAGGCCGAGCTTTTGCGTGAGCAATTCACTTGCATCAGGAATCATGCCGAAAATGCCTATGCTGCCAGTCAAAGTCATAGGTTCGGCAAAGATCTGGTTGGCTCCGCAACTGATGTAATAGCCTCCACTTGCTGCCAAACCACCCATACTGATGACGACAGGCTTTTCTGCGCGAAGAAGTTGAACTTCGTGCCAGATCTGTTCGCTTGCAAAAGCTGAGCCGCCAGGGCTGTTAACGCGGATGACGACGGCTTTCACGTCCTTATCCTTGCGCAGTTTCTGCAGGTCGGTTATGGTTGCTTTCGTGGTGATTTGGTGTTCCTGACTGAATCCGAAACCCTGGCTGTCATTGATTTCTCCATAAGCATAATAGACGGCGACCTCATCGTCGACCTTCTTCCCGAGGTCGTCTGCAGCAGCCACATCAGCGATGGTTGTGAAGTTCAGGTCGTCGTCTTCGCCAAGTTCGAGACGCGTCTTCAAGGCTTCTTTCACGTCGCTCAGGTAAGCGAGCTTGTCTGCGAGCTTGTTGTCGACGTAGGTTTTTGCCTCACAAAGAATGACTGTCGTATCTGCGAGGGCATTGAGAGCGTCCACTTCGAGCTTTCTGCTCTTGGCAACATCCTTGAGCATATTGTTCCAGATGCTGCTCAAAAAGCTCATCACCTGCTCGCGGTTGGCATCACTCATCTCTGTGTTGATGTAGGGTTCTACTGCGCTCTTGTAGGTTCCGACCTTGAAGACTTGCATCTTCACGCCGAGTTTCTTCATCAGACCAGTGTAGAAGATGGGCTGGCTCGACATACCACTCCAGTCAATTGAGCCGATAGGATTGAGGTAGACCTCGTCTGCAACGGAGCACAGATAGTAGGCTGCGCGAGAATAATTGTCGCCATAAGCCACAATCCATTTGCCTGATTCCTTGAACTCGACAAGTGCTCTACGCAATTCCTGCAGGTCGGCAGGATAAGCGGCAAACGAGCCTGCTTCGAGATAGATGCCCTTCACTCTGTCGTTTACTGCAGCTTTCTTGAGAGCGTCGAGAGCCTGGTCAAGACCGATACTGAGGTCTTCGCCCTGACTGAAGATGTCATACGGGCTGCCTTCGCCTGCTCTGTCCACAACTTCGCCCTGCAGTTTGAGGCGGAGGACAGCGTTCTTGGGCACAGAACTGGTGGCTCCTTCGCTGGCAACCATACCCGCAACGGAGACAATTGTAATGACTGTGAAGATGATGCTGGTCAGGATGATACCTACGATCGTGGCCAGAACGTACTTGAAAAACTCTTTCATTTTGTTATTGCAATTGGTTAATACTTTACCTATTTAATATAATATCGGCAGGCAAAGTTAGCGATTCTTTGCAACATACACAAGGTTTTTGTAAAAAAAAGGCAGTTACGATTCAAAACGTCACCAGTTGCGTTCCCAATCGTCGCACTATACGATTGCAATCATAACACTATACAAATGCAATCGTCACACTAGTAAATCGCAAACTTCACACTAGTAAATTGCAAACTTCACACTAGTAAATCGCAAACTTCACACTAGTCGTTTTCGAACGCTCCCTAGCTGGTCCTGCTTTTCCTCATGGCAAGGGCGACGGAAGACCACACTCCAAGCAGGGCTACAAGCAGAGTCTGGAGGGTATGGACAATGAGGACAAAGAGTGCGGCATCAGTCTGTCCCACTCCATAAAGCACCAAAACCGTCTTGACTGCAAAGTGCCAGGATCCAGCCCCGTTTGGTGTAGGAACCAATACGGCAAAGGTGCCTACCACGAAAGCCACGAGAGCGGCCAAAAGACCAAGTCCCGCAGTAAAGTCGAAACAGAAGAAAGTCAGGTAGAAGTGCAGGAAATAGCTCACCCAAATGCCTACCGAATAGACGATGAAGAGCAGCGGATTCTCCACCTCCCTAACAGAAAGCAAGCCGTTCTTCAAGTCCGAAAGCACAGATGTCGTTCTTGAAAGGATACGGAAACGCCTGGAAACCAAGACGATGCAGACAAGGGCCAGAAGTCCGCAAACTGCAGTCACAATCCAACCCGCCAAAGAGAACTGACCAAGCAAACCACCCATCGAAACCCCCGTCTGCTGGAAAAAGTCCAGGAAAACAGGTATTTGCGTCAGGAAAGTCAGAAGGGAAAGCACCAATATAAGTAATGTGTCGATAATCCTCTCCGTCACAACAGTTCCAACCAGGCAAGTGAAATTCGTCCCCTCATAACGCTTCAAGACTCCACACCTCAGCACTTCCCCCACTCTTGGCACAACAAGACTGCTGGCGTAACTGAGGAAAACGGCATGAACGCAAGTGGAAAGTCGCGGCTTTTCCCCTGCTGGAGCCAAAACCTGACGCCATCTCACAGCTCGCAAAACCTGTGCCAAAATGCCAAATGGCAGGCTGAGAAGCATCCAAGTCCACGACATCTTCTGCGAAAGGGCGTCCACAAGCTCTTCCCAACGAATGCCACGATACATCCACCACAATATGCCTGCAGCCAAAACCAAAGGCACACCTATTTTGAGAAACTTTCTTACCCTTTGCACGACTTAAATCAACTTTTTTTCTTATCTTTGCAGTGCAAAAGTACGAAGAATTAAGGAGAATGAGAACTGTAAAGCCAAAAAAGTTCCTCGGACAGCACTTTTTGACCGATTTGAGCATAGCTTCGCGCATTGCCGACACAGTCGATGCCTGCCCGGAACTGCCCATCTTGGAAGTCGGACCAGGCATGGGAGTGATGACTCAGTACCTTGTTCAGAAGCCGCGACTGGTCAAAGTGGTCGAGATAGACTACGAAAGCGTGGAATATCTCCGCAAAAACTATCCTGACCTCGAAGACAACATCATCGAAGACGACTTCCTGAAGATGCATCTCGACCGTACTTTCCAAGGCTCGCCATTCGTCCTGACTGGCAACTACCCCTATAACATCTCCAGCCAAATCTTCTTCAAGATGCTCGATTACAAGGATTTGATTCCCTGTTGCACAGGCATGATTCAGAAAGAAGTGGCGGAAAGAATGGCGGCAAAACCAGGCAACAAGACCTACGGCATACTGAGCGTTCTCATTCAAGCCTGGTATGATGTGGAATATCTCTTCACTGTGGAACCTGGCGTCTTCAATCCCCCGCCAAAAGTTCGTAGTGCAGTCATCCGCCTCACCCGTAACAAAACGACCGACTTGGGCTGCGACGAAAAACTCTTCAAAAGGCTGGTCAAGACAACATTCAACCAAAGACGCAAGACCCTTCGCAACAACATCAGGCCCCTTCTCGCACAAATCGAGAACGAAAGCGAGGTCAAACCAGATTTCACAGCACTCCTGGCCGACCCCATTATGACGCTAAGACCAGAACAGCTCAGCGTCGAAGACTTCATCAACCTTACCCTTCGCATACAAAACGAAACAAGCAGATAGCAACAAAAACACTTCATTATGGAATTCTTGATACTGATTGGCTGCGTAGCTCTCCTGATGTATGGCATGAAAGTGATGAGCGAAGGACTGCAGAAAATGGCAGGCAGCAAGCTCTCCAACGTCTTGGGCACGATGACGACAAACCGCTTCACAGGCCTTCTGACTGGTGCCTTCATCACAACCTCCATCCAGTCCTCGACGGCAACCACCGTCATGACGGTCAGCTTCGTCAGTGCCGGCTTGCTCACACTCTCGCAAGCCATCAGCGTCATTATGGGCGCAAACATCGGTACGACAGCAACTGCCTGGATTATGGTGCTGGGATCCTTCGACATGCGGCTCGTCGTTTATAGCGCCATCATTATTGCAATCGCCCTCATCTATACGAAGCGAAGCATCAATACGGGTGAATTCCTGATGGGTTTGGCACTTATGCTCTTGGGCCTCAGCACATTGAAAACGAACGCCATCGAGATGGACTTGGGCCACAACGAACGCCTGCTGAACTTCCTTTCCGGCCTTTCAGGATGGGGATACGGCAGCTACTTCCTCTTCCTCTTCATTGGCGGACTCCTGACCTGCGCTGTCCAAAGCTCCGCAGCAATCATGGCGATAACGATGACGCTGTGTTCTACTGGCGCGCTTCCCATTGATATGGGCATCGCGCTGGTAATGGGCGAGAACATCGGAACGACCATAACGAGTAATGTTGTCGCTATGAGTGCAAGCGTTCAGGCACAAAGAGCGGCTCGCGCCCACCTCATTTTCAACCTTTTCGGCGTGATATGGGTGCTCTGCATCTACAAGTACTTTGTCGCCTTTGTATGTCAACTGGTAGGTTGCGACCCGCATGCCAAGCAACAAGACATGGTGACGCTCAACGCTGCCCTTGCCGCCTTCCACACAGCTTTCAACGTTTGTAATGTGCTCATCCTCATCTGGTTTATCAAACCCATGGAGAAAGTCGTATGTCTTCTAGTGCCTCAACGCGAAGGAGAACACGAGGACGACGAGATGAAGCTCAAGTATATTGGTGGAGGTCTGCTTTCGACGGCAGAACTTTCTATCCTCGAAGCCAGGAAAGAGGTTAATGTCTTCATTACACGTTTGCTGAGGATGTACGGAATGGTGCAAGACCTCTTGCATACCACAAAAGGCGAGGAATTCAACAAACTCTATTCGCGCATCGAGAAATACGAAAGCATAACGGACCGAATGGAGATAGAGATTGCCGATTACCTGACGGAAGTAAGCGAAGGACGGCTTAGCGTGGAATCGAAGATGGACATCCAAAAGATGATGCGTGTCTGCTCGGAACTGGAAAGTATAGGCGACTCGTGCTTCAACATGGCTCGAACCATGAAAAACAAACGCCAGTATGCCAACGAAGATTTCACTGAAACACAATACCAACACATACATAATATGATGGGACTTGTCGGTGAAGCCCTTGCCGAAATGCAGGTTGCAGTCAATCTGGGCGAACATCGGCACATCGACCTCAACAAGAACTATAACACGGAGAACGAGATAAACAACTATCGCGACCAACTTAAATACCAGAACATCATCGATGTTAACAACAAGCTTTACGACTATCAGATAGGCGTCTTCTACATGGATCTCATTTCGGAATGCGAGAAGCTTGGCGACTTCATCATCAATGTTCTGGAAAGTTTCGGCTTGAAGGAGCGAAAGAATTGAACAGGATATGACAAACAATGCCGATATGCGTTTGCTGCAACTCCTCGCCCAAACGTTTCCCAACAGCGAGAGTGCAAGCACGGAAATCATTAATCTTGAGGCAATCCTCAGTTTGCCGAAAGGTACAGAACACTTCGTTGCCGACATTCATGGCGAGCATGAAGCCTTTCTGCATATCCTCAGGAATGCCAGCGGAAACATCAAGAGAAAGGTTCACGACCTGTTCGACGGCACACTTCCAAAAGATGTGATGCACGATCTCTGCACCCTCATCTACTATCCTGAAAAGCGTCTCGAAATGATAGAGGAAAGCACAGACGAGGACTTGTCTGGCTTCTATGCTCAAACACTCTTGCAGCTCATCCAGGTTTGTCAGTCCGTAAGCAGCAAGTACACTCGAAGCAAGGTCCGCAAAGCCCTTCCAAAACAGTTCGCCTACATCATCGAGGAGCTCCTTCACGAAAGTCCAAACGACGAAGACAAGGATGCCTATGTGCAGAGAATCATTGAGACAATCGTACAGATAGGGCAGGCTCGCAACTTCATTGTCGCTATCTGTAACGTCATCCACAAGTTGAGCATCGACCAACTTCACATTCTTGGCGACATCTTTGACCGTGGTCCTGGAGCCCACATCATTATGGATTATCTGCTCACTCGCGAGAACTTCGACCTGCAGTGGGGCAATCATGATGCACTTTGGATGGGTGCTGCTGCAGGTTGTGACGCTTGTATCGCCATCGTTTTGCGTCTTTCGTTGCGTTTCGCAAACATGGCTACGCTTGAAGAAGGCTACGGAATCAACCTCCTTCCGCTTGCCACATTCGCGATGGAAACCTATGCCGACGATCCTTGCCTGCAGTTCCAACCTCTTGGAAGACCTGAAGACGGGAAGGTCGACGAGAAGCGACTTCGCCTCATAGCTCAGATGCATAAAGCGATTTCCGTCATTCAGTTCAAACTCGAGGGACAGCTCATCAAGCAGCATCCTGAATGGAATATCGACAGACGAGGCACCCTCCAGAACATCGACCTTAGCAAAGGAACCTATCGTTTCGACGGAAAAGACTATCCCTTGCTCGACACCTTCTTCCCCACTCTTGACAAAAACGACCCCTACAAACTGACTGCTGAGGAAGAGGAACTCGTCAAAAGGCTCCACCACTCCTTCCGTATTTCCGAAAAGCTTCAGAAACATATCCGACTTCTCTTCAGTCATGGGTCGATGTATACTGTCTGCAACAGTAATCTCCTCTATCATGCTTCCGTTCCTCTCAATGCTGACGGGAGTTTGCGACAAGTCAAGATTGACGGAAAGGCGTATCAAGGTCGCGATTTGATGCAGATAATCGAGTTGAAAATGCGTACTGCATTCCAGCACGACACACCTCGAGAGCAAAGACTCGAAGCGAGAGATTTCTTCTGGTATCTTTGGTGCGGACCAGACAGTCCACTCTTCGACAAGAGTCGTATGACGACGTTCGAGCGATATTTCCTCGCCGATCCAGCCACGCATCACGAAGAAAAAGGCGCCTACTACCAGCTTCGAGAAGATCCTGCCGTTTGTACTCGCATCCTGGACAGTTTCGGAGTTGAAGGAGAGACCCGCCACATCATTAACGGTCACGTTCCTGTTCATGCCAGCCAAGGTGAGAACCCCATCAAAGCAGACGGTATGCTGATGGTTATCGACGGAGGTTTCGCCAAGTCTTACCATCACACAACTGGTATTGCAGGCTATACGCTCGTCTATCACAGCCGAGGTTTCCAACTCATTCAGCACGAGCCATTTACAAGCACACAAGATGCCGTTGCGAAAGGTACGGATATTAAGAGCAGCACACAAATCGTCGAGATGATGGGCAGACGCATTCGCGTTCGCGATACAGACAAAGGTCGTCAACTACAGGAACAGATTAAGGAACTGCGGCAATTGCTTCACGCTTACCGTCACGGCCTCATAAAGGAGAACGCGAAAAAGTAGAGGTTCCAAAAGTTCTGCAGTGAAGTTGCCAAACGTCACACTAGTAAATCGCAATCGTCACACTAGTAAATTGCAATCGTCACACTAGTAAATCACAAACGTCACTGGGGA
>JAEEGJ010030985.1_pt1 | contig 10400 bp, 10 predicted proteins | sample 8958761 | NCBI WGS metagenome assembly JAEEGJ01 (sample SAMN16246546, study PRJNA631951) | gut metagenome | biome: gut microbiome; feature: rumen; material: RS-attached | host: Bos | place: Iran: Karaj | collected 2018-10 | reverse complement strand
GGACAGAGCTCGAAGGCCACTCCCGCGGGTGCCGTCGCCAAGTTCGCCACCTCTGGTAAGAAGATCCGCAAGAAAGACCTCGGCATGATTGCCAAGAGCTACGGCTACGTCTATGTCGCCCAGGTCGCTATGGGAGCCTCGCAGGCCCAGTACTTCAACGTCATCAAGGAGGCCGAGGCCTATCACGGTCCTTCGCTGATCATCTGCTACGCCCCCTGCATCAACCACGGCATCAAGATTGGTATGGGCCGCACACAGAACGAGGAGAAGAAAGCCGTCGAGTGCGGCTATTGGCACCTCTGGCACTACAATCCTGCCGAAGAGGAAGAAGGCAAGAACGGCTTCCACCTGGATTCCAAGGAACCCGACTGGAGCAAGTTCCGCGACTTCATCATGGGCGAGGTCCGTTACAACTCGCTGATGAAGACCTTCCCCCAGGAAGCCGAAGAACTCTTCGTCGCCACCGAAAGAAATGCAAAACTCCGTTATGAAGGTTATAAAAAGCTTTCCGAACTCTAATAGTTTTGCAGTTCTTCAAGCGCAGCCGAAGGCATGAGCACCGTTGAAATTAGATATAGTACAGCAAATAACGCCAAACTGCGCTACGAAGGCTACAAGAAACTGAGCGAGATGTAATCTTGCATCACCATTCTAAACGCAAAAGCCGAGTCCAGCAGTGGTCTCGGCTTTTTCATCCCCCTTTATTACCTGTCCCGTACAACAAAAACATCCCCCATATTAAAAAAAAAATGTAACTTTGCAGTTTGAAATTGAATAATAAAAAAGACATTTTTCTGCCAAGAAATCAGTATATAAAATCAATATAATAATAGATGCAGTTAGAAAAAAATCGTCATGAACGGTGTAGTATGGAAAAATGATTAAGGAGTACATATCATGAAAATACCTTTTAAAGTATCTGCTCGAACAGCTCGACTGATTGGTCGTGAAAATGTAGCCACATCCAAGGGGGCTATAATTGAGCTTGTCAAGAATGGCTATGATGCGGATAGTAAGTATAGCATTATTTATCTTGATAATCAAGATAGCGTATTTCATGATACAATGTCTGTTGTTCAATATGATAGACTGCTTCGCCGAGGGATTGATGTGCGTTTACTCGAATCATTATATCAAAGAAAAGAGGATTATTATCTGTTTTCTGGAGTATCCACAGATAAAGATGTTCAGACTCTTGTTTCCGAACTGAAGAATCTGGCCGAGCTATATATTATTGATTGTGGGGAGGGAATGACTCGTCAAATTATCGAGAACCATTGGATGACAATTGGTACCGATAATAAATCAAACAATTTCATTACCTCAATAAAAAAAAGGGTCAAGGCCGGGGCAAAGGGAATCGGAAGATTTGCACTTGATAAGTTGGGAGAGAGTTGTGAGATGATTACCGTATTTGATCCCAAGGTCCATTCTGATGTGGACGAAAATGGTAATCAGTATGGCTATACGGGCTATCTATGGAAAGTTAATTGGGGCGATTTTGAAGGCACTTCAAAAACAATAGATGCTGTCGAAGCAACACTGGAAGGTATTTCGCGCTCTTACATAGATTGTATAAAATCTCTTAGTATTCCCGATTCCATCAAAGATGTGCTGAGAAACTGTGAAGAGGCCGTGCATGGGACCATCCTGAAAATCTCCAATCTTCGTGATTCATGGGATGAAACAATGGTTTCTCAATTGTTTGATGACCTAGGTGTGTTAGTGCCACCTTCTGAAGATACAGATTATTCTATTATTCTGCGAGACTCATTGAATCCCGAGAAATATGGTTCGGTAGAGAGTGCCTTTTGCGATGATTATGATTACAAAATATCAGCACATGCTACAGCTGATCAGAATGTTAAAATTCGAGTATTTCGCAATGAGTATGATGTAGAAGCCATCCCTCCTTCTTTTTTTGCCAGGGACAACCAACAGAAACCAGGATTTACCAAATTGGATTTTACTCGAGGTTACTGGGATACAGAACGTACTTTTGCACAACTAGTACCAGGCTTTAAGGACGGAGATATCAATAATGTACTTCACAATATAGGTGCATTTGATTTTACTTTTTATTATTTAAAGCGATCTGCAACACGACAAGATGAGAGTCGATTCTACTATCGTCATTGTGCCTACAATCTTCGCAAAGATTGGTTGGATAAATTTGGTGGAATAAAACTATTCCGGGACGGTTTTAGGGTTAGACCTTATGGAGAACGCAATGACTCTGCTTTTGACTGGTTAGGGCTTGGTGCTCGAAAACAGAAGAGCCCTGCTGGTATTGCAAAACCCGATGGTGGATATAAAGTTGAGGTAGAAAATGTGGCAGGCTCCATCATGATTTCTCGTTTAACAAATATCGATTTTGAAGATAAGTCGAGTCGAGAAGGCCTGCAAGAAAATCAAACATTCAGTGTATTTAAACAAATCATTCAAGGGATAATAGGAATTTTTGAGGTCGACCGAGCAACTATTGCGCGAGAAATGAGCGCTGATGACTATGAACGAAATGGAGAAGCTCGTGAACGTGAGCAAGCGGAACTATTGGCAAAAAAAATAATTGAAAATCAGCGTAATTCCAAACAATCGGAGGAGGATAAAAAAAACCCTCATTATCGTTCAATGACATTGCTTGCCGCCCTTAACGATGAAAAGGATAGGGAAATAGAACAACTCAGGGAGGAGCAAAAAGTGCTTAGAGCTTTGGCAAGTAGTGGTTTGATGTTAGCCTCATTTAGCCATGATCTTAGTAAGTTGAATATTTCGATGAACAATCGCTATGACAAAATCAAAGCATTGTTTCTAGACAAATTATCCGAGGATGTTTTCTCTCAGGTTGAGGACCGAAAGAATCCCTATTTGCTTTTGGAACGAGCCAGACAAACTGATGAGAAAATGCAGAATTGGCTTAATTTCTCAACTAGCATTATTAAAAAAGATAAACGTAGAAGAAGAAACATCCTACTTGATTCCTATTTTGAAGGTCTTGATATAACATGGAACTCTGTTTTTGAGTCTCGTAACGTTCTTTTCAATTATTCGGGAGATCCAGGGTTGAAAATAAGAGCTTTTGAGATTGATTTTGACAGCATTTTTTACAACTTATTCTCAAATTCTATCGAGGCATTTGCAAGATTAAAAGTTGATAGACAACGAAAAATTAATGTGGATTTTCATGTTACAGATAAATCAATACGTTGTGAATATCGAGATAGCGGACCTGGATTGAGTCCAGATATTATCAATCCTGAAGAAATTCTTCAACCGCTTTTTACAACAAAACGCAATCGTACTACCGGTGAAGAAATCGGAACGGGTTTAGGTATGTGGATTGTAAATCTTGTTGCCAAGGATTACAATGCAAATGTCAAAATATTAAGCCCAGATATTGGTTTTGCTATTGTCATAGATTTCCCCAAAAAATACGAAAATAAATAAAAACATTAATATGGAATATAAAGTTATTTTTATTGATGAAGAACAGGAGCAACAGGAATTGTTTCAGGATTATATGGAGGCAGTTGCCGATCAGATAGAAGTGACTTGTATTTTCCCCAAAGCGGAAATGGAAGAAATGCTTCAAGAAATTGACGAGCGGCATCCTGATGCTATTGTAACTGATTATTTACTTAATGATATCAAGGAGTATGTTAAGTATAATGTCTCATATACTGGTGTGGAATTAGTCCGTCAGTATAGGGCAATGCGCCCGGATTTCCCTTGCTTTATCATTACTTCATTTGACAATGACGCTGTTTCCGAAACAGATGATGTTAATCTTATTTACGTAAAGAACATCCTTAACAACAAAGAAGAGGGTGTTAAGGTTCATTTCTATGACAAAATTAAGGAACAGATTTCCAAATATCAGAAATCAATAGAATTAGCGAAGAATGAGCTACATTCTTTACTGACTAAAAAAGAAGATGGAGATATTGATCCAACACAGGAGCAGAGAATTATTGAACTCGATGACTTTTTAGAAAAGTCTTTAGATAATTATAGCGCACTTCCTTCCGAGATGAAAAAAGTATCTAATTTAGATAAACTGACTTCAATGATAGCCAAAGTCGATGAACTACTAGAAAAGATTGATTGATATGACACATCAATTTAGGACAACAACACCTGTTCGCAGTTATACTGGAGAACAAAAAAAGGATTATCACCAGTACAAAGAGCAACTTGCAAATGATTTCAACCATCGCTGCGGCTATACCGATTGTCAGGATCATTGGTTTGGAGGACAACGAACTTTTCAAATAGATCACCTTCAGCCGTGGTCAAAATATCCTAACAGAAAAAACGATTATTCAAATTTAGTATATTGTTGCTCATATGTAAACCGGGCAAAGTCGGATGACGACAATCCTAATTATTTGGATCCTTGCGATAATGATTATAACAATCATTTCTTTCGTGATAAAGATGGGTGCATCCATGGCAAAACCGAGCAAGGAATGTTCATGGCCAAGCAAATGTGTCTATCCTTGAGAAGATATGCAATAATGTGGAATTTAGAGCAATTAGAGCTACGCATTGATAGAATTCGACAGGTTTTGAAACAGAAACCCGAACTTGAACCTATTCTTTCAGAACTTCTTTCTATGCATTACGACTATGTGAAGTCTTTACGTCTTCATCAATGAAACGGGAGATATTCACATACCTCAAACGCAAAAAGTTGACAGACATTCAATCTGTCAATAGGTTGTTTGTCTCTGCATTTATGAGACACTATAATATAATGTCTCATAACAACTCATTGCTTATGTTGAATTACATAAAAGATGAGGATGAAGATGCTGAAACTCTTTTTGATTTTGTAAGGCATCTTGATAAATGTGAATGCGAGTATTCTTTAGAGGATTTGACTCAATTATTTGAGTTCGTAATTTCACCGTCAGATCGAAAAGTTACAGGAGCCGTATATACCCCGAAACATATTCGTGAGAGGATTGTAGATGAAATAACACGAGGTCTTGCTCCAACCATCCTTTCTAACAAAAAGTTCGCTGATATTTCCTGCGGTTGTGGCGGTTTTTTTTTGACAATTGCACAATTAATCCATACTTCTTCCGGGAAAAAATATTCACAAATATTTCATGAGAATATTTTCGGAGTGGATTTACAGAAATACTCTATTCTGCGCACAAAACTTTTACTATCTCTGCTGGCACTAATAAACGGGGAAGATATTGATATTGAATTCAATTTGTATGAAGCCAACTCTCTCTCTTTTGATTTCTCTAAAATTGCGCCATTTGATTTTGTTGTTGGCAATCCACCTTATGTATGTGCTCGTAATATGTCAGAAGATAGCCGAAGGTTGTTGGGTAATTGGAGTGTATGTACTTCTGGAAATAGTGACCTTTATATTCCGTTCTTCCAAATTGCCACAGAAAATCTACGTCAAGGAGGAAGAGTGGGTTTTATCACTATGAATAGTTTCTTGACTAGCTTGAATGGTCGAGCATTGCGTAAATATTTTCACGATGTTAGTTATGATATCAAAATAGTTGATTTTCGTGGGCATCAAATGTTCCCAAGCAGGAATACCTACACTTGTTTTTTCTTTTTGACAAAAGAGGATTCCGTTTCAATTGGCTATTGTGTCGATGAGCAAGCCAAGTTACCCAAGCATTTCAATTTCAAAAAGTATTATTATAAGGAACTTGATTCTTTTTCTGGCTGGAAGATGAATGATCGAATTCTTATTCGGCAGGTGGAAAAGATTGGGATCCCTATTGAAAAATACTGTCAGACTCGTCATGGTATTGCAACTTTAGCAAACAAAGTGTATGTTTTTCAACCAATATACAGCGATAATAATACTTATATTTTTGTAAAGGATGGTGTTGAGCATAGGATTGAAAAAGGTATCTGTCGAAAAATAGTAAACTCAAATAAATTTAATTCCGAAGTTTGCCTAGCAGATATACTTGAATATGTAATATATCCATACCGAGTTAATGAACATGGTAAAATAGAAGTGATTGACGAAAATGTGATGCGTGAAATTTTTCCATATGCTTATACATATTTAACCCAAAAACGAGAAATATTGTCACATAGAGACAAAAACAATACTGAGAAGTATCCAACATGGTATGCGTATGGTAGAACACAATCATTGTCGATGCCCCAATATAAGCTATTCTTTCCCAAAATAGCAAACAAACCTCTTCGTTGCGTACTCTGTGATGATAAAGAATTGTTGCTGTACAATGGCATTTCTTTTGTTAGCAACGAGATAACCAAATTAGAAGTTTTAAAACGAATTGTGGAATCATCTATTTTTTGGGAATATGTAGTATCAAATAGCAAACCATATTCGTCAGGATACTATTCTTTGAATGGGATTAATATCAAAAAGTTTGGAGTTCCTAATATGACAAAAGAACAAATTGATTTTTTAATTTCAATGGACAACCTAAAAGAAATCGATTTGTGGCTTCAAGCCTTTTACAAGTAATATATGCCAATAGCCTGCCTGCATTTATAATAAGGGAGAGGTATTCCTATGGACAATATAAAAAATGGCGTAAAAAGGAGTTCTTTGCAACGCCAAACAAACTAACGGAACAACTTTTTTTGACATGAGAAGAGAGATAGACCCCCAATCATCGCTGCGCGGACGGGCATTCGAGCTCTGGAAGAATGCCCCTATGCCGATAGTGACAATCACAAAAACTTTCAATATAGGCAGGCCTGTCAACCCTGTACTTGCCAATCCCGTATATCTTGCAGGTTATATTGAGCAAATGGGGACAGGAACTACTGATATTATTGATAGATGTGTTGAAAATGGTCTTCGCAAACCTGAATTCCATCAAGATGAAGATTTTAGGGTTGTTCTATGGGGACCAGAAGTGCAAGAAGGAGGTAAAGAAAGAGGTACAGAAGGAGGTACAGAAAGAGGTAAAGTAGCAGGTAAAGCTACAGGTAAGGTAGCAGGTAAAGTAGATAAAAATATCGCAAGAATTATCTTGGCAATTCGCGGCAATACTGTTTCTACACGTGAAATAATGGCTGCCATGCAATTAAAAGGCGGAGACAATTTCCGTAGTCGCTACCTGTATCCATCCATTGAAGCCGGTTATGTCAGTAAACTATATCCGGATTCAAAGAGCCGCCCAGACCAAGCCTATTACCTAACTGAAAAAGGCTTACAACTGCTTTCCAAATTGCTGAAGAAATAGCATTATCCGCATCAAGCATACATCAAAAAAACTAAAGAGAATGTCTAAGTCACAAGTGAAAAAGCTGCTCGCAGGGATGAGCAAGGAAGATGTCATCAATGTAGTGTTGGAACTCTATGATGCCAGAAAAGAGGCACGGGAATACCTCGACTACTTTGTCAACCCCGACGAGAAGGGTGAATTAGAGAAATTCAAGAAAATAGTCCTCAAGGAGTTTGACGACGATCTTTCGCGCAATCCCCAGTGCCGTTTCAGCGTGTGCCGAAAAGCTTTGTCTGACTTTAAGAAACTGGCTCCATCAGCCGACACGTTAGCTGAAGCAATGGTCTTCTATGTAGAACGCATCTACGAGTTTTCGTTCTGCAATGGCGACCTATGGGAACAATACTATGATTCCGGTATTAGCAATTTCTGCTCAGCGTTGAAATTCCTAATAAAGAACAAACTACTGGAATCCATGATGCCGCGCATAGTTCAGATAATGGCTTGGAGTTGGCCGTGTGGATACGGTTTTCACGGCATGACTGACGACACCTTCTGCGAACTTGTTCCTCCGCAATACCACAGCAAAGTAGATGAGGCAGATGCCTTGGGTGAGGCGCAATACTACGCCATGTATCCAAGCCTCAAGCATTAGTAACGCTTCTGTGCGGTCTGTATGCCACATCCCTACTTGCCGTATTGCCCCGAACGAACTAAAAGTTCAACACAATATTTTCAGCTTTCCAACGTTAGTAAAGGAAAGTAATAATTATGGCATCAGACAAGGCACAATATGTAGTGGCACTCATTGAGGAGTTCGCTAAGCATTACGGACTCACAACGATTGAGGCTACAGAGTACCAGACTTAAGAATATGAAGCAACCGAAGATAACCCAGGACAATGTGCATCTGCTATTGCCCAACAAGGTAGCTCAATTGGCCAATCGCCTTTTGCAGAACGGGGAGGCTAAAGATATAGCAAACGCGCTTACGATGATTTACACCTCACCAGTATATGCAAAACTAGAGCAAGAGAAGACCAAATATTGGTGGCTCGGAATAAATGCACTCTATCAGGAAATCAAGGATGTTATTTAAAAACTAATACTAGATATTATGAAATACAAATGCACCATTTGCAAGTATGAGTATGACCCCACTATGGGTGACCCCACGCAGGGCATAGCACCCGGAACACCTTTTGAACAGCTGCCTGCTGACTGGAAATGTCCGCGCTGCAAGCAGGGCAAGGAGAAGTTCGAACCCATCGAGGAGCCGAAACCCGCCAACCCCTATGCTGGCACACAGACCGAGAAGAACCTGCACGCCGCCTTTGCTGGCGAGAGCGAGGCACGCAACAAGTACACCTACTTCGCCTCGAAGGCTAAGAAAGAGGGCTTTGAGCAGATTGCCGCCCTCTTCCTGCAGACCGCCGAGAACGAGAAGGAGCACGCCAAATTGTGGTTCAAGGAGCTGAACGGCATCGGTACCACCGCCGAGAACCTTGCCGCTGCCGCCGCTGGCGAGAACTACGAGTGGACGGACATGTACGAAGGTTTTGCCCGCACCGCCGAGGCCGAGGGCTTCCCCGAGTTGGCCGCCAAGTTCCGTGGCGTGGCCGCTATCGAGAAGCACCACGAGGAGCGCTACCGCGCCCTGCTCCACAACGTTGAGACCAAAGAAGTCTTTGCCAAGAGTGAAGTGAAGGTGTGGGAATGTCGCAACTGCGGCCACATCGTCGTAGGCACCCAAGCCCCCGAGGTCTGCCCCGTCTGCAACCACCCGCAAGCCTACTTCGAAATCAACCAGCAGAACTACTAATCTGCATAAACCCTAGACACATGAAATCCGAGACCCACAACGGCCTCGGATTTCTGTTTAAAATACTTCGTGTGTGGCTATAGGTTGAAGACCTTTTTGAAAAACTCCACTGTGTGGGCGATGACCACTTTGCGGTGGCGGGTGATGGTGTGGTTCTCGCCTTTGACTACCTGGAGGCTGGCCTTGTCGCCGTAGGTCTGCAGGTATTTCTCGCTGCACCACATGGGGACGATGCCGTCGTGGTCTCCATGCAAAAGCAATACCTGTCCCGTATAGGCTGATGCGGTGCCGTAGATGTCGAGCTGCTGGGTGGTGAGCAGGTACTCGCGACCAAGTTTCATCGTGCCCCAACAGCGGATATACTCGGGTGGGTTCTTGGGGTCGAAACGGGCGTTAAAGAACTTGCCCCCTTGGCAGGCCTCTTTGATTACGGCTCCGGGAGCAATAAGCACTATGCCGTCCGGCGGTCATCGAAGCCACTACACCGCCCTGCGAGTGTCCCAACAGCCCGATGCCGTTTACATAGGGCAGCGAGCGCACATAGTTCCATATAGACTGAGCGTCGGCCAGTTCCTTCTCAATCGTCATGTCCTGCATACGGCCTTCGCTTTTGCCGTGACCATCGAAGTCGAAACGTACCGATGCAATGCCCGCCTTGGCAAGACCCTTGGCCAGTTGGGGCATGGGGATATAGTCTTTGCTGGAGAAGATGCCGTGCATCAGAATCACCATCGGGCAATGTCCCGTGGTGGTGTCAAACACCTCGGGAAGGGTGACCTTGAGCGCAATGCCGCCTTCGGGTCCCTGCACCTTAAACTCCCGCGCCGCCGGCCTGCATGCCAGCAGTGCCCCTGCACCCATCAGCATCACAAACATACAAAAAACGTTCCGTATCATACAAAATCATATTAGTGAATAATCTCGCATATTGTGCTCGGCTTTCCAACCGCCATTTGTCGCTGCAAAATTACACAATAAAATCCGATTAATACTCAATCGGATAAAAATAAACCCGAACCGATTGTTAGGTTAGAATGCCCAGCCGATTTTGACACCGTAGGTCAGCATGGCTGTGTAGGCGGCGCTGATGCCGGGATTACTGATGGTGTGGAAGGGACCGGCAACCATCAGGGGGATGTTGAAGCCCGCAAAGGGCGAGAGGACAAAGCCGTGTTTGCTTACAAACTGGAATCCATAAATCAGCGCAAGGGTGAGGTCCTGCTCATGGTACGTGTGCCGCTCAGTGAGGATGTCCCAGCCTTGGTTGCCCACAAAGATGTCGTAGGAACTCCACTGGTACACGTAGGCCAGTCGCAGTTTGAGATAGCAGCTCGTCTGCACCAGCCCGCCGCGTCTCATCATCGGCACATCGTTGCGGTTGAGGG
>JAEEGJ010030981.1_pt1 | contig 10402 bp, 6 predicted proteins | sample 8958761 | NCBI WGS metagenome assembly JAEEGJ01 (sample SAMN16246546, study PRJNA631951) | gut metagenome | biome: gut microbiome; feature: rumen; material: RS-attached | host: Bos | place: Iran: Karaj | collected 2018-10 | reverse complement strand
AAAGTTAAGAACGGATCAGACCTTCTCCCAGAGGGTACTGAGGTTGCTTACGGACAGATAGCTCTCGCTTCTAACGGTACTGCAGCAAAATACGACAGAGGAAGTGACGCTGTAACCATCGTTGAAACTCCTGATTCATTCGTGCCTACAGGCCCGAACTTCAACTTCCTTATAGAAAAGTCAACAGGTCTCCTTAAATCATATTCATACAGAGGAAACACTCTAATCGCCGAAGGACCTACTCCAAACTTCTGGCGCGGCAACGTCGAGAATGATACTGGCTGGGCTGCAAGAGGTGAATTTGACGGTGCATGGCGCGACGCTATGAAGGGCGCACGCTGCAATGGTATCGACGTTAAGGACATCGGCGGCGGCGAGCAGATGATAGTTTCACACCTTTCACTTCCAAATGCAGGCGGAACAACTGTTGACATCACATATACTATCCACTGTGACGCAACCGTTGATATCGAATTCAATGTTAACGCAGTCGGCAAGGGCCTCGGTAACTTCATTCGTGTAGGCTCTATTATGAAACTCCCAGAAGGTGCTGAGAAGCTCAGCTGGTACGGAAACGGTCCTGTTGAGACTTTCAATGACCGTAAGACAAACGGCAGACAGGGCGTATGGGAGTCTACAGTTTCGGAAATGTTCTATCCATATTTGAAAGCTGACGACTGCGGTAACCTTACAGATGTAAAATGGATAGCAGTTCAGAATAAAAATAAGGAAACCAGTCTTATGATTGCAGCTGAAGGAACTGTAGAAGCAAGTGCTCTCCACTTCACTCCCGAAGACCTGCAGAATGCCGATCACCCATACAAGCTAAGCCCACGCAAGGAAACCATACTCAGCGTTGACTACGGCTCAATGGGTACCGGAAGTGCTACCTGCGGACAGGCTACTCTGGAAAAATATCGCCTATCGTCAGGCAGACCTTATACTTGGAAATACACCATAATCCCAGTTGATTCCACAAGCACAGTTCAGGATATGACAACTCTCTATGCAAAAATGCGTTCAGACGGAGCGGTTGTACAGGACAAGAGCCAAAACGCCATAACTATCCCTGTTTCTGGCGGTGCAAAGCTCGGTCACAGCAATGATGGTAACTATATCTCTGGCGCGTTGAGCATTCCTCATAACAGCAAGCTTGATTCAGCTCTTGAAGGAAACAACTCATTTACAGTTGAAGCGAATATAGTTCCTACTGGCTCACAGCAGTATAATATGTTTGCAAGCAAAGGCGACTACTCCTTCGGTCTCAGAGCAGAACCGTCTCTCCTATATTTCTTTGTCTATGCAGGCGGAAACTGGCACAGTGTAAGTACTTCACTGGATTCTGACTGGATAGGAAAGAAGCATCAGGTAGCTGGTATCTACGACGCTCAGAACAATGTACTCAGGATTTATCTGGATGGTAAGATGATAGCAGAAAAGGAAACAGGTACAACATCAGGTGTTGCTCATTCAGGATATAATCTCACGCTTGGTGCTTGTCCGGAAACAGGAAGAAATTCTCAGGCTGAATTCTACGAAATGAGAGTTTACAGCAAGGCACTCACTGCAGCGGAGCTTTCATCGCAGAACACATCTTCACCAACATACGCTCCAGACAGCGAATATGTACAGCTCTGGCTGGATTTTGACAATCTTGCAGATGCTCCCGAAGAAGTGACTGATCCTGAGAACGAAACAGTTTACGGCGATGCAAACTGTGACGGTGGAATTGATATGTCCGACGCAGTGCTTATAATGCAGAGCCTTGCTAATCCGAACAAATACGGCATAAAGGGTTCGAATGAAAAACACATAACCGAACAGGGCCAGATTAACGGTGATGTTGATACCTCCATAAAAGGCATAACATCAAATGATGCTCTCCGCATACAGGAATACCTCCTTGGCATTGTAAAATCACTCGAACCATAATCTTGAATACAACGGAGCTCCCGTAGGTTGACTGCGGGAGCTTTTTCTGGATGCCATGACATATGCTGAACACAACAAAAACAGCTTATATTTATCCATTGATATTCAAACGGCAGAACGAATTGAAATTATCGTTCTGCCGTCTTCATTTATATTTAGTTTCTAACGTCTGTTCAAAATGTCTTCAATGCTTCTGATAATCATCACGAACAAGGATCTGCCTTATTTCCTTCAGTTATTCAGTTCGCGTTTTCTAATTACGAATCTAACTTTTAAGATTAACAACCTCAGTTCTGAGTTATTAATTATCAAGTATTTTCGATTATCATCTTACGTAACCTGATCATATCATAAATATCAGCATTTCCGTCATTGTTAAGATCAGCTGCAGCAAACTGCTTCTTGTTGAAGTTCTCGGCACCGAGCAAGTATTTCTGCATGAGCACAAGATCTGCAACGCTGAACTCTCCGTCGAGGTTTATATCACCAATAACATCATCGTAAGGAACAGCGATTGCGATACGGTCAATCGACGGACCGTTTCCACCAGCGTTATACAGCTTTATGGTGTTATTGCCCGCCTTCAGGTTAACAGTAGTGTCAGCAGCAGCTATACCCGACCAGTCGTTCTTATTGGCATAAAGACCACTGAGATCAGTAGCCTTTGCGCCATTCACATCGATGCTGAGATTTCTTCTCTCGCCGGATACATAGTAGATACGAAGCTTGTACTCCCCTGCCTTGTCCACATTTACGTTTTCGAAGGTAACAGCATTATTTGCTCCACCTCCGATATATCCTACATATGCGCTGCCAGAGCTGTACTTGCCGTCCTTGCCCGATGTTATTCTTGCATTGCCCGTTATTTTAGCATTTTCAGCCTCATAGAACTTAAAATTGCTGTAAGGAGTGGTAAGTCTCATGCCACTCTTGGTAATCTTCATCGCAAAACCACCGTTCGCAAGAAGATCTCTCTTTATTATACTTTCTTTTGTTAGGTTTTCAACTACTGTTACCTCTATCTCGCTGCCATCTTTATTATCGCCGAATATGTAAGCTGTATATACACCATCATCTTCAATAATCTTTGAGAGATCGACATTGACAGTTCTCGCAGAAAGTGTGGAGGCACCCACATACCAGCTGCCACCGCTTCTTCTTGCAGTCACATTAAACTGCATTGGATAACCATCAAGCACTTTCATGTCGTCCCACGCAACAGGCACATCATTTAAAAACGGAAGAGCCTTGTTTCCCTGATAGGTGTATACCGAGTGTGCAAAGTGCTGAATACCTGACTCTATTGTAACAACATCCGCAAGAGCAAAACCAGCTGTTGCCTTAATGCCATAAATCGGAATTCCGGTAGGAGTAAAGTCAGCTGATCCAACAACACATCTTGTAAACGTGTAGGACACACGATTTGCAAGCGCAGGAGCATCAAACCATTTATAGTACTCAGTGCCGTTTATCGCCTCGAATGATACTATATTTGGATAAGTCCTGCTTTCTCCTCGTGGGATAGTACAGCCGTGAAATAGTACCATAAGATGATTTTCAGCAGCTATCTTGGCACAGAGATTCATCTGTTTCATGGTCTCCTGAGTATCACTCTCATAATAATCAACCTTTACACCGCTTACTCCGAGACCTCTTATGCGCTCGAATTCACGTACAATAGTTGCCTCGTCAAGCAGCGAATAATACGGATATGCAGGATTGCCCTTGCTGTCCTTGTATCCTGAATGTCCCTTGTTGTTTACGCCGTACCATAAATAGATTCCTATGCCTTTTGCCGATGCATAGTCACAGAGTTCCTTTACCTTTTCTGCACTATCGTCCCAAAGTGCCCAGCCGAAATCGAGACATACGAAATCCCAGCCGTTATCTGCCGCAAAGTCAATATAGTCCTTCTGAGTGTGATACTCAACAGGTGAATCACCGCCGCTGCTCCACCACGACCAGGCAGTCTTTCCGGGCTTGATCCAGCTTGTATCCTCTATTACAGATGGCGGATTGAGATTGAGTATCAGGTCACTCGAAGCCATTTCGTCAAGATCGTCACCGATGACTACAGCTCTCCATGGAGTATGGAAAGCATTCTTCATGGAAATTGAGCTGACCTTTACGCCCCCCTTGAATCTGAGTCTGTGATAGTTGCCAACGAACTGAAGCGCTCCTGCACAATAGGGCTCGTCCTCATTGAATACTCCTGCCTCTGTAACAGTCACCCAGTATTTATCGTTAATAACGCCTGTATAAGGACAGGAATAGGTAGCATTCGTCTCGTTTGCCCTGTCTCTGGGAAGCTCAACCATATCCCACTCATAAGTTGCATTAGGCCAGTTGCCCCAGAACTTGCTCTTGTCAGGAAACATCACCTGACTCGTTTCTTCCTTGATAGTCGCGCCGTGGTCGAGAGAATATCTAAAACCGATTCCGTCATCATATGCGCGGAAGAAAACAGTCATTGTGGAATTCCCCTTCTTTAATGGGAAAGAAAGCTCTGTATAATTATCTCGGATAGTTGTATGTTTGCCGTATGGCATTTTGTATGTCTCGTCATGGTCCATAAAAAAGGCTGACGGAGCTGCCTGAGAGAAGCCAGAGGAAAGATCCTCGGTAGTTGTTACAAGGCCAAGCTTAGACGGCTCTATGACCATAGAACTGCTGCCTGTAGTCTGCTTGTATACGGAATAGTAGTAGCTTCCACGCGGATCTGTCCAGAACTTTATAACCAGCGACTTATCAGGAGAAGATGTTTCCAACGACGGAAGACTCGTCAGCAGAGTACCATCAGGAGCAGCCGTAGTTTCCTCCTCAGGCAGAGCCTCCCCCTCCTTTATTGTATTATCCTCGAATGTGTAATAGTAAATCGGATCGTTTGGAAGCTTTGCAGCCTGAGATGCCGAAAGTGCATAATCATACAACCTGATATCGTCTACACAAGCGCGCAAATCGTTATCCATATAAACAGAATGGCCTATGGAATTATATGTGTATGACGGAAGAACCCCCTCGCCGAACAGACTTTTCATAGTATCTGAAAGAGTATCACTGTCACTTGTTGAGAGTTTCTTGCCGTCCATGTAAAACTGAGCATCTGCGGTCATATATACCGCCGTAAGCTCATGCCATTCCATACTGTCAGGAGCTGTGAGGAGATCAAATATAGCACTGTGCTTCTCATCCTTTTCCACATTACTTCCCTTGCCTGCAAAAATACTCGTTCTGAAAGACTTTTGGTCTTTCAGATCAACGGAAATATCAGGTGAAGAATAGCTTGGAGCTGCGCCTGCGCCAAAGGCTATGGGCGAGAACTGGAAAAGACGCGTATAGTTTCCTGCTTCACTGTCCAGTTTGAATTTCAGCGAAAAAGTAAAGCCATTTTCGCAGCCTTTACCGAACATTCCGGCAGGCAGCTGCAGCCAACCGCTTCCGAAGCTGTCTCCGTGCAGATTCAATACATTGGAGCCAATCTTGCCATCGAATTCAACATTCGCGTTCATACCCTTGATAATGGCATCGCCATTTGCACTGCCCTGATTTTCGACGACAGCGTTGTTGTAGCTTGAAACCGCATTCGCCAACATCTGCTGCCGTGTGAACTGCGTTGCTGACTGGGTTGTTATACATAATGCAGCCGCAATGCCCACTGTTCGCTTAATCATTTTTTCCCTCATTTTAATTCCTCCTTCTTGAAAGTCAAAAATATGTATTTATGTGCAATACTTATATATTTTTGAACTTCCATATAATTTAATTATCCCCTATGCACATTATATCGCAATGCATTAAGAAATTCAACCCCAAAAACAAATAAAGGGTGGAAATTTTACTATAAATAAAAGCTTTACACCATTTCAGTGATATGGTACAATATTTCAGAGGTGATTCAATGAATATCGACTACATACACGAACCTACGGACCTCCAGTGCGGACAGGCTGTACTGGCAATGGTGCTTGGAAAAACTCCGGAATATATTTGCTCTCTCCTTGGGAACGATAGAGAGACTGACCTTAAAGAAATGAAATCCGTTTTCCGCTCACATGGTGTATGGATATCCGATGAGAGGAAACAGGCAATGACAAAAGAAGATCTCCCCCCAATTGCTCTCCTTAGCCTGGAAACTCCACGCTGCTGGCACTGGTCCCTGTACTATGAGGGCACATTTTATGATCCTGAACACGGCATTCTGCAGAACTTTCCACAGACAGCAAGAAAGTATTACTGGGAGCTCAGAATACATGATAAGGATTAATCGCTTTTTCAACTAAAAAGCTCCTGATTTCCCGATATTTTTTTGTTTACGCATGAAAATAATATCAATTGACATAAATCGTCAAAAGTGGTATACTTTTAATATGTATATATTTGGGAGGCAACTACATTGAAAATTTACAGATCCGCATATGCCATCATAGCAGCTTCTCTGCTTGCAATAACGACAGGATGCTCCAAAACAGAAAATGTTCTCGGCTCACAGCCAGATCCGCTTGCAGTTAAAGTTTCTCCGGAAAGTGTTGTATTTGACTGGCAGGAGGAGTATCAGAACAAGCTGGAACAGTTTCAGGTATCAGCTGCCTGCTCAGCTTCATCTATGTTTGATATCTATGATGTCACTAATGACGGCGTTCCTGAGCTCATAATCTCTCCATCTGACGATGTTTCGGCAATGTGCGAGGTATATTCACTTATAGGCAATGAGCTTACCAAAATTGCAATCTGCGGCTCATTCGGAGAGTTCGTTTATTTTCCGTCAATACTTGTTATCGGATATGAATACTCCGGTGAAGAATTCACAATCGGTGAATATCAGACTTATATTGACGGCTTTTACAGCGTAGATTTCGATTACTTTACCAATATGAACAGCGCTTCTTCCGGAGCAGTCATCCGTTATGAGATAAACGGTGAGGGCGTTTCGCTTGACGAATTTGAGGAAAGAATAAACGCCTATCAAAACGAAGACAGTTTCAAGGTAGGCAGAAAATACACATTCAGCGATGACTCGATCCAGTATGCAGTACATTGTAGCGAAAGCTGGAGTGAAGTCCTTACAGACGCTCAGAAAAAGAAATTCAAAGGAAAGCTTTCGGACGTTCTGGCTTCAACGTCTTCTGCCGACTCTGCATTCGAACTCGTAGACCTTGACGGAAACGGACTTCCAGAAGTTATCGTATCTTCAGGTTCTCTTGAGGAAATGCCTGTGAACGTTTACTATCTCTCTGGAGACGGAGTTAAAGAGATAGCTGCAACAGGCGACGAAAACGGCTATTTGCACTTTGATATTAAGAACAATGTTTTTTACGCCCCGGATCATGCAGGAAATCTCAGAAGCTGGTCGCTTTCAAGCGAAAGTACAAGCAGCTTCAAGCCTTCGGACAGCTTAATTGTATGCGGAAGAAAATATCTATTCACATCCGACAATATCAAGCTCGTTTTTGCTTGATGAGGTAAATTATGGCTAAGTCAAAATACATATACACCTGTAACCAGTGCGGCTTCGAAAGCACCAAATGGAACGGAAAATGCCCTTCCTGCGGTGCGTGGAACAGCTTTGAAGAAGACATTGCAGACACCGCTCCTGCGGGCTCACGATCACCTTCTTATGCAGGAGCTGCTCCTGACCTTTCCGACAATATTCTCGAGCTTGAAGATATCGGATTCGACAGCGACGTGCGCTATGACACAGGTATCGGAGAGCTTAACAGAGTACTCGGAGGAGGGCTTGTGAAAGGCTCTCTTGTTCTTCTAGGCGGAGAACCAGGTATCGGAAAAAGCACATTACTCCTGCAAATATGTCAGTTTCTCGGAGAAGATCACTCTGTGCTCTACGTTTCGGGAGAAGAATCAGCAAGACAGATAAAACTCCGCGCAAACCGCCTCGGAGTTGACACAGAAAACCTGTATATCCTTACTGCTACAGATGCAGAATCTATCGCTCAGACTATAGTCTCAAGCGCTCCCGATATCGCTATAATAGACTCCATCCAGACAATGAGCATAGGTCGTATCTCATCGAGCCCCGGAAGTATCACTCAGGTAAGAGAATGCACGAATTTGTTCATGCATACTGCTAAAAACCAGGAAATACCCATCATTATTGTCGGTCACGTGAATAAGGACGGAGCTATCGCAGGTCCTAAAGTCATGGAGCATATTGTTGACGCAGTTCTTTATTTCGAGGGTGAGCGTCATCAGAGTTATCGTATACTGCGTGCTGTGAAGAATCGTTTCGGCTCAACAAACGAAATAGGCGTTTTTGAAATGATTGACAAGGGACTGCGCGAGGTATCAAATCCATCACAGATGCTCCTTGCAGGCAGACCACACAACGTTTCAGGCACATGCGTTTCCTGCGTTATGGAAGGTAGCCGCCCTATACTCGCGGAGGTACAGGCTCTTGCTGCAAAAACCAGCTATTCTGCACCAAGACGTATGGTTACTGGCTTTGATTTCAACAGACTTAATATTATTATAGCAGTCCTTGAAAAGAGGCTTGGAATTTTCATGGGAAGTCTGGACGTATATCTGAATATCGTTGGCGGATTCCGCCTTGACGAACCCGCAGGTGATCTGCCAGTTGCTATGGCTCTTTATTCAGGTATAATGGACAAACAGATTGACGAAGAGCTTGTTGCATTCGGTGAAATAGGTCTCGGCGGTGAAATACGCTCCGTATCGCATATAGTCCAGCGTATCCATGAAGCTGAAAGAATGGGCTTCAGAACCTGCGTAGTACCTAAACAGTCTATGTCATCCATTGACCCAAAGGACTATGATATCGAGATAATACCTGCAAGTACACTTAAACAGGCTTTTGCTGTAATCAAATAGCTTTACAGCTACGGAGCATTATATTAATTATTCTCAATGATAATTATAACACTAGTATTAGCTCAAATGTAAGTGAAAACTCAAATCTGCAAAAACTGAATAACAATGAATAAGGGAGCCTCTTAAGACTCCTTTTTTCTGTCCCAAATAAGCCTCATAACTTGCGTTCAATTGCTTTACTTGAACCGATTTGATGCTTTTCGTGTTGCGCTTTTCTACTTTACTAATCTCAAAAAAAGAATCGGGAACATAAACATTAAGATGTTCCCGATATTTTTATATTATTAGCAGAGCTTTATAGGCTGTTTAGACTCAAAATTAGTTGCCATAGTCCATGTAACAGCTGTGCATTTCTTCATCACGAATACCTTCATAAGGTTGTCAATGCCATTGTCCTTCCATGCCTGAAGGAACTTTCTTGATGGGTGTGAGAATATCTCTTCACGAAGTGAAGGATCTTCATTAAGTTCAAGTATTCCTGTTACTCTGATCTGAATTTCACCACAGGCGAAACACATTTCCGCCTTGGGGTTAGCTAATATCTGGCTGAAAACATCCTTGGTTGATGCTGTATGGAATACAAAGCCGTTCTCATCAGCGCGAAACAGGAGCATACCTCTTACACGTGGCTGGTCACCATCCATAGTTGCAAGGTTGAATACAGGATGTTTGTTTACGAGGTCAAAAATTTCATTTGCTGTCATTTTATCATTCCTTCTTTCTGTATTTATGTTACCCAATTTCAGGGTTACAAGCTATGATAGTTGCTTTCAGTATTTATCCGCATATATTCTTCGTGCCTGTGCAGTCAGTCTGAGTATGAACGCTTCTTTTGCATCAGTGTAAGCAATTCTGTCATCAGCATATTTATCCGAAAGTTCCAGTTTCAACTTTTCATATTCTCCAGCGATACTGATATCGTCATTCAGAAGGTCACGGAAACACAGATAATTCTTCCATTCTTCCGAGCCTTTGGGTACGATATGTATATGATGCGTCCTTGTATCTTTTTCAAAATCGCCTTTGACATACAGAAGATGTTTGGGTCTTTCGTCAAAGCGGAAAATGATTCCGAGACCAGCAAGCTTTTCGTTTCTAGCAATGACTTCATCAAGATCATCTACAGCGGCTGCTATATCTATTATAGGCTTTGCCTTTATGGATTTTATCGATGTACTGCCAATATGCTGAACATCAGCGTCCAGACCGGCGAGTGCAGTCTGAATTTCTGCGATAACTGCTTTTGCACTTTCCTCCCAGCATGTCTGGTGTTCTTCAAGGAAAACAGTTCCACGTTTCATTCCGATGCTCATAACGCTGTGACCTCCTGCCATAATATTTATTTCATATTATATCACATATTTACTTGAATGGCAAGATTATTTACTTAATTTTATAAAAGAACTGCCGCATAGTCATTCATATATAACGGATAGGTAATATGATTTTTTGAAATCATATATCATTTTTTCAGTTCAAAAAATAGTTCAAGAAATAATAAAAGACTAGCGTCTTTCAGTCTGTCCAAAAAGCCCCTCTGCTAACTGAGCAGAGGGGCTGATTTCATAGATTATCAAGCAAAATCGAAATCAGGAAGAGAAAAATGGATTAATATTGTATAAATCAG